>ERZ650308.35-NODE-35-length-75201-cov-9.257499_pt1 | contig 75201 bp, 93 predicted proteins | sample MGYA00376244_ERZ650308 | MGnify/ENA primary metagenome ERZ650308 (study PRJEB26733, sample SAMN07839295) | wastewater metagenome | biome: small river; feature: stream; material: water | place: USA: North Carolina | collected 2016-04-26 ... | reverse complement strand
CGCGAGCGCGGCGGTAGTTGGGGCGAAGAACGCTATGCATGTCGGGCTCCTTTCAGGAGGTCATAGAGGCGGGGAGTTCGCGAGAGGCGAAGCCGAAGAACCGGGCGCGCTCATGTTGAGACCGCCAGTCATCGTAGGCGGCCCATTCAAGCGAGCCATCCGCCATGTAGCGGAAGACGCGACGGGTTAGGCCCTTGCGAAGCACAGGCTCAACCATGACGGTTGAGCCATTGGGGCCGATTTCAAGCGTGACGGCCATTAGACCGCCTCCGCCCAGACGGCGGTCACGTTGTGACCAAATTCGCGGCCTTCGCGCCAAGCGCGAGCGATGCCAGATGCCTCGTCCCGGCACCACGTGAAAGCCTGAAACTCGGCGCCTTCAGCGGTGCGAACGAAGATGCGGAACGTCGGAGCCATGAAACCCTCCCGGGGCTGATGGGCGGAATTGCCCGTGGCTTGATTGCTCATCGCTATCTCCTTGTGAGCGTTCGTCTTATCCGCTCCATAAGTAGATATCTACCCCGGAATTATTGGGGAGTCAAATATATAATTCCCATTCCGATTGCAGCGGCTTTGATCATACCGGCACCCAAAAACCAAAAATACCCCATGTCTGGAGTTCGGTCAGCCGACCCATGCGCCTATGCGCGGCATACATGCGGCGCGCATAATCAAGGCTAGCATAATAGGCCAACACCCTGCCGTCGACCTTGAGCCTGTATGGCTTGTGGCGCGTGCCAGCTGTTGCGCGACAATAGGCTTGCATCTCTGCGATTTGGTCGGCTTCCGCTTGCTCGTATCGGTCAAGCATGTTCGTTCTCGCGTTTCGATTTGATTGCGGCGTCAACATTGCGAGCCGTGGCTGGCGCGCGTTCGTTTCGCCATGTGAGCCAAGCCCGCTCCGCAAGCTTGCGGATAGCCTTGGCATCGCGTTCGTTTCTGTGGCTGCCTTTTGACATTGTGGCTCACGCTACAAGGCGCGCGATGGCGCGGGCAAGCTTTTCCGACCACGAAAGGTTAGCGTCATGCGCAAGCTTGCGATAAGCGTTAAGACGCTCGCGGCGTTCCTCGATTTCGTAACGCTTGAAGGCTTCCGCCTGATAACCGGCTTCCGATTGCTGCGAGTTGCGGCCCATTGTCTTACTCTCTAACTTGTGTCGGCTTGATTGCCGCCCATGTGAGAGATACTAGCAGCGCCGCATTAACAACTAGTTACGGCGCTGCTTTGGCTCACGTTAGGCGACACGCATATTCACGCCGTTCGCGCGGATGGTCTCGATTGTGTCAAGGTCGACCGTGCGCCAAGACTTCGCTTGGCCGGCCTTGGCGGCAATGATCTGGTCACGCAAACGAATGAGGTTAGGGTGGCGCGCGTCCATGGTCGCGGCCCATTGCTCGCCGCGTTCAGTGCCGGTCACATAGGCGCCGTCATTGCCGCGCTGGAACGTGAGACGGCGCAAGCTGCCGTCTTTCTTGCGATAGACGACCGTGGCGCGGCCCTTGGCTTGCGCGATGACGTTTCGCAGATTGTCATAGTCAGGATTGATCGAGACGCTAAGAACGGGTTTCTTTGACATGACTGCGGGTTCCTTTCGAGGTTAGGTGTTAGCTTGCTTCCCTTGTGTGCCTGCTACGTGAGCTAGACTAACCGCAAACTGTTAAAGGTTAGTTACGCTCACGCTACCGCGCGCACAAAGCCCGATGCGTCGCCAATGGCGCGACCCTTGGCGCGCAATCCGACTATCACGCCGCGCGGGTCGCTTGGGCGATAGTCGTGCACGTCGCCGTCAATCACGCGCAACGTCTCGCCGTGAATTGTGTAGGTCTCTGGAAGGGGCTTGCCGCGCTTCACATTGAACACCGCCGCGACGTTGCCGCCCGCAAGGTACACGACGCGGGCAGCCGCGTCATTGCCTTCGGCAAGCGAGAATGTGAGCGAATAGTTGCTCGGCAACGGGCGCGCCTTGTGAAAGCGTTTTGCAATTTTCGTGTAATCATAAAAGTCGATTGCGGGGAAGGCTGCCATTACGTTCTGGAACATCTCGCCCGCACGTTCACAGGGCACGCTTTCCCAACAAATGTCACTTGTCGCATTGAGACGGACGGCGCAATCCATTCCCATGCGTTCGGCCTTGCGCTGATGTGCTTCAATCTCTGCGACAAGCACGCGCATGAACTCGGGGCGCGCCTTGAAGTAGGCGATTGTGCGCGCGTTGCGGGCCTTGGCTTTGCCCTTGGCATAGGCCGGATGGCCTGCCGTGTTCAGGCAAGCTGCGGTGCATCCAGCCGAACGCATCGGGCACACTTCAAAACCCGAGATATTGGCCGGCGCGAGATGCATCGGCGCCGTGAGCACGCCTAGCTTTCCGTTTTTGCTGACTTTGGGATTGCTCAAAGGGTCGGCGAGTAGCGAACGCACGCCATAGCTTGCGAGCGTTTCGCGTGCGGCTTTCAACGTGGCATCAGTGCGCATGTTGTGTGGCTCCAATCGTGCGCGTTGTGTGAGCCAGAAAAACATAAAGCGGTGTGGCTTGTCATCCAAGCTCACGCAATAGGGTAAGAAAAGTGTTAGCCTGGCTCATCCGGCGCTTAAGCAATCGCGCACGTTGCAATGTCAGCCTGGCTCACCTGGCGTGTGCAATTCGCGTTTCGGTTGTGTTGCAGAGCGAAATGCAATTCTTAACAAAAGGTTAATTTTGCCTCGCGAAATTTTTGTCAATGGGGAGTCGCTCGGATTTTTTTCTTAAGCGCTTAATTAAAAGACTGGCCCTACTTTTTCCGAGACGAAAATTAACCATTGCCTTTGCAACGGTTAAGAAAAGGTTAATTTTGCCGAGCGGAAAATTTCGCTTTCCGGTCGTGCTCAGGATTTTTTCTATAGCGCTTAATTAAAAGACTGGTGGTCTCGAAAATTTTCACATAGCGGTGTCTGCTTGATGCAACCGGGCCGAGTCCTGGCAACAGCTTCGCGCCGCGCGTGTGTTGCCGCCACAATCATTACCAAAAGGTTAAGATTGCCTCGCCGAAATTTTGCTGAGCCGGGGCGCCTCAGATTTTTCTTTGAGCGCTTAATTAAAAGACTGGCAGTTCAGTTCCGAGCCCCTGGCGAGGCCCAGGAGCGGCAGGAGTAGGCGCAGGCTACCCAGATAGCGGACAGGGTCGAGATCGCCGTCCTGGCGCAAATCTGGGGCAGGAATCGCTATCGGCTGGCTATATGCCCAGGCTGCGGCTTCGGGCTGCGGCTGCCCGCTGCGGCTGTTATCGCGAAAGTGGCTGACTGGCGCTTCTCACACGCAGAGGGTGTGGTCGGCTGGCTACGCTGGCACGGATAGGCGCAGATAGTCACCGAGGGGTTTTTCGCCCACAGACAAGGGGCCTTTATTCGATCTCGACGGGTCCACCACACTTGTTCTGGATTCTACCTATCCCATCTATTCCCGACGAAGGGGGTCTGTTTTTTCTGGGAGACCCTGCCTCACCCAAAATCGGTTTGGTACCGTGCCAACTTCACGCGAAAAGGTACCGTCAGGCATCAGGCGCGCGGTTCCGTTTCAAGCGATTGAACACGCGGGGCAAGACGCACAAGTTCCAGGGCACATGAAGTCCGCACCGATCCTGCCCACTGATTGGCTGAATATGATCAACTTCATAAGGGATGCCCTCTACACGCGACTTCTCCTTGGCGCGGATGTATAGCCTATCCATTTCTAGGTGTTGTAAAGGGGACAGCCACGACGGCGCTCGATGCTTCCGTCGATACCGCCTTTTTCTCAGTGTTTCGCAAGAATGACAATAAGCACGTGTGTTAACAGTGTTCCCCGATCTACGGAGACGCCCAAAAAATTCGAACGTGTTCGCATACACAACACCACAAGCGGAGCACGCTTTGTGTGTCTTGATACGCCCCGGTTTTCTTCCGCGTGACATTGTGTCCTCGTGTGAGCACGGCTCACCATATCAAACATGACGCGTACCTTTCAACCGCTTCGATCCGAAGGTTCCGCGACGCCGTGCCCAGGCGAGGTACTGGCTGGTCATGTCCACTTGGTCATCGTGCTTGTCACCGAGGCCCGTGAAGGCGAGGATTTCCGCCTCGTAGTCCGTGAGCCAAGGTGCCTTCTTCGGCAGCCACACTTCACCCGCCTCGAACATCGGCGTGACGAGATCGAAACGGAACTCCTTCGATTGGTTCTTGACCTTGATGCCGATCAGCGGCGCGGGTGCCTTACCTTGGCGAAGCTGGAGGTACTGGATACCAGCGCCCGCTTCTTCGACGAGGATGGTGCCCACATTCCAGCGCGCCGCCATCGCCTCGACTTCGGTGATGATGTCGGTCAACTCCATACGCTTGCGCAGCACATCGACGAGGTAGTGGCGCCCGACCATGTCCTCAATCCACACGCCTGCCACCGTGTAGTCGCTGCGCGCTGTCGCCTTCTCGGCGCAATCGAGTGACAGCGTGATGCGGCGGACGCGACGCTCGAAGCCCGCTGATGTCGTGACGTTGACCGGGTAGCGATCATAACGCTTGAACCACGCGCTCTTGACGATGTTGCCTTCGATGTCGCGCGGCTTGCCTTTGTAGAGCGCGAACCAATCGCCGCTCGGCAAGCCAGCCTTGATCTCCAACAATTCGTTGACGCTGTAGAACTCGGACCACAACGCTTCGCCCATCGAACGACCGAGCGGATCGTTCGCCATGTCTTCTTCGTTCTCGATCAGCGCGACGAGGTTGTAGATTTCCCAAGGGATACCGACGCCCTTCTTCGTCATCTCCTCGACACGCCCAATCAAATCGTCGGGGTGCCACCGCGTTGCGACGATGAACAGCGGACTGTTCGGCAGCAGACGCGTGCGGAAGTCGGTGAACAACCAGTTGCCTGTGGTGTTGCGCGTCAGCGCTGACTGCGCGTCTTCACGCGAGCCGAACGGATCGTCGATGCCGCCGATGTTTCCGCGATAGCCTGCGATGGACTGTCCAACGCCTTTGGTGACGTAGCCGCCACGCGAATCGGCGAGGCGCCAGTTGCCCGCCGCTGTCGATTTCGGGTTGAGCTGTACGCCCGGAAAGACCTGCTGGTATTTCGGATCGCTGACGAGATCGCGCACATGCTTGCCGAACTCATTCTCGCTGAACGCTTGGCTGTGACCGCCTTGCAGATATTTGTGATTGGGGTTGCGGCCCATGTACCAGGCCGGTCCCATTCGCGAGAAGAATTTCGTCTTCGCGTGACCGGGCGGACACGAGAAGCACGCGCGCAAGATGTCGCGACGTTCGATGGCCTCGAACTTCTCGCAGAAGAACTCGTGGTGTGCTGCCGGTGGTTCGTCCGGCGTCATGTACTCGACGAAGCACGAGAAGCTGTCGTGCGCCTCGTTACGCAGAAGGCTCAGATAGTGGTTCTGTGTCTTCTCTGTCTCCGCACTCAAGAAGCGGAGTTGCGCGTTCGGGTCCGTGTACCCGGACACTTGTTCGATCACCCGGCGTTCCGCCAGTGGGATCGATGTCTGTCGCTTCAAGCCGTGCTCTAGCGAGCTGGTCAGTGATGCCAGCGTATTGATTGACGACCTGAACTGCGACCGCTGGAGAAGGGTGAGGGTCATTGAGGCTGTGCTTCTTCGGGTCGGACCCGCCGCCTCCGTGAGCGGCAAGGTACCCGGCAAGCTTCGCCATCATCTCGACCGCGCTGAGCGCGTCGCGATACTTCCCATCCGAGCGCGCCTCGACCATGATCTCCTTGGTCTCGGTGAGCAGCCACTTGAGCGTGACGCCGGTATCGAGGAAGCCGCTGTCGAGGGCTTCCTTTTCTGCCGCGCGCTGTGCCTTCAGTAGCTCGCGATTTTCCTCGCGGATGGTGGCGATGCGGGCGGCGATCTTGGGGACATGCGCACGCTTATGCGCCACGCTTTCGTCCACAGCACTATAGCCAGCCATGACGGCTGCCTCGACGAGCGTGTGTCCACGCGCGACCGCTTGGCAGAACTTCTCTTGCTGAGCCGTCAGGCCGAAATCGCTTCGGGCACCCATTGTAGTCCTCGTTAACCCTGCTCACCCATGATATACTGGCTCACCATACAACACAACAGGGTTAACGCGGTGCGGCTGGTCGGCATCGATCCAGGCAGGCATGGGGCGCTGGCGTTCTTCGATACGGACGCCGGTACCCTTGCGGTCGCCCCGATCCCGATTATCGGGCAGCAGCGTTCCGAGAAAATGAAATTCTTCGTGGACGAGGGGCGCCTTGTCGAATTGCTGCGGGTCCACCAGCCCGAGGTCGCCTATATCGAGGATGTTTTCTCGATGCCGAGCGACGGGCATGTCGGCGCTTTTTCATTCGGGGAAAACAAAGGGGTGTTGAAAGGCACGCTGGCAGGCGTTGGCTGCGAGCGGCGGTACGTGGCGCCCGCCCGCTGGAAAGCGGAGCTTGGCTGCACAGCGAACAAGGCCGAGACCAAAAAGATTGCCCGCCTACTCCTGCCGAAGTGTGCGGGCATCTTGAAGTCGGAAGGCAAGTGTGAGGCAGCCCTTATTGGATTGTGGGGGTGCCTGTCGCTTGGACTTCGGGTGGCGGCAGTTCATCCGGCACCGTGTAAGTGAGCACCGGCAGGGTATCGGCGAGGCTCAGGATGTTCACATCGACGAGCGCCGCCGACTGGACGCCGGGCATGTAGTGGTTCGTATCGCGGGCGTTGTCCGCGTTCTTCTCCAGATACATCATCGCCGCATAGATCAGCAGCGACATGTTCTGCGCGCCCTGCGCGTCGGTGACGGGCTCATCGTTGAGCATCGGCATCGCACGGCAGCCGAGGGTGCCCGCTTCCGCGTCGTATTCCATCTGGACCGGGAAGAAGTTGTCGGCCTGCTGGTCGCCCAGGTCTTCGAGGCGGTAGAGCCAGCCGAGGAACTTGCCCGTTCCGATCTTGGTGATGATGGCGGCGAACACATGCGTGTCGCTGACAGCGAACCAGAGGATCGAGGTCGGCAGGTACTCGCCGTCATCATCGCTGGAGAACATGGCGAGCTTGTCTTCGAGGGCTGCCTTGCGGAAGCGCTCGTTGCCGGTCGGCGTGCGGACCTTGACCAGATCGTCGAGGGTGGTCGTGGTCGTGAACATGCCGAACCGCGTGTTGCTCGTGAAGACCTCCTTCGCCAACATGGAGAGGAAGGGCTTCTCGCGTTCGCTCGCCTTCTCGAACCGCCAATCGAGATGCGAGAGGATGGCGTCTGGGCGGACGACCGGCGCCGCGCGGCTGCCGATGGTCTTGCCGGGCTTGATCTTCAATCGTGACATGTCTCAATCATCTCCTTGTTGAGAAGCGCTATCAGATGATCGTGTAGCTGCGCGCAACGCAGCAGCCGGTCGGCATCAGACATCACAACCGTCGCGGATTCCTCAGGCGTACGCGCATAGCTGTGGGCCGGAAAGGTGCGCACCTTTCCTGACGCGAAGCGCAGGCACACGTTGAAGCCTTCGCGGTACACTTCCTCAACCTGCTCGGGGTTGAGGGCATACCAACAGCGACGCCCCTCGGGATCGTACAGCGGCACTCGTAGAAACATGGTCACATTCTCCTCTTTCTGACCGTGGTGCTGGTGACGCACTTTTCTAACGTCCATAGGCTCCCCTATAAATATTTCGAGAAAAACATAAGTAAGTTCTTCTTGAAAATTTTTGGGGTCGCGCTATGGGGGTTATAGAAGTCCGTCACCAGCACCACTCTTTTCGTCCTTTGTAAGTAGATCGACTACATTCTCGGGACGTTTCGTACTTACAAAGCGATACTTCAGCCCGACGTTGGTCTTCCGGCTGGTGATGGTGAACCGGTAGACCCTCCTTCCGGTTGGTAATACATGCACGTCTGGAGCATCGAGTGAGTTGTGCAACTCAGTGTCAGCGTCGATATCAATCGTGCCGCGCACCACGTCCGAGGCGAACCAGCGGGCGAACTTTCCAGCGTCACGCTCCGTCCACTCCGTATCGATTCGGTGAGCTTCGATGACAGGATTGATGATCTCCTCGAATGCCTGCCGAGCAGTGAACTCACGTGTTGCTTGGGGCGAACGAAGTAGCGCTGCGATGACCTGCAACCGGCGCGCCGCGTCCGGCCCCTGCTGTTCGAGATAGGCGGGCACGTTGGCGAGGAAGTTGGGAACCCCCGCCGCCTCCAAAATACCCGCCATGACCTGCGACCACTCCGTGAACGAATTGATCCCGACCGTGCCCACAGGCTTCCCTTTGGCGAACCAGTTCGCGATCAGGGTATGGCAGGCCCAGATCAATTCGCGGCGGTGCTCGATGGTCCACTTCTGCAACGGGTTGTGCTTGAACGAGTCCGGGCGCCGGTTCTGCGCCGGATCGGACACACCCGCGTCAATGTAGACGGGCACCATGCGCCGCATCAGTTCCGCCGACATGCGTACGTTGTTGCCCGCGATGATGACCATCGAATGCACGTCGATTGTCACCGTCTCCGATTTGCCGAGGATGCGGTCGCGCCACACACCCGACGTGATCATGGCCGCGAGGTCCGTCGAATCTAGATCGCCCGCCACGTTGTCGAAGAATATGATGGGCCGTCCGTTCCGCAGCGTCGCGGTGATGTTCTTGCGCACTTCCTCTTTCGATCCAGACATCGTCTGTATCTCGGCGCGCGTCCCCTCCGTCACGCAGTAGACGGCATCGACGAGAAATCCTGCACCGGTACCTGCGGCAGGCTTGTCGATGTGGTATGCGGGCGTCGAGCCATTGATCAGATGCCGCACGTGAGGCTGCAACATCATTGCCATGAAGGCAGCACGCGAAGCCGTGCCGCGCATCAGGTTCGGCTTCAAGTGCCCGTCAACGTCGCGCGCCTCCGTGTAGATCGGCGCATCCGAGTCCGTGTAGTCGCAGAACGGGAAGTCAAGCATGACTTCCTCGATCCACATGAGCGCGACCTGTACGTCATCCACTGTAGGCACGCGTGGAGGCGCCTCGAAGTCCATGTCGGGATCGAGGTAGATTTTCAGCGACGGCACGTACCCCCGAGCCGTGATCAACTCGCCGTCCTCGTCGAACAACGGGATGCGGTTGATCGTGCGAAGCTCGGGAAACTGTAGCTCGTCACTCCCCTTCAAGATTTGGATGACGTGCCCCGGCGTCGGAACCACCGAGACAACCCCCGTCAATGGGTCTTCTCGATGATACGTCACATGCCGCGCGAGAATAGCGGCCCATTCGTCAGCAGTGACGGCCTGCGCCATCGCGCGTCCGTCCACGTCGTGCGTGATGCGCACGATGCCGCCCTCGCGCCGCCGGAACAGGAACGGCTTGCGCTCGTTCACATGCTTCAACCGCGCCAGCGTCGCGTCGATCACGACATTCGCAGGCCAATCCAACCAGATCGCGCCCGCCCTCTCCAAATCCTCTGGGATAGGATGCTTCGAGAGAGCGACACCATCTTCGGCTGCTTCCGCACGGGCCTGTTGCTGAGCCTGCTCTTGAGCTTGCTTCGCCTCGGCCTTGGCCATCTTTTCGATTTTGGAAGCGGTGGGCCGACCCCCCAGCTTCGCGCTGACCGTCGCGGCATGACGCGCAACAGCGATGTCACCAGCGGAGCCGAGCACTGCCAAAACGCGGCGGAGGTCACTGTCGGACGACTGCGGAGAAAGTCCCTCGATAATGCTCTGTAACGCAGCAGGGTCAGACGCCGCCACGCGTACACTCTGCGCCTCGCGATCTTCCTCGACCGCCTTGCGCGACCACGCCCGCAACTCCGCAGCATTCTTCACTCCATACTTGACGCACAGCTTGTCCAGATACCAGACGCGATCCTTCCCCGACGCCTGGGTGCAGCCATCGTGCAAGCAATTCGCGCCCCAGCCTTCATCGTTCGACCAGACGGCGAACGCCGTGTCGTCAGGCGAGACAACCGTGTGATTGTCCTCGTTAGGGCACGTCCAGTGTTTGCCGCCAGAAGGCCCACCGGCACGGGCGTCATCCGGCGCCACGTTTTCGATCCATGCGAGCACATCAAAATCGGGATATGATGCAACAAAGCGCATCAGCCCGGCGACTTCAGTTTGCAATTCCCGCGATTTGTCTACCGTGCCTACACTTTTCGCGGCATTCGTAAACCGCGCGGCAATCTCCTGCGCTGGCGTCAACGCTGCGCCCGCTGCCACGAACTGCGCCGGATCGAGCGCATCACCCTCGATGACGCTGATCTCGTAGTTCTTCGCCGCCTCCTGCGACGGCACGCGCGGCAGGTACATCAGCCGGGCGGGATCGACGCACGACGAGTCGTAGGCAAGCCCAAGCGCGGTGGACACACCAGCGTACTGCCGCTTCCACTCCGCAATGCGCTCGGCCTGCGTGCCGCCTTCGACAAACGAAAAAGGCGTCTCCAGCACAAAGAGGATGCGGTGTTTGGGAAGCACGTCGTGCGAGAACTTGAAGACGACGCCGCCTTCCTCAAGCGCGCGTCCCGTGAACTCCAGGGTGCCAGCAATCACCGCGTCGTACTTCTTGACGGTCAAGAGATAGTCGCGCGCCACACGCGTCACCGTCTCCGTATCGTCGTCGAGCATCACGTCCATCTTCAGCGAGTGCTGGACGATCTTCGACTCCGCAATCTCGGTGTGCGTCGTCAAGTGTGAGTACGTTGTCCACACGATTGCAAACAGGCCAGCCGCCTGCACCTTGTCGACGATGTCACCCAGCGTCATACCGTTGTCGATGTCGAGCATCATCACGTCATTCTGGCTGACGTTCTTCGACATGCGACGGTCGCCGACGAGTGCGCCTTGCGTGATGCAAGCGCCGTCTTTCGCGCCAACCTGCGGCACGTGCAGCGCGTTGGCGAGGTCGTCAACCGAAGTCACGAGCGGACGCCAGCCGTAGCTGACCTTCGCCGTCGTGTTCTGCGACAGTGTGACGATGCGCTCGCGCGCCGGGATATTCGTGCTCATGGCGTCAGACCTGTGTTAGCGACGGCGTCTTGATGCGCGCCAACGCCGGCGGCCGCTTCGGCGTAAACGACCTTGACAAACCGCCCGTCAGTAAATTCCACGAGGGGCCTCGACCAGATGATGTCGCTGTCCCAAGATTTGTAGATGACCAGCGGCTCCAGATCGGCCTCACGCAGCACAAGGTGCATCACGCGGTAGTAGCGATGCGTCTTCACATGACGCCACCACGTGTTCGCCTTCACGTCAGTGTGTGTTGGCCGTATCGCCAGACGACGAGGGCGTCGCGGTGCCGAGCTTGGCGACGGAAGGGAGATCGTCGGCACTTCCCGACATTGTGAAGACATCGCGGATTTCCATGTGCATGAAATCGTCGTCATCCAACTGGACGACGTACTGTGTGACGGTCATGTGTGGCGGATGAAACTTCGCGACGACGAGACCCCGAGACGTGATGGGATTCCCCGTCCTCTCGCTTGTCGCGCCCGCGAATATCCAGCACTCGTCGCCGAGTTCGTAGGAGCCCTTCACGCGTAGGTCTCCGTCATCGCCTCGATCTGCTCGACATCGAAGAAACGGATGCGCTCGATCCCGCGCACGTTCGCTTGCTCGATCCTGAGGTGTGTCAGTTCGTTGGCGGTATGGGTATTTTTCCAGCCCGTCACGTTTTCGAGCGTGATGACCGAGCCCGACTTGAAGTAGAGCTTGAGCGTGCACGGCTTCTTGGCGTCGATTTCTTTTTTGGCGAACACTTCTTCTCTCCCTGCCATACTGTCGCGAACTTCAGGAACTTGACCGGCCCACCCGAAAAGATGTCCATGTCACAGGCGATCTGGACGGCCTCGGCGGCGGTCTTACCGGTGCGCATCGCAGTCAGCGCGAAGTCCTCACCGGAACCGATTGCAAATGGGAAGGCGAGCTTGACGCCTCCCAAATTGTTCTCGTCGTAGACGCGGAGCCCGCGCCGTGTGACGACCAGCATCGTCCACTCACCCTTGGGCGCGGACCTGACGCGGGCGCCCTTGGCGTGCCACTCGGGAGCGTGCTGGCAGGCACCGGCATCCCCGGCGCAGCCATAGATCGTCTTGCCGATCACGCTGACCTTCTCGGTCAGTGCTTGGTGGCGCACGTTGCCGTTCGTCAATTGCGAGTCCCAGGCAATCTCTGTCTCGCTCACGGCAATCGTCGTCATGTCACCCTCGCGCCGTCACATGTAGCAGAACGTCATTCCCGCTCACGCTTGTGGGCGTCATAACAGGCTGCGCAGAGCAGCATCTTGCGCCGCCCGCGCCGGATATAGTGCCCCGGCTTGTCGAGCGGCAGAGCGTCGCCGCAGTTCTCGTTCTCGCAGAACCGAAGCTCGTACACGTCCGACTCAACGTCGGGGCCTTCGTCGTCGGCGTCGGCTGGCGCCTCGCGTTTGATGCCGAGCCCGGCCCCGCTGTAGGACGCGACTTCGCGCATCCGTGAACGTGTCCGGCGGTAATCGGTGAGCGCGTTGCCCATCACATCCTCCGTATGAGCGCGCCGACGTTGTCGGACAACTCGACGTAGCGCTCGGTCGTGTCGATATATTTGTGGCCCGCGATGCTCTGGACATCGAAGATCGAGCAACCCTCTTGGTTGGCGATCCGCACCGCCTTCGTGATCAGCGTGCGGCGCCCGGAGTGCGACGAGCACCCGGCGAGGCCGTGCCGCAGATACAGCCGCCCGATGTAGCGTTGCAGCGTGTTGGGCGAGACCTGGGACGAGTATCGCCCCTTGATGACGTTGCCGACCAGCGGCTTGCCCTCGCGCTCGGCAAGGGCCTCCAACACGGCGCGAAGGCCGGGGTGCATCGGGATCGTTCGCGCGTGCCCCTTCTTCGCGACATGCGCGGGAACGGTAAAGTGATACTCGCCGTTCGTGAGCGTGCCTATACCACCGGCAGCGTCCGTGACATCGCGCCACGCAATGCGGGCGATCTCACACGCACGCAACCCTGCCTTGAAAGAAAAGGAGAGGATGGCGTAGTCGCGCAACGCGTCGTGGGAGTCGTTGCCGACACTCTGCAACAACTCGTCAAACTGTTGATCTGAAAGGGTTTTTGCCTTTTTTGACATGGACGCACTTCTCCACCAAAGCTCGCCCGAACCTACGTGAGCCAGATTGCCGTGTCAAGATGCGTTGTCAGTATGGTTGACCTCCGTGCACGGTGTTTGGTAAAGTGGCGTCCTCTCGACGGAGGGTGAAGCACGTGCGACTAGGCCCCGAACTTCTGTGGGTGCTGATCGCGATGGCCGGTGGCATCGCTCACTATCTCGATCAGTACCTAAAGACGGGGCAGGCACCAAAGCTTGGCCTCATGCTTGGTCACGCCATCGTGTCCGGCTTCTCCGGTTACATGGTCGTGCAGATCACGATCAAGTTCCAACCCGATTGGGCTGTCGTCGCGGCCGGTGCGGGCGGGTACTTGGGCACACAGGGCCTCGAATGGGTGTCCTGGGTAGTGCGGGCACGCGTTTCCAGCTACCTGCCGCCGCCTCGCGGTGACATGCCGCCGGATCCGCCGCCTGCAACGCCCGTTCCTCCGTCCTCGACTTCCCCACCACAAGGAGGTCAGGGATGATCTGGATCAAGATTGCGCGTTTCTTCGTCCGTCTCGTCGCGTCGGGCCTTATGGGCTTCGTCTCGGGTAAAACAGCGCTCAGCGTTTACAACGATCATCACGTCGCGATCTTCGTGGCGGGAGCGCTTGGCGGTACCCTCGGCCCCATCTTGATCGAGATGGCGGAAGCTCTTGGACGATTGTCAAAGCCATGACGCAAGCTCTCTTTCAACCAGTTCCGACGCTGTTCGGATTCATCGTCGCTGCCGCACTCTTGTTCGGGTTGTGGTACTCGCGCACGACGCACTGCTTTGTTGCGGCGATGACGGCGCTGCTCTTGCTCAACGCGTGGCATCTCGATGAAGTCTACCTCGCCTTCGGGTCGATCCCGAATGCGTCTGGCACGCTTTTGTTCGTCCCCGCCATGGCTGCGCTGATGATGTGCGCCGGGCGCCACGGAACGCAGGCAGCGCGACAGGTACTCAACGCGGTGTGTCTGGGTCTGATGATCCTCATGGTCACGAACATGCGTTTTCTCTGGTACGCGCTGTTCGTGTCGGACGCCGGCGCCGGCGAAGTCACGGCGTTCGGTGACGTGCGCGACACATTCCTCGTGCTTGTGAAGTTTCACTTCGCTGGCAGCATCATGCTGCTTGTGCGTCGGGAACTCACCAAAACGAAAGTGCCTCGCGCCTTGTGGGGAACGCTACCTGTTGTCGGTGCGGCGATCCTGACGCTACCGATCAATCTCTATTCAGTTCATTTCGCGCACCCCGACATGAACCTATGGCCTGTGGCTTTAGGAACGATCTTCGTGCGCTCTCTCGTTGCGCTGTTTTGCAGCGGCATCGTGTTGCTTCTCGTCGCCACGACAAACGAGCCCATCGATCTTGAACGCCGAGGCCGCTTCGGTCTCGGCTGACGCAAGATCAATGCAGCCACGAGTAGTGCTTCTGTTTCGGCGCGAACGATGCCTTGCGGATGCGCGTGCCCTGCCGCCTGATCTGTCCGACCTTCGCCATGCGATCCGAGAGCTTCCACTGCCACACGACCGCTTGTGTCATGTGTAGATCGCGCACGTGGACCGCCATCATGCGGTTCTCGAAAAGCGCCGCGTAGAAGCGACACTGCAACATCGCCAGATCGTGCGCGCAGAACAGGCGGAGTCCGCTGGCGTTCTCAAGCGCGTCCTCGTAGATGTCCGACAGATCGTCCACCAGTGTCCGCCCGCGCATGGCGGGAATCCATGTCAGGATTTCCGTCCAGCGCTGATGGATCGGCGTCTCGGATTCCTCGTGCACCGTGTCGAGTGCGACGAAGTAGTCATGCAATCCCCGAGGCGAACGAGACAACAACGTCTCGCCGTCGATCACAGGTCGCTGGGTCCGGGCGGCGGTGTTTGCTGAATCGGCTTCGCGGGCACCACGTCCAGCGTTCCGTTCTTCTTCCGCGCCGTCTCCAAGTCCGTCTCGATCTTCTTGCATGTTGCTTCATCCATTGCGGAGTTCTCCGCGATCTCCATGTCCACACCGTTCGCATCCTCGGGCTTCGGTGTGAACTCAGCGTAGTGGTGTGTCTGTCCGCTGATCCAGTAGATGCCGAACGCGCGCTGCACGAAGTCTTTGATTGCCTCGTCGTTCGACTGCATGAACGCGCGCATGATTGTGGCGAGCCGATAGAAGGTGTCGTCCACAATCGGCGACGTGTAGATGTCGAGAGCGCGGCAGCCTTGCAGGGCACCAACCTTCGACGACAGTGTCAGCAGTTCCGCCTGCTTCAACTGCTTGTCGGTCGCCTTGTAGGCTCCCGCTGTCGCCTTGTGAGCAGGGGTGTCACTTGAAGTCGGCGTCTGGTCGCAGCCTGCCAAAAGGAACGTCAGCAGGAGGACCGCTATGGTCATCAGGCGGGTCATTGGTGGATACCTCGAAGTTGACTCGAACAAGCTTCTCAATGCGGAGCACGTCGAGCACGTACGCCGCGTTGTCCTGGGGTGACATGCCGAGCCAGATCGGCCCGATGTGATGGATGAAAGCCTCGGGGCCAATAGCGGCTTTTTCTTCCCAGCCCTTGTAGGCGGGCTCTTTCCCGAAGCGCCCCCAATACCCATGTATCCAGGCTTGATGATCGGGGAATTTGCAGTAGGTGCCGGGCGCGTCCCACGCCACGTACTCGACGGGCTCCGCCCACGAGTTCATGTACGGGCGCCACTTCATGCCGCCGTAGTTCAGGTGTTGCCGGGCGAGCTTGGACGTGCCCCAGCCGCTCTCCTTGGCCCATTGGGCGAAGGTGATCGAACGCAGCTTCGGGAACTTGATGGGCTCCGCCTTGTAGTCAGCGACGAGAGCCCCGAACCGCTTCGTGGCGGTGTCAGGCAGTGTCAGCACGGTTGTCGATACTCTCCGACCAGGCCAATGCGTGAATGGCATCCGGGGCGAATGTGAGCCAGAATAACACGCCTGTCAACGATTTACGATTCCTTTACCCTACTTCCGCTCACGCGTTGTCATTGAGGCTCACGTCAGGCGATATACGCCAACCAACACGAAAGGCCAAACAGTCATGCTCACCAAGCAAATCGCTCGCGAGACCAGCACCCACGGCATCCTCGCCTCGACCCAGTTCAGCATCAAGGCGAACGGCAAAGCTTTCAAGGTTCTGATCGACGGCCTCTACTCCGACAAAATCCGCGCCGTCGTGCGCGAGATTTGGAGCAACGCCTTCGACGCGCACGCGATGGCTGGCAACACGGACAAGCCGTTCGACTGCCATCTGCCGACCATCTTCGCGCCGCACTTCGCTGTCCGTGACTACGGCGTCGGCATGAGCCACGATCAGATCATGCGCCTCTATACGACTGTCTTTGAGTCGTCCAAAGAGGACACCAACGATCAGGTCGGCAAGCTCGGCCTCGGCAGCAAGAGCCCCTTTGCTTACACCGACACCTTCACGGTCACGAGCTACACCGGCACCGAGAAGCGCAGCTACTCGGCCTTCATCGGCGACGACTACATTCCACGCCTCGCCGTGATGGGTATCGAGGCCAGCAAGGAGCCGCGCGGCATCGAAGTCTCGTTCCCGGTCCAGCCGAGCGACTGCTACGCCTTCCAGCGTGCCGCCGAGCAGACCGTCCTGGGCTTCAAGACGCAGCCGCGCCAGATCGGCCAGAAGATCAACGCGCCGACGCTGACGACGGTCGTCGAGGGCGCCGGTTGGGCTCTCGTTACGGGCGCCCCGTGGGGCACCAGCGCGCACGCTCGGCAGGGCTGCGTCGTGTATCCGATTGACCACCGCGCCATCCAGGGTTTGTCGCCCGGTCAGCAGTCGCTCTTGCAGTCGTCGCTGTTCATCGACTTCCCCATCGGCGAGCTTGAAATCTCTGCCTCTCGCGAGTCGCTTGGCTACGATGAGCCGACCAAGAACAACATCAAGCGCGCCATCATCCACATCGAGCAAGAGATCGTCTCGGGCTTCCAGAAAGAGATCGACGAGTGCACGTCCATGTGGCGCGCGGCGATCAAGCTCAAGAAAATTCTCAAGGGCCTCGACGGCGTGATCCAGAACGCGCTGCGCAACGGCATCAAGTATCGCGGCAAGCAGATCGAGGCGTCGATCAATCTGCGCGGTCTCGGCCTCAAGTGCCTCTCGGAGTTCGGCACGTTCGAGGACGGTGCTGTGCGCACGATGTATATCTCGGATCACACACTTCAAAAGGGCCGCAACTACGGCAAGCGCTCGTCGCTCAAGTGGGAGCCGAGCACCTACGGCAACGTCATGCTCGGCGAGACCACGATCCTGCTCGAAGATGCTGACGCGCCGGTCTCGACGCCGTCCGCCCGCATCCGTCACTGGTACGACAACAAGATCGTTGAGGGCAACGTCCTGTGGGTGAAGGGCTCCTACAAGAAGTCCGGCATCTCCCGCCTGCTCGTCGCGCTGGGCAAGCCTGACAACGTCGTCCAGCTTTCGGACCTTGAGAAGCCGCCGAAAGACCCTTCGAAGCCGACCAAGCGCTCGACCGTCAAGATGAAGGTCTTTATGAGCGGCTACAAGTGGATCGAGACCGATGTCGTCGAGGAAGACGAGAACATCTACGTCCGGCTGGAGCGCAACAATATTCTCGGCGCGGTCGAGGGCCGCACGTCGAGCACCAGCGAGATCGAGCGCACGCGGCGGTTGCTCGTGAAGCTCGGCTACATGCCGGACGATACGCCGATCATCGGCGTGCCGCGCACGCACAAGAACGTGCCGGACAACAACGCCGAGACGTGGACGAGCTTGTGGGACTTGGCGAAGCGCGCGGTGTCCGAGCACTTCGACGAGCAGGCGGCGGCGAGCGCCATCGCCTACACTGAACTGATGCGCTCGAACGGCAAGGTCGCCCATCTGATGCGCGCTCTCGTCGCCGATTCGAAGTTCATCGGTTTCGAGAAGGGCAGCAGCCCGGCTGAGACCCTCTACCTCAAGTGGGAGCACGCCGCCGAGGAAGCCGCGAAGCTTTCGAAGATCAATGACGCATACAACTTGGCGACCATCACCACGGGCGGCTCCCCGATCAAGAAGTACATGCAAATCGATTTCAAGAAAGAGACCGCCGCCGTCGAGAAGAAGTACCCGCTGATCATGGGCAACCTGATCGAGTACAGCGCCCCGGACGCGGCGGTAACCAAAGCGATCATCACCTACGTCAACCTGCTTGACGCAGCGTGAGCCATAGTGCACAAAGGTTCACCACATAGACAAAGCCCCAAACGAAAGGCCCGCCTGACATGCTCCCCGTAACCATCACCCCGACCAGCATCAACCTCCTGCTCGACGGTCGGATGCGTACCCTCCAGAAGGGACACATCAACTTCGAAGCCGTCAAGGTCGCGCTCCGCGACCTCAGTTCGGCCTTCGACGAACGTGAGACGGCGGACGTGATCGAGACCTTGCGCGAGCTTCTCGACATTCCGGCCTTCATCGCCCGCGTCACCGAGGGCCGCGTTCAGGTCGGCGACGGCGCTGTCATGTTCGACGGGCAGCCGGTCCAGGGCGTCATTGCCACGCGCCTGATGGCGATGCTCGCCGAAGGCATGGACGTGCGCCCTCTCGCCCGCTTCCTCGACCGGGTGTCCAACAACCCGATCCAGACGGCCCGTGACGAAATCTATCTCTGGCTGGAGTCCGGCAACCTGCCGCTCTGCGAGGACGGCGCGTTCCTGGCTTTCAAGAAGGTCAAGAGCGACTACTCGTCGAGCCATCTGAACCCGGACGGCTCGCAGTTCTTCAACTTCGTCGGCACCACCGTCACGATGCCCGGCGGACGCGAGGCGGTCGATCCGAACCGGCACCAGACGTGCTCGACGGGCTTGCACTTCTGCTCGTTCCAGTACCTCTCGGCGTTCGGCCTCGGCGGCGAGTCCAAGGTCATCATCGTCAAGGTCAACCCCGAGGACGTGGTCTCGATCCCGAGCGACTACAACAACTCGAAGGGTCGCGCCTGGAAGTACGCCATCATCGGCGAGGTTCCCGAGGACGAGTGCAAACACCTGTTTGACAACCGTCCGGTCGTTGACCACTTCGGCTACTACGATCAGCGCGACCTCGGCGACGAGGACGACGACGGCTACAGTGACTACGACGAGATCGATGACGATCACTTCCACGTGCCGGTGGAAGACGAGGATGACGGTCACGGCTGCTCGTCCTGCGCCTGCGACGTGCACGACGATGACGATTACTTGTCAGACGATGACAGCGAGGCTGACGACGAGCCCGCCACGCTCACGTTCAAGCACGGCAAGCGTACGTTCGACGCCGACCAGATCACGCAACTCGTCGAAGACTACGGCCAGCGCGGCGTCGCCAAGCTGATCAAGGTTCCGCGCACCACCCTTCAGGGCTGGCTCGCGCAGATCAAGGAAGTTGCGGAGGCATAAGCCTCCGCGCCACGAACGGGACCACCCGACGCCACGCGAGAACCGAAAATCGATCAAGCCGCCACGCAGCACCCGCTGCCATGCCGCCACTGTTCGCCTAGTGTAGGGTAAGCACGCGCAGACGGTTGTCTCATTGGTGGAGGGCTTTCGCAACGGCCCTCCACCTATCCGAACGGTTGGGATGCGGCACACGCGGTGCCCCTACCTTGACGAAGGCGAGGACGTGGATCGGTCCAAAGCCCAGCCGACAATTTCGCTGCGTGGTTATTGGCCTTTCTCCGCAGCGAATCGGCGAGACCACGGACGAGCACCCGTGGTCTCGCCCAACCTATCGCGGAGACGACGATGCGCTTCAATACGTGGTTCTACCAGTTGCAGAACGTCGAGCCGGACACGGTCGCCGCCATCAAGGCAGACCTCAAGGTCATCGATCCGACGCGCGACGGGCTCCACTATTGGAAGTCTGCCGACATCAACAAGATGCGCGGCGAAGGCGAGACCATCGTCGCCTATCTCAGCATCGGTGAGGCCGAGAACTACCGCCAGTATTGGGACGCCTCGTGGAAGCCTGGAAGCCCGCAATGGCTCGGCCCCGAGAACCCGGAGTGGAAGGGCAACTACAAAGTGCGCTACTGGAACATGGATTGGCAGCGTACCGTCCTGTTCCAACTCGACACCATCTTGAGCCAAGGCTTCGATGGCGTCTATCTCGACATCATCGACGCCTACGAGTATTGGCGCGATCAAGGCGTCGATGACGCCGCCGACCGCATGGTGGACTTCGTCAGCGACATCTCGGATCGCGGCAAGCGCATCCGCAAAGACTTCCTGATCATTCCGCAGAACGGCGCTGGGCTGCTCACGTTCGACCGCTACGTCGCCAAGATCGACGCCATCGCCCGCGAGGACATGCTCTACGGCGAGAACCACGACGGCGTGCAGAACGACCGCCGCATCCAGATCAAGAACCTCGACGAACTTGAGCCGATGCACAAGGCGAAGAAGGACGTGCTCGCGGTTGAGTACGGCTTGTTCGACTCACAGAAGAACCGCGCCCGCATTGTGCTCGGCAACGAGGGCATCGTTCCCTACTTCACCACCCGCGATCTCGACGAGCCCACGGAGCCGCAAGCATGAAGCGCTGCAAGAACTGCGCGATGTGGCAGCCCTATCGCGGCAACGAGCCGACGATCCCCGGACGCGCACGCAACGCCTGCCAGCTTCATCTCGGTCTCCGCAAGACGACGACCGGCAAGCTTGTTCGCGTCCCGACCTTCAATCCGAAGGACGAGCCCGGCCCGCACTGCGGCAAGCGCACGGAGCCGAATTTCGTCTGTCAATTCTTCGTCGCGAAGAAACCGCCGCGCGTGAAGCCCAAGACGTGAAGGTCTTTCACAAAAGCAATACGTTTTATTGCGACGCCCCGGAGAACGACGCGAGCCTCGTCGCGTTGGGGTGGAAGTGGCTTCGCGCCCGGCGCGTATGGATGACCGCCAAGGTCGAGCGCGTCCTGCCCCTTCGCGAGCACGCCGACGACGAGACGCGCGCCAAGCTCGATGGTTGGGAGGAAGCCCGCGCTGACGCGATTGCAGCGTCCGTGGCGGCGACCAGCGACATCGTCCTGCCTTGCCCTGCCGGGCTCGAATATCGCCCGTACCAGAAAGCCGGTGCGGCTTTTATGTTGGCCCGGCATTCGTCGCTCAATGCCGACGTGCCGCGCCTCGGCAAGACGATCCAGACATGCGCCGTCGCCAATTCGTATGAGCGCCCGCTTCGCATCCTCGTGGTGTGCCCCGCCGTCGCCAAGACCAATTGGGTCAAGGAAATGGGGAAGTGGCTGACGCATCCGCTCAGCATCGGCTACATCGAAGGCTCGAACAACGAGTTCAACGAGACCACCGTCATCAACTACGACATCCTCGCGCGGCATCTCGAATGGATCGAGCGCCAGCCGTGGGACATCGTCGTCTTCGACGAGGCGCACTATCTTTCCAATCCGAAGTCACAGCGCGGCAAAGCGTGCGCCAAGCTCAACGGACTGCTGCACACGATATTCCTGACCGGCACGCCCGCGTTCACGCGTCCCATAGATCTGTGGCCTATCATCCAGCGGTGCGATCCGCAGGGGCTCGGGCGCAATTGGGTCAGCTTCATCCGCCGCTACTGCGACGCGAAGAAGACCGGCTTCGGTTGGGACACGTCAGGGCACTCGAACGAAGAAGAATTGCAGTTCAAGATGCGGAAGACCTTCATGGTCCGCCGCAACAAGTCGGACGTGATGATCGAGATACCGCCGAACCGGTGCACGATCTATCTGCCGAAGAAGGGTCTCGAAGGGCTCCTGAAACGTGAGCACACAGCCGTCCAGAAGAACCTTGCTGAGCTACTCCGTGCCCTTCAGCTTGAAGACCCTGACGCAATCGAAGCACTCGCCGACTATGACGGACGCATTGACGAGATGGGTCCAGTTGCGACCGTTCGTCGAGAGTTGGCTATCGCCAAGGTGCCGCTCGTCGTCGAGCACGTGCGCGAACGGATGCTCACCGAGGACAAGATCGTCGTCTTCTCGCACCACCGAGACGTGACGCTGAAGCTTGCCGAGGAATTGGACTTCGCGTGCATCCCAGGCGGTCTCTCGACCAAGCAGCGCGACGCACAGCGCGATCTCTTTCGCACCGAGAAGCGCGGCATCGTCGGCAACATGCAATCAATGGGTACGGCGATCTCTCTCAAGGAAGCCGACCTCGCTGTATTCGCCGAGCTATCTTGGGTGCCATCGGAAATCGACCAGTGCGAGGAACGCATCTGGGACTTCGAGAAGGACTACGCCGTCAGCATCGACCGTCTTGTAATTGAGGACAGCCTTGAGGCTGCCATCGCCGCCGTCCTCGAAGGGCGCCAGCAGTCGATGGACAGACTTATGAGTGCGAAGTACATCCGTCGTTAAGGAAGTTTGGCTCACCTCTTGTCAATATAAGTATAATTGTGATACATCGGGTGAGCCAGAATGACACAAAACGAGGAAGTACGTCGTGTTTGCTATACTAGGTATCGATCCGTCAGGACATAGCCGCACCTTCCGTTCCTGCAACGAAGCCTCCTCCGTCCTGGGTCTGTCCAACGAGACGATCCGGCGCATCGCCAAGGCGGAAGGCTACACCCGCACCGGCTGGAAGCTCTCGATCATCGGCGGCGAAGCCAACCGGCGCAATCGCCGCAAGCAAGTCTCCACCAACATCAATCCCGAGCTTCACGCACGCCTCGTCGCGCATTCCGAACGCGTCGGAGGAAGCCTCGCCTCAGTTGCTTGCGAACTGCTCGAACGCGCCATCGTCGAACGCATCCCTCTCGTAGGCTGATCCCACATGACAACGCTGGTATTCGACTTGGAGTCCGACGGACTCCTCAAGAAGCTTTCGCGCATCCACGTCCTCGCGATGGTGGATGTCGATGCGAACCAACTCTACGTCTATCGCCACAACGAGACCGAGAACACGATTGCCGAAGGCATCGCACGTCTCGAAGCTGCGAAGGTGATCGTCGGGCACAACTCCGTCGCCTTCGACGTGCCCGCGCTGAAAAAGGTCTATCCGACCTTCGCGCCGCCGAGCCAACTCGACACGCTCGTGATGTGTCGCGTCGGCGCTCCCGACATCAAGCAAGGTGACTTCCGTCTGTGGAAGCAGGACTTGCTGCCCGGCAAGTTGATCGGCTCGCACTCGCTCGAAGCGTGGGGTCACCGGCTCAACATGCACAAGGGCGACTACATGAAGGACATGCAGGCCAAGGGTCTCGATCCTTGGGCCGCATGGAATCAGGAGATGGAGGACTACTGCATCAACGACGTTCTCCTTACCGTGCAGCTATACCGTCTCGTCGCCGAGCAAGGCATCCCCGAAAAGTGTTTGGCGTTGGAGCACGACATCCAGGCGAAGACGGCGAAGATGGAGGACAACGGCTTCCCTTTCGACGTGGCGGAGGCCAGCAAACTCGCCCAAGTCGTCGGCGCTGAGACCGAGAAGCTCCGCGCCCACCTGACGGAGAAGTACAAGAAGAAGATCAAGCCAGAGAAGAAGCGCTGGATCGCGCCCGCGTGGGAAGCTCCCGTCGCGAAGCCGAAGGAATATGCCGAACCCTACGACGGCAAAGGAAATCGCCCGGACTACGGTGAGGACCGCTCCCGCAAGTGGTGGGCGGATGTCACCGTGCCGAAACGCGACCGCTGTGTTGTGTCGAAGATCACAGGGGATTTGCTGCAATACTCGACCGATGCGCCCTACTGCAAAATCGAGTGGATGGACTTCAATCCAGGGTCGCGCCAGCAGATCGTTGACCGCCTGGTCGACGAAGGTTGGACGCCCACAGAGTTCACCGACACCGGGCAACCGAGCACCGACGACGCGACCTTGAAGGTGCTCGCCGAGACGAACCCGGCTGCCAAAGAGATCGCCGAGTATCTGTTCTTGCAGAAGCTTCAGGGTCAGATCGCGACCGGCGCACAGTCGTGGCTGAACAACTTCAATCCCGATACCGGATGCGTGCATCCCTACACGAACTGCGGCGGCACCGTCACCGGGCGCTGCTCGCACTCGGGACCGAACATCGCCCAGGTGCCGGGCGTGCTTGTCGGCAAGGACAAGAAACCGAAGCTAGGTCGCGAAGGCGAGTTCGGTTGGGAATGTCGCTCGCTGTTCCGCGTGCCTGAGCATTGGGTCGAGGTCGGCATCGACTTGTCAGGCATCGAGTTCCGAGCGCTCGCGCATCTGACCGCCGAGTTCGACGGCGGCGAACTTGTCAACGTCGTGCTGACCGGCGACGTGCACCAGTTCAACATGGACAAGACGGGCATCCCGTCACGCGACATCGTCAAGCGCGTGCTCTACGGGCTGCTCTACGGCGCTGGCGACCTGAAGCTCGGGCTTACCGCGAAGCCGACTGCCGGTGACGCCGAAGCCCGCATGATTGGCGCGCGCCTGCGTGCTCAGTTGATGGCTGGACTACCGGCGCTCAAGAAAGCAATCGACAAGGTGCAGAAGGAAGCCCGGCGCGGCTACCTGATCGGTCTCGATGGGCGAAAACTGCATGTGCGTTCGGAGCACTCCGCGCTCAATACGCGACTCCAGAGCGACGCTGCGTTGATCGCGAAGAAGTGGGTGTGCTTGTTAGACGAGTACGCACAGGCTGAGAGTTGGTATCACGGCTGGAATGACGGCGAATATCTAGGCGATTACGCCATGATGGCGTTTGTGCATGACGAAATCGCATCAGCCGTCAACCCTGACATCGCTGATCGATATGCTGAGTTGGGCATCAAAGCGGCGAAGGATGCTGGCGAATTTTTCAATTTCCGCTGTCCAGTTGGGGCAGAAGCCAAGAAAGGGAGGTCATGGGCAGAGACGCACTGATGATCGCGACTTGGCGCAAAAAATACAGCTACGATCCACTGACGGGCGTGCTTACGCACCGCCGTCTTGGAAGACGCCTCGGCTCACCCAATCACGACGGCTACCTGCGATTCAACGCGTATCCATACGGCCTGCGTTTTGTGCACGTCGTGGCGTTCGCTATGACCACGGGACGCGTGCCAGTGGAAGTCGATCATCGCAACAGGCGTCGAGACGACAATCGGTGGAATAATCTTAGGGAAGCCACCCGAGCGCAGAATAACGCCAATTCAAGAAAACGAACCAAGCTTCCGAAGGGTGTCTCTTTCGTTTCTGGCGGTTTCAAAGCGTCCATCACTGTAGGTGGGCGAAGCCACTACATAGGCTTTTTCAAAACGGTTGCTGATGCGTCCGCAGCATATTGCGCGGAAGCCTTGAAGCGCTTCGGTGAGTTCGCTTCTCATTAACCATTGTCGTGAGCTAGATTGACACAAAGTGAGCTGTAGTGTAGTTGTGGTGTCCTGAAACGAACCACATCTGTGTCAAAAAGCGTCAGCCAAACTAACGGAGAGTACAGCGTGTCTATCCAAACTGTCACCACCGATGCCGTATCGACAGACCTTGCGGCGTCCTATGCCGCCCTGGAACGCTCATCGTTCTTCACCGGCACCGTGCGCGAAATCTCGTCTCGGTATCTCAAGATCAAGAACGTCGTCGACAATCATCTGGCAGCGTTTCGCCAGACGTTTTCGGTGATAGACCAGATCGATCCGAAAAAGGGAACCTATCGCGGTGCCGTTTTCAAGAACGGCAAGCTTGTGACACAGACGGACGGGCGTGGATATGTCCTTGTCTGTTTCAAAGGTGCCAGGCTACGCGGACAGGAAGTCCAATTCATACTGCACACCGGGCGGCAACAGGCGCGCAACATGGTCCTCGATCATGTTGACGGCGATCCCGCCAACAACTCCATCAAAAACATCGCTGAAGTCTTTTCCGCTGACAACGGCGTTAAAGCCAATCCACGTGCGCGTGATGTCAACGCTCCGCGCGGAGTTGAGGAGCGCTCAATCGCAAAGCGAAAGGGCGGCTATAAGGCTGCTGTTTCTGTTGCATATTTTGCCACCAAGGAAGACGCGGTGGCTGCGACATCTGCTATTTTTGACGCTCTTTCACGGCGAGGTTTCACGCGGGCAGACTGTCTCTGCCCTGCCCCGAACATCGCGAAAACTCGTGGCAACGAACAACGGCCATGGCAGCTACGGCTATGGTCTCGGGTACTTCCGCTCGACGAGGCGCGCTCGATTCGCGACGAACTAAAACGCATCCGCTACGGCTACCTCTGCCGCGTGGACTAACTGCGTCTGAAAACGTGAGCCAAATTAACAAGGTGACATCCATGACGGAAGTCGTTCTCGATTTCGACGCGATTTTCAACGCGTTCATCGAAGCCAATCAGAAATCGTGGTCGCATGATCGAGGCTCCACGCTAGGTGCCTCGGAAGTTTTCGACTGCCTTCGTAAAGGCTGGTTCGAGAAGCGCGGCAAGGAACTCGGCTACGTGCCGGACGTGGACTACGAGGAAGATTGGGGCGCGATGACGCGCGGCAATCTCATCGAGAACCACCACGTCGTTCCGGCAGTGCGTGATCACATGCCGGAAGGTCTCGAAGTCCTCTACACGGGCGGCGAGCAGGAGACGCTGGTCCTCGACCGAAGCTCGGCGACGCCAGACGGGTTGATCACTGGATTGCCTATGAACTGCGCCGTTCGTGTCAAGGGCGGCGTGCAGGACATCCTGATCCCCGACATCAAGTCGGATTGCATCGTGCTCGAAATCAAGAGCATCGATCCGCGCGCCACGCTGGTCGAGGAACGCGCCAAACACCACGGGCAGACGCAGGTCCAGCTCGGCTTGTTCAACGACCTCACGCCCTACAAGCCGAAGTTCTCCATCGTCCTCTACATCGATGCGTCGTTCCTATCGAAGGTGACACCGTTCGTCATCGAGTTCGACGAGAAAATCTACAAGACGGCGCGCTCTCGTGCCGCCGACGTGTGGAGCACCGACGAGCCCACAGACATCCTCGCCGAAGGCCGTTTCAGCGGTGCTTGCAAGCATTGCAAATGGCGGATGGCGTGTGGCACCGCGACCGTGTCGCAGATGCCGGAATACGAAAACGAATTGAGCGACGAACGCGTCGAAGAACTAACGCCGCTCGTCGAGGAAGTTCTCGCCTCACGCGAGGCGACGAAGGCTGCGGAGAAACGCGAGGGTCTCGCGGAGGAAGCAGTCAAGGCGTTCCTGGGCAAGACCAACACCAAGAAGGTCAAGTCGGGAACGTGGAGTGTCACGTGGTTCTCCAACAAGGGGCAGTCACGTCTCGACACCAAAGCGATGGAAGCCGCTGGCATCGACCTCGAACCATTCCGGCAAGAGCCAAAGCCATTCGACGTTCTTCGCATCTCACCGCGTCTCGAAAAGAAAAAGGGAAAGTAACAGTCATGTCCACCGCAGTTGCAACCACGCAGCCAGTCGATCTCCAGGCTCGCGCTCTCGCCGTCTTCGCTGGCGGCGTCAATCCGTTCACCGCCGCCTCCAAGGCGGAGGGTGTATCGGATGGCGTCTACGGTCGCTTCAACGGCAACACCGGAGACTTCCTGCTGGGCGAGGAAACCGCCGAGCCGGGCGCCCCGGTCGTGTTCGAGTTCTTGACGGCGAAGCAGGAGTGGCTCGGCTTCGACGCACAGAACAAGCCGGTGCGCGGCCCGAGCGTCTCGTTCCTTTCGGGACAGCCGCTCCCCGATCACGACAACACGCCCGGCGTCCGCTGGGTGAAGCAGATCGTCGTCTCGATTGTCACCATGGATGGCAAGCGCGTCGTCTATTCTGCCAAGGCGGAGCGTCCGACCCGCGCCATCTGGCGGCTGCTCAACACGTTCGGGCAGAAGATGCCGATGATGGTCGATGATCAGGGTCGCTTCAAGATGCCGGTCGTCGAACTTCACGCCCGCTCGTTCTCGATGAACGTGGACGAGCCGATCCGCCTCCCGAACGGCATGTTCGACATCGACCCGGCGACCAATCAGCCGAAGATGCAGAAGGTGCCCGTCACGAAGTACAGCGAGGACTACCGCCTCGTCGATTGGTACTCCGAGGACGAGATCGAAGACTTGATCGCTGGCGCCGGTCCCGCCGCCGACGAGAGCGATGTGGAGGAAGCCACCTACAAGGTGATCGACGCCACGCCTGCGTCGCAGGCCGCAGCAGTTGCCCCGGCTACAACCGGGGCTCGTCGTCCTCGACCCGGTCAACGTGCCTGACGCCGGGTCGTAGGCAACTCCCTACCGGGTAGCGAAACTGCCCGGTAGGGGAATTTTCACCATAAGCGTGAGCCAAGGTAGCACGCCGCCGGAAGATCAGGCACGTTGCTGTCCTATATCTGACACGAGCGCATAGCATGACGGCATATACCGACAACAACCCGAAGACGATCTACGGCGCGGCGAAGCCAGATTTCTCGCTGATCCCTCCGTCAGTTCTCGTCTATCTTGCGCTCGGCTGGGGCGAGGGTGCGCGTAAGTATGGCCCCTACAATTGGCGTGAGAACCAAGTCTCGGCGCGGACCTACGTCGCCGCCGCTATGCGCCATCTCGCAGCCTTTCTCGACGGCGAGGACATCGATCCGGTCGATGCCGGTCCCAATTGCACGGCCGGCTCGGGCTTGCCACACCTTGCCCACGCGCTTGCGTCCATCGGCATCCTCGTCGATGCCATCGAGACCGGCAACGTGGTGGACGACCGTCCCAAGCCCGGCGCTGGCGCCCGCCTGATCCGGCAGTGGACCAAGATGGTGCCCAAGGCACCTGCCCCAGCAGCAGGAGCCGCAGCGTGATCCAGGCTACCGTCGTGCGAGACAGCATCTCACAAGGTGCTATCCGGCTCACCACGCTCGTGATCGAGTTCCCCGGCTTCATCACCGATGAAGTGGTGCGCGAGAGCACGATGCTTCATACACCGTTGCTGCGACTCGGTAATGCCACCGGCATCCTCAAAGATGCCGAGGACCGCCGGTTCCTGCCACACAGCTTCGATGCTGCCGACATGGAGACCGAGAAGCGGCTCGTCTTGCGGTGGAACGCGGCTGAAAGCGCCGCACGGGTTGCAGCGAAAGCGATGATCGAGGTCGCGCCCGAGACGCGCCCCGCGCTGGTCGAGGCCCTGCTTGCGCCGTTCACCACCAAACGCCTGCTGTGCACGTCCGCAAGCTGGCAGACCATCGTCGAGAACTTCTCCGGCTCGCCGACCCCTGAAATCCGCGCCCTCGCCGCCGCCATCACGAAAGCGCTTTCCGGCAGCACGCCCGATCCCCTCGTCGCTGGCGAATGGCATCTACCGTTCCTCGATTGTGACGATGTTGAGCCGGTCCTACGCATGGTCGGAGCCGACCTTACTCGGACAGGCATGGACCTTGCTACTGTCGAATACGCCAGTGAGCAAATCCTGCTGAAAGTGTCGGCTGCGCGGTGCTCACGATGGCATCTGAAGCTCAGTACGAATCGGGAAGTACAAGTTAAGAACGATCTCGCTTTGTTCTCGTCTCTCACCGAGGAAAAGCCTAGAAGGCGAGAGTATCTGGAACACATCAACGCCGTGGACTATTCGGACGCGGCGCGATGGACGAATCCGCAACTCCATGGCGTTGCGCCTGGATGGATCAGTTTTAGAAAGGTCCACGCAATTCACGCGTGGAGAGAGCAGCCGGTAGGAGTCGAAACACTATGCCCAAGGTCTCAATCGTATTGCGTGACGTTGTTGCCAAAGACGGCTCCCCTGCATTCGCCCGCGATGTGACGGTCGATTACGAGGGGCAGCCTGGGGATGCGGATGCAACCCCGGCGCTGCTCGCGGGTCTGACGCTGATGCGCCAGATCGATGCCGGGATCACAGCCCGAGAGATACAGTTCTATTGCGCTGCCGAGATCGCTGCGATCACGGAGCGTGACCAGTTGGCTCGCTCGGAGGAACCGACCGAGACGCCGGTTGAAGTCGTGGGCGCTCCCGATGAAGCGTCCTCGGCGGAGAGCCCGAGCGAGCCAGCCTTGCGACTCGTTTCGACACACTGATTGACGAAGCGTTATCAAAAGGCTACAAGTGTCATCGAAGTAACCCTTCCTTGTCAAGGAGAGTACCAGCCATGTCCCTCATCATCGCCCTTGTCGTGATCGTCGCCGGTCTGGCGTTCGCGGCTGCATACAGCCCCACCGTCAAGGCTGCGCTCGCCAAGGTCTTCGGCACCAAGACGGTTGACGCCGCCGCGGATGCCGCGACCAAGGTCGAGGACTCGGTCAAGAAGCAGTAACCCATGTGGCCCGCTGTCAAGAAACCAATCCTCCCGGCGGACTTCGAGGCATCTCTCGAAACAGTCGCCGGGATGACTTGGCATCCCCAATTCATCGTGCTCCATAACACGAGCATCCCGACGCTGAAACAACGTCCTGATGGGTTCACCAAGAGCCACATCGAGGCGCTGGAAAGCTATTACAAGAACGATCAGCGTTGGTCTGGCGGGCCGCACTACTTCATCGACGATCACGTCATCTGGTGCTTCAACCCGCTGCAATATCCAGGCGTGCACTCGCCGTCGTGGAACAAGGTCGCCATCGGCATCGAGATGCTCGGGGAATACAATGTCGAGCCTTTCACCGTGGGTCGTGGAGCTATCGTACGGGACAACGCGGTGGTCGCTATTGCTGCTTTGTCTAAAAAGTTTGGCTTCAAACCTGATGCGTGGAAATTCCATCGGGAAGACCCGCGTACGGATCACGATTGCCCCGGCACGAACGCGTTCAGAGATCGTGACGGGCTCGTTCGAGATGTCTCCGCGCGCATGAGCGTGAGCAAGGCTCACGCTTGGGATTTCATCTCACCCGACAGCGCCTTCAAGAAAGGGTGATCCCATGTTCGCTCTCACCGGCATCGCGTCCTACATCCGCATCGGTCTCCTGATCGCGTTCGTTGTTGCCGTCTACCTCGCGTACCAGTGGGGAAGCGACATCATCACGACGTACAACGAGAACATCGTGAAGGTCGCGCGCCTGGAGCGCGAAGCAACCCTGCGCGAGTCGCGTCTTGCCTCGAAGCAGACCGTGATCGAACGGCAGCGCGCCGCCATCGACGCGTCGAAGTGCAAGGCGCAGATCGACAAGTGGATCAAAGACCCGGACCTGTTGAAAAAGCCTGACGCGTTCGGCGGCAACGGCGGAGGCTAAATCCCATGCCCAAGTCTATCTCGACCGCGTTGCAGACGGGCATCCGTAGCAACGTGACGACGCTTGCTATGTGCCTCACGATCAAACGTCGTGACGGGAAACCGTACTACCTGACTAACCACGACGAAGACCTCGTGATCGACGGGAACACGTACGACCACACGATCCCGTTCACGATCAGCGCCATCTCGTCTGGCTCGCAGTTCGCCATCGACAACACCGAGGTCTCGCTGTTCGCCGATGGGACCACCTTCACGCTCGACCATTTCAAGGACGGTTTGTTCGATCACGCCGAGGTCGAAGTGTTTGTCGTCGACTATTCGAACGTCACCGCTGGCAAGATGCGGATGCGTCGCGGTTGGTTCGGAAAGTTTGTTCGCAACAAGAACAAGCTCGTCAAGACGACCGTCACCGGGATGCTCAAGGTTCTCGACTTCGAGACCGGGCGGACGTACCAGCCGACGTGCGATGCCGACTTCGGCGACGCGCGCTGCAAGGTCGCGATCCGGCAAGAGCAGTTCCGCTCGCCCTTCAACCAATTCGGCGTCGGCGACTGGGTGTTCGATTACGACACCAGCTTGATGACGCAGATCACCCTGACGAACGGCGATTTCGAAAGCGACGGCACGCGCACGCAAGTCCAGGCGATCACCGGCTGGACGAAGGGTGACGGCGCTGCGTTTTTCGTCAACACCATCGATCACATTCCGGCGGGCGCCACCATCTCCGCGATGACCGCTGGTGAGGGCACCTACTCATTGTGGGGCGGACAGGACGCGACCTCGGGAAGCTCAGGCTTCGAGAACGTGCTCTATCGTGACGTCGATCTCGCGGGCGCGGGCATCTCCACCAGCGACATCGACGCTGGCAAGATCAGCCTCGGGCTGTTCGCGATGGTCGTGCAGACCGTCTACACGAACGATCCTCTCAAACTGAAGATCGACCTGACGGACGCGGACGGCAATTTCATCTCCACGTTCGACACCAAATGGATCTACCTCGATACGTTCGAGCATTGGCGCGAGCGCGCCCTCGTGTGCCCGATCTACCCCGGCGCCCGCACCGCTCGGATTTCGATCATCATGCGCAAGGAAGATGGCGACTACGCCAACTGCGGCGTGGACAAGGTGCGCCTCTACTATTGGGATCACACGACCGGCACGCCGTATGATGGCGCGATCCACCGCTGTGTTCGCGTCTTGAACTTCGCCGAGGGCGATGTGTTCAATCCGCCGAACAACTCGTTCGAAGCGAACGGCGTTGTCGCGAACGCCAATCACCCGACGATCAGTGGGTGGACCACCACCGGCTGGTGGCGCGTCACGAACTCGATTGGCAGCGGCGGCGAGACCCTCGGCACCGACGACGGCTCGTACTTCCTGGCGGGCGGTGATGACAGCACGGGCGTGCAGCGCACGAACTCGATCACGCAGACGTTCGCGCTCTCGACCGTCAAGGGTCTTAGCACGGCGCGCGTGGCGCTCGGCTTCTATGTCGGCAAGGTTCAGATCGATGTGGGTTTCGGCGGTCCCGGCAATTCCACGGCAACAGTGCTCGTCGAGTTCTTGAACGTGTCGAATGCGACTGTCGCGTCGTACTATTTGTTGAACGATGTAGACTTCCCCGGTCACACGCACGCGGTGTGGGAGACGGTGGATAAAAGCTTCGTCGTCCCGGCGACAGCGACCAAGGTCAAAGTGACGCTGGCCTGCAAGAGCCCGACCGGCGACAGCAATGCCAAGGTCGGCTTCGATGCACTGAAGTTTTTCTTCTACGATTGCGAGCGCCCGCTCTCTGGCGACCCTGTCCTCGACTCGCCTGACGCGGCGACAGTTCTGGATTCCAGCGTCGGTTCCTACACCCTCGACGGCTCGCTCGTGTGGAAGGCGATGACCGCATACACGCTGTACGACGAAGTCGCAGCGGTAACTGATCGTAAAACCTTCACCGGTACATCTATGAGCGGTGTGTCAGGCACGTTCGAGACCGGCACGATTTGGTGGATCAGCGGCAACAACGCTGGGCTCCGCAATGTCGTGCGCGTCTGGAACAGCGGCACTACCGAAGTGAAGATGTACTTCCGACAGCCATATGACATTCAGGTAGGTGATCGCTTTATATATGTTCGCTCATGTCAGCGCCGCTTTACCGAAGACTGTGTGCTGACCTTCCAGAACGGGATCAACTTCCGAGGTTTCCCTTGGCTGCCCGGCAAATTGCGTGACGCTACTGCGGCTGAGAATGCCGCAGGGTGAGGCTGCTTAACTATATGGTAGGCGTTTTGGTTGACTATCGGCATACGGATGCACCATAGACACGCTCACGAAATACGCTCCATTTGCCGCTTGTGTGCAGAATGTGGGCAATCTCGACATGGCTTCGGTCTACCCTCGGAAGTGGAAGACACCCTCGGGCGACGTGAGCGTAGCTTACCAAGTCCAATACTTCGTGAACGGGAAGAAGGAGCGCAAGCAGTTCCCGACCAAGCGGCAGGCTGAGCGCTTCCGCGAGACGGTTTCGGATAGGCGCCAGGAGGCTCTGGGAAGGCCCAGGACGGCGACGAAGCTCAGTCTGGCAGATTGGTGCCAGGAGTGGATGGCGACCCGCGAGCAAGGCTCTGACGGGCTGCCTCCCCTAGAGCCAGAGACCGTCGTCTGGTATCAGGGCTTGATAGGTAATCACATAGCGCCCGCGCTCGGTCGAGTTCCTCTCGCGAAGTTGACGAGGCAACACGTAAAAGGCTTTCGGGGAGACCTGTTATCCGAAGGTGCGATCTCGCGTAGGACTGTGAAAAAGATACTCGTCTGCCTGTCAACGATATTGAAGGCGGCAGTCCTAGCGGAGCATCTGCCATCTTCACCAGCAGATCATGTAGGGGTACGCTTATCGAGCCGGGACCGTCCCGATATTGAGATACATTCGCCGCAGGAGATGAAAGCCATCCTAGAATGCGCTGCTCGATTGGCGAGTAGTCCACGTCCGCGAGAAGCCCGAGTGTGGTCACGGTATCACCCGATGCTGCTTATCTTGGTCTATGGCGGGCTTCGGATCAGCGAGGTACGCGGGCTCGATAAGAAGGATATCGATCTCAGCCGGATGATCGTACGCGTACGCCAGCGCGCGGATCGTCGTGGACGCCTTGGCTCGCCGAAAAGCGCGAAAGGCTTCCGCGAGGTCCACCTTCCTAAGATCACGGAAGCCCCATTGCGCGCTGCCATCGATAACAGCACGCACGCACTTGTATTCCACACGGCCTCCGGTCGCCCCGTAGATTGCGCAAACTTCCGCAAGCGTGGTTGGGAGGATATACAGAAGCGTGCCGGTGTTCGGAAGCTGACGCTGCACAGTTGCAGGCACTTCTATGCGTCGCGCCAAATCGTCAATGGCGTCCATCCAAAAGAGTTGAGTGAACTTCTTGGTCATAGCGACGAGGGTTTCACTCTGAGGACGTACGCACACATGTTCAAGGATCGTGACACGGAAGAACGGCGTCGGCGTCACGCCGAGGCGTCGGTTCTCACAGACTAGGATCGACGCGCAGCTTCTCGAACGACGAGCGTCGCGACTTCATGCCAAGCTGGCGCTCAATCTCGAAGCGGATCGGCACCCATCCCCAATAGCGCTCGTGCTTCTGTGGGTTCTGCCATTTCGCCCAGATGTCGCTGTTGTCCTCGTAGACAAGATCGTCGGCGACGGCGAGATGCTGGAACGGGCTCATGTGCTTCGACGTGAGCAGCCGCTTGCACAGGTCTAGATCGCCAGCGACGTTCGATAACGCGCCGTCGAACAGGCGATAGCTGATGCGCGCACAGCGTGCCGCGCTCACCATTGTCTTCTCGTCGTGGTCGAGACCGTCACAATCCTCGCTGTCGGTCGCGTAGGGGAGATGGACGCGGCGCGCGACCGGGACCGAGCCTTTCATCGCGACGTGTATCTCGCGCGCAAGGTTCTCGAACTCGGGATCGGCGTCAGCGTGATACCGGAGGGCGAAGAAGTTTTCCCACTCGGTCGCCGTCATCACGCCCTTGACGTAGACGTACGGCTCCAAGATGCGGTTGGCTTGCTGCTTGTGGACTTCGAGGTCAGCGAGGCGAGCCGCCGCATGAATGGCGGCAAGGCGTGCTTCATCCCATACTTCGTGGCACTCGATAGCTTTCGAGCCCTGGACTTCGCCGCGCGCTTGCATTCCGCGAGCGTTCTTGCCGAACACGATGGGCTCGAACGGACCCGTGCGCGCCATCTCGATGCGCTTCTCGACGGGGATCGCCCGCGAGGACGCGGCAGAGCGCGAGATGACGCCGTGCGTATTGATCTCGGCGAGCAGGAAGCGTGGCGCCTCGTACTCGATGGTCGTGATCCGCGCGCTGGGCACGTCGGGATGCACCGAATCGAGAATGATCTTCGCGGAGGTCTTGCTCATGTCACATGTTCCTTGAACTCGACATCGATGTAGGGCTCGCTGAAACGCGCGCCGATCTGGTAGTGGATTTTCGCCTCGGCATCCTCCTGGGACTCTGCCGTGACGAGGACGTTGTCGTCATAGATTTCCCGTTCATCACAGGTGTCTTTGTCGATGATGACGCGGACGCGTGCGAGCCACGTCGTCATGCTACCCACCTATGGACGATTTGGATGGCGACGACCTTGGTCGTGGGGAAGTTGCTGCCGAACCGGCGCCGCGCCTCACGCCGGCAGCGGGACTCGGCATCGCCTTGGCGCTGGTAGAGTTGCGCCATGTCGATGGTGTCGAGAACGGTCGTCCACTTGTTGACGCCGACAAATCCCTCGTCACTCTTATTGCCGAGGTTGTCATGCAGTGTGACGTGGACGGCGTAGCGGACGCCGTGATCCGCTCTGATCTCTTTGTCGGGGCCAGGAATGTGGATGCTCACGACATGTCCCTTTCATCACGGAAGCCCATGAAGACCGGGAAGCGCGGCTTCCCGTCCTTGGTGAAGCCTTGATGCTTGATCTTGACGTAGCGTCCCCACGGGCCGCGCACGCTCTTGGCGCCATAGTGCTCCCACAGTTCGATGCGCTGCTCGGCGGTGAAGCCGGTGCCGACTTCGAACCGGACGCCGTTGTAGTCGCAGACGAGCGCGCCAAGGTCACCGGCAGGCTTGTAGTTGTCCTGCTTGTGGTCGCGCTTGCTCAGCCCGCGCTCGTCGATGGTGGTGACACCGACGAAGGTCTTGCGCTCTACGGCGTCGACGAGAATGGCCTCCATGTCGTCGAAGCGCTTCATCTTGAGAAGGATGCCTTCCTTCTCGGTAGAACGCCCGAACTTGTAGACGCCGAGCGGGTCGCGAATCATCAGACCCTCGTAGCCCTGCTTGACGAACATGGACTCGAACTCGGCGAGGTCTACGGCATCAGCAGCTTTGTGATGCAGCACGGGGTTCAAGCCATACATCGGTGCGCGGCGCTTGACGAAGTCGAGGCGCTGGGCGAACGGCTGATCGGGATGCTCGGACCAGTCGAAGACGTAGAACTTGAAGTCGGGCTCACCCTCGTGGGACATGATCGCTGACTGCGTCGTGTGCCACACATCAGGTGCGGTCGGTTCGCCGACGACGAGTTCCCCGTCGAACGACGGGAGTCCGCGCAGCGCCTCGCGCACGTGTGCGTTGGGGATGGGCTTGAGGGTTCGCGTCAGCGGCGTCCCGTGCCGGATCACGCACCGGATGCCGTCCAGTTTGGGTGACACCAACACCGGATACCTGATCTTCTCGATGTCGGTACATTTCGATGCGAGTAGCGGACGGAATTGCATGGCTCACGCTTTGAGAGTTTGGCTCACTGTTATTGTCATGGAAATTGTCATAGATCAACCGGGTGATCCGCTCGATGGTTAACTCATCCGGTTCGAGGTATTCGTGTATCTGCTCCTTGAGGTTCTCGTAGCGTCCGACCGAAGTGTTGCAGGAGACGCACAGGATGCCTCGCACTTTCCCGCTTGTATGGCAGTGATCTATGTTGATCGCACGGTCCCGTTTGGCGCCGATGGCGAAGTCGAGTTCCTTCTCACACATGGCGCAGCAGCCGCCTTGCGCTTCAAACATCTCGACGACCTGTCCTCGCGTGATGTTGTAGTTGCGTCGCCAATCACTGTCGCGTTGGGCTTCTTTGACTTCAGGGCGCGCTCTATATTCACGCTGCTTGTCAGCGTTTTCTACGCGGTACCGCGCATGGCGTTGACGCTCTTTGTTGGTATTTTTTTCACGATAACGTGCGTGGAACTCGCGCATCTTGTGCGGTTTCTCCGCACGGTAGCGTGCCCTGCGCGCACGCTCTTTGTCAGGGTTTTTAGCGGCGTAGCGCGCGGTGCTATCCCGCCGCCGCCGCTTCCGTTCTTCCTCTGTCAGGCGCTCGCGCGGCATCACTCACAACTCCTCATGCCGGTGGTCGGATCGTACTTGCACGCGCCGCCCTCGGCTTCCTGCTCAGCAGGCTTCTCATTGAGAATGCCCTTGCGCATCCCCGCCGCCCGGAAAGTGGTGCAGCCTTTGGCGCCACCCTCGTAAGCGTTGAGGTAGACCGACTTGAAGTCGTCGAACGACACGTCATCGCCGATGTTGCATGTCTTGGAGACGGCGCTATCGACGTTGGCTTGCGCCGCGATCAGCACGGCAACATGCTCGTTCGGCGTCACATCGGCGGCACGCTTGCCCTTCACCTTGAACACGCGAACGCCGTAGTCGGTGACTGTCTCGATCCGCTTGCCGTCCGGCATGTTGATCGTGCGGTCGTACTCGTGCGCGAAGACCGGCTCGATACCGCTCGACACGTTGTCGGCGCAGAGCGAGATGGTGCCGGTCGGTGCGATGCTGGTCAGATGCGAATTGCGGATGCCGTGCTTCTTGATTGCGCGGCGAACATCTTGATCAAGCGTTTTTGCGAAGCCGCTGTCGAGGTAGTGTTCCGCGTTGAACATCGCGAACACGCCCTTCTCTTTTGCCAACTGCACAGACGCCAAGTAGGCTTGCCGGTTGATGAAGTGCATGACCTCCGACGCGGTATTGACGAAGGTGTTTGAGCCGTACTGAGCGCCCATGTACTCGACGGCGTTGGCGAGCCCGGTGACGCCCAGACCCATGCGTCGCTTGGCGCGGGCTTCGCGCCCTTGCTGCGGCAACGGGTACTCCGCGCGATCCACCACATTGTCCATAGCGCGGACTACCTGTGGGATGTCCTTCTCCAACTGATCGAAGTCCCAGGTGCCCTTCTTCACGTAGCGCGTCAGGTTGAACGAGCCGAGCAGGCAGGCGCCGTGCGGCGGCAGCGGTTGCTCGCCGCAGGGGTTGGTCGCCGCGATGGTCTCGCAGTACCAGAGATTGTTCATGCGATTGATTTGGTCGATGAACAGGACGCCCGGCTCCGCATAGTCCCAGGTGTTCTGCATGATCGCGTCCCACAACTCGGCGGGATCGACCTCGGCGTAGATTTGCCCGCCGAAGCGGAGCTTGAAGGGCTTGCCCTTCGCCAAACACTCCATGAACTCGTCGGTGACGGCGACGGAGATGTTGAAGCCCGTCAGCGAGCGCTCGTCGCGCTTGGCGTGGATGAACTTCATAATGTCGGGATGATCGACGCGCAGGACGCCCATCTGCGCGCCGCGTCGATGCCCGGCGGACGCGATGGTGTGACACGTCGCGTCGAAGATGCCCATGAAGGAGATGGGACCAGACGAGCGCGAGCCGAGCTTCTTGATGATCGCGTTCTCAGGACGCAGCGTCGAAAAATCGTAGCCGATGCCGCCGCCGAGCCGCATCGTCTGTGCAGCCTCAGTGACGCGCGCCATGATGGATGCCGTGCCGTCACACAGGCTGTCGTCGATGGTCCCAGAGACGAAACACTGTCCGCTACGAAGTCCGTTGCGCAGCACGATCTGGCGATGTTCGGGTTCCTCGACGCAATAGACCGTGTCGACGCCAATCGACGTGATGGAGACAACACGATAGCCTTTGTGCTCGTCGGAGAGTCGGAACAACTGCCGCCAGATCGGAACGTTTCGTTCGCCGAAGTTTGTCGACTCCGTCGCCGCTTCATGTGCACGCCCACACGGCGCGTATCCGGCGTACACGAGATGATCACGCACCCAACGCACAGTTTTTTCCGTTCCAGAAAACACGAACGCATCTTGCGGACGTACCTTGAAGCAGCCATCAGCCGCAAGCAGACCTTGGACGAAGCCGCGCAAATACGCCGCATCGACGCCCGTCGGGAGTGCCTTGAGGTCGGTATCGGAGAGGATAGTGACGTTAGGATCACCGTCGTTTGACGGCGGATAAGTCACAGACGCTGTATCAGCACCTTCCAGAATGTCCCGTAGGTGTTTCTGCTTCTCACCACACAGACGCAGAAGGAACTTTCCCTCACGCTGCTTGGTGCCGTCGCCGTAGACGAACCCGTGCGTGAATCCAGCTTTCGACGCCGGGATGCGACAGTCACCTGCTTTGAGGATATGCCCCACCGCGAGAGCCGTTGTCACTTCGTCGGACTGCAACACCCAACGATGGTCACGGGTCGCGTGCACCGTGAACGTCTCGTGGCGAGAGTCGTTCTTCGACGATGTGCTGATCGTGACGTCGAACAGCTCTTGCTCACCGTACGTCTTGACGATGGCGGGGTGAAACGAACCAGACACAGGTGACAAGACTTGGAGCGTTTCTCCGACGTGATCACCAAGACGGACGAACCCCGTGTCTGTCGCAATCTCCGTATCGCGATGAAAACAGTTGTACGGCGTGACCACCTTCGGGGCACCCATAGCAGCCTGGATGCGTCCGCCCGGCATGAACCGCATCTCGCACAGGATCGTCTCGAACTCGCGACGATGAATTTCATCGTCTTTGAGCGCGTTGGCGATGCGCCACATGCCGTCTTCGAAGGATTCGTTCTCGCCACGATACTTGGCTGCGTGCGTCTCGCACGAAATAGGCAACGTCGGTCCACCCATGGTGGCGACCCTCCAGATCAGGTTGTTGTCGGTTAGTCTTCGAGCTTGATCTCGATGAGAGGAATCGTCGTCCAAGACTGGACATCGAAATCCTCAACCGAGGCTTCGAGCGTGTCGGTATCGAAACGAACCGGCACGTCGAACTCGAAGGTGGCGGTCACGGGCTTCGTGTCCGCCGGGGGATAGAGGGCACCGAACGTGATGGTGCCGGTGGTGGTGTCTACGGTGTAGTGGGTGGGATCGATTGTGACGCCATCGACCTTGACGGAGACGGTGCCACTCACGGGCTTGAAGATGCGGCGGACGTAGGTGCTGTAGGTTTTCTTGAGCTTGAAGACGCGGTTCGTGCCATCGCCAGTGCCGATGGCTTCATTGGTGGCGGTGAAGTCTCCCCAATCCTTGAAGCGAAAGCCGATGGCGCGACCCAGACACGCATAGAACAGCGTGCGAATCGCATCCATGTCGGTCGCGTCGCGGATCGACTCGGACACAGAGTAGCGCCCGCGAGCCGACGACCATGTGATCGTCGAACCCTCGCGCCCGCTGTCGCCGAGGAAGATGTAGGTCTTGAAGCCGGGACCGCCGCTGGAACCATAGCTGATGTCGGTATCGAACCGTGGCGTTTCCAAGAAGTCGGTCATGGCAGGAAGCCTCACAAGTGGGTAGTCGGTGTATCATAACGATACACTGACTGTCAACGTGGCTCACGCCGCTAAAAATTCTGCCGTCGTGGCGAGAACCTCGATCAGCGGGATCGATTTCCACTCCTGCGCTTGGTAACCAATATGCGAGCTTTGCATCTCGTCGGTGTCGAGGCGCACCGGAACGTGGAACTCGCCGGTCACGGTGACGGCGTGTCCCATCGATGGCGCTGCAACGAAAGTGATAACGCCCGTCTTGCCCTCGACCGTGTAGTCGGTCGTCAGCGTCTTCAGCACGCCGTTGACATACACCTTGAGCCCGGACGTGACCGGCTTGAAGATGCGGCGCACGTATGACAGCGCACCCGCCGTGTAGGTCTTGGTGATGTTGAACACGAGCGTCGAGCCGTCGCCGGTCCCGATGTTCTCGTTGGTCAGGCGGAAGTCCGCCCAATCCTTGAAGCGGAAGCCGATTCCCTTGCCGAGGATGTCGAACATGATCAGGCGCGCAGCCTCCATGTCGCCATCCGTGCGGATGCCGAGATCGACCTTGTACTTGTGACGACAGCGAGGCCAGCCGATGCCGCGCTGCTCGATGCCTGTGTTGCCGGTGAACACGTTGGTCGAGAACGTCGGACCCCCGGAAGCGCCGTTGCTGACGCTGTCGGGGAAGATTACGCTGTCAAGAAATGAAAGGCTCATGGTGTGGCATCCTTCCTAAATTCACCCGCTTCAACACGTCGGCGAGTTCGCGCGTCTTGGCACGCGCGACATCGGCGTCTGCCGTCAGCCCACACCAGTGAGTTGTCTGGCGTATATTCGTGCCCGTTCTTGCAATGCGTTCGCTCATCAGCGAGACGGTCATGGTCGGTCTTACTCATTGGTTCTAGGTGCGCGGGATTACAGCAGGCAGGTGTCTTGCAGACTGCGTGATGTAACACAGCTCCTTCGGGAAATGGTCTGCCCGAGTGGCGGAAGACGACCCGGTGCACGCGTGTAGATTTCCTGTGGAACGTGATGACGCCGTATCCTCTCTCGTCAACAGAGCCACACCACAACCAGCAACCGGCTTCGTTGATCTGGATGCGATCCATGATTGCGTTCGCGATTGTGTTCAGGTTCATAGCTTTTTGACCCCGAACTCCGCAGCGTTGATGGCAGTCGGCGTCCAGGCAATCGAGCCGTTCGGATCGCGCTCAAAGTAACTGCGCCGCCAGCAGTACCAAGCGTCCGTGGTGCCAAGCAGCGGCATGGTCGCGCCGAGCCCTGTGGTCGCGCTCGATTTGCAGACGCCAGCGATGCTGTCGCCGGTCGTGTCAGATCGCGCGATGTGATAGAGGCCGCAGAACAGGATCGACGAATAATTCGACGCGCTGATAGTACCCATCGTGAATTGGCTGATGGCGTTGAGCGTGCTCGTCGAGATGTAGTCAGCACCGTAGCCGGAACCAGACGAGCCCGACGAAAAGCCGATGGCATCGTCGATGCACTGATACTGGCTGCCTGCGCTCGCGGTCCATCCGGTCGTGCCGCCATTGGCGGTCGGAAGCGCCATCTCCATGCGGAAGTCACCGAGCCAATCGTTGTTGTACGATCCGCTCGAATCCGCGATCAAGATTTTGTCGTACCAGCAATCCGAGTTGCCGCTCAGAGCCAGATGCACGAACGTGGCTGTTCCCGCGTCGCCTTTGAAGTCGCCAGACGCCGCGTTGATCAACAGGACGTTGTCGACCTTCATCGAGAACGAACCGGAGTCGGCGAGGGACACCTTGAACTCGATGTTGTGCCACACACCCGGCTGGATTGCGTGCGGCGACACGGCAACGACCGCGCCCGCGTTCGATTCGACGAGGACGGTGCCGCCACCGTCCAAGTGAACCTTGAACTGGATTTGTGAACTTGCACCCTGCAACTCGATGATCGGGGTCGAACCCGACGAAATCTTCGACGTGGCGTCGGCGACATACTTGAACATCATCGAGATGATGACGGTCGAGGCAGCCCACACCGTGCCGTTGATCGGCATCTTCATGGTCAGGATTTGCGCGGACGTAGAGCCGATGTCGATGACCTGATCACCCGTGCGTCCGGCAGCACCCGTGAGCGTGACAGAGCCGCCCGCAGTCCAGCCGACATAGCTGGCCCGCACGGTGACAGAGTCCTCGAAGTTGGCGATGTCATTCTTGACGCCGTATCGACGCCAATCCTGCATCAGGATGATAGCCATTGGACTGCCCTTATGACGCGATGATGGTCATGTGGTTCTTGTTCACGGACGATGCGCCTGCGCTCGTCGCGGTCGTGCGTAGAACCTCGACAGCCATGCTGGTCACGCGCAACGGCTGGTTCGTCGTGTAGACGACGTTGAGGATTTGCTGGGATACGAAGGCTGTCACGACACTAGCTCCAATTGCATTTGAAGGGCGTTGATGCCTGCCGCCGTCCAGGCAGCAGATGTATTCGGGTCGAGATAGAAGAAGCCGCTGCGATGCCAGCAGTATTCGATTGGCGCGCCTTTGGTCGTCCCCGTGCTCGTGCTGCCCGACACCAAAGCGTTCACCCGGTACGTGCGCGGGCCGACATCGACCTTCTTCGCGCGCACGCGCATTTGCGTGGCATAGATCGTGGTCGGGTTGTCCGAGAGATTGGACATGGCGATGTCGGTCTTGTCTCCGACCGTGCTCGACGTGAGATAGTCGGTGTCGTCGTTCGCAGTCCCGCTGATGCCGTCGTCCACCAACGTGTAGCGGGTCGAGCCGGTGGACTTGCCCCAATCGTTGTTGGTGCCGTCAGCGTTGGGCGACAACGTATCGATCTTGCATTCCCCGAGAGGGAACGAGTTGACTGAGCTTCCCGACGTATCCCAAATGATCACGTCGTCGAACCGCGAGCCGCCGTTCGAGCCGTAGAACTTCACAAGCTGTCCACGGTTGTTGATGCCGGTTCCGACGTAGATGTTGACGCTCGATACGTTCAGGATCAAGGAGCCGTTCAAGTAGACCTTGGCACTCGCGTTGCCGCTGGTCGTTCCGAACGTGATCTTGACCTCGATCCAATGCCACGCGGTGTTGACGATGGCAGCGGATGCCGTCGAGCCAAGCTGAGAGCCTGCCGCGTTGTAGCACTTCACGTCTCCAGACGTGTTGTGCTCGATGCGGAACATCGTCGTATCGGTGCCGTCGAATATGTTGATGATCGGGTCGTTAGCCGTGCCGCTGCCGAGCGCCCCCACATAGTAATGGAACGCGAAGTGCACGGTGGAGCCCCCGGCAATCGAGCCGAGGCTCTGTACCCATGCGCGAGCGGAATTGTTGTTGGTCAGGCATCCGCCACCATATCGACCCTGGGAGGTCGACATGCTGGGACCGGAGTTGAGGGCGGACCAGCCGCCCTTGAGAACGTCGGCCCGATCTGCGTAGAGATCGAAGCCGTCCATGAAAAGCAATGCCACGTGTCAGACTCCTTATGGCGTACGGGTACCGAGGAACGTCCACGACACGTCGGCGAGCGTCGCGTCCTGCGGCGTCGGGGTTTGCACGGAGATGCGATCACCGGCAGAAAGTGAAGTCGTGGTGCCGGTGGTGACGAACGTGAACACACCTGACGTGTTGATCGAGATGGAGCCGATGGACGAGCCGTTCTTCTTGATCGTGAACGTCGCCGTCGATGTCGGGTTCGTGCCACAGTGTCCGTAGGAGCCCGCGAAGTCGTCGGGGAAATCGATGGCGCGCACCGCCATGAACTTCATTACCTCGACGTTGTCGTCCGGCTTTCCGGTGATCGAGCAGCCGACATCGTACGGCAGGGTCGAGCCCTCGTACCGCATGATGATGGACATGTCGTCGTGATCCTGACGGATCAGCGCCTTTTGTCCAGCCGTCAACGTCACGGTGGTGCCTGCCGCATCCGACTTGACGACGACGGACTTGGTCGACTGGTTCGAGACGACGAACTCGCGCTGCGCGTTGACGAGACCGCCGCCGTCGATCTCGCCGAGGAAGACGAGATTGAACGTGCCGGATTCCGTGCCCGCCCCGATATGATAGTGGCGATAGCGCACGCACTCGGTAGCCGTCAGCGTGATCGCCGTCGTGCCTGACGTGGTCTTGGAGAGCTTGGCGTGTGCCGCCTGCTCCAAGTACGAGATCGCATTGTTGTGGCTGATATATTTATTGTTCTGATTTTCTGCGATCTCGGGGATTTGCAGAATTGTTGAATAGCTCATGCCGCCCTCCTATGGCTCTCGCGAGCGCAGTCGCGACAAACTTTGTATCCATTGGTCTTATGGACTCTGGTGTTGGAATCTGTCCGCAAGTGACCATTCTTGCAGAACACATCGTCCCCAAAACGTGTGTCTTCGAACGCGATTAGATTTGGGAGCACTTCGTCTATTCGTGCTCCACGCCGACTACTCATATGCGGACGCATACGTTGAAGCAGCGCCACAACTTCATCTCGTTTGTTCAACCGCCAGACATGCATAGGCTTGTTGGTGCCCTTGTTAGTGTGAATGACACCACCAAACATGCGTTGGACGCGCTCGACCACGTCGCGATCTGTCGAGCCAAGCGTCAGGTGAGCGGCCGAAGTGCCGCGACGGCGCAAATCAGAATAACTGATGCACCCTTCGCCTTCGAACAAGCCGACAAACCACATAAACTCAACCTCTGACATCGTCATCACCTATGCAGCAGGGTTATGGTGCGGGGCGTCCCGTACCGGTTACCTTCCACGCCACCCTGCTGGTAGACCGTGCAGTAGAGCGTGGTCGTCGTGCCGTCAAACCCGTCGGCGGTTTGCTGTGCCGCCGTGTAGGTCGTCGTCGTGGTGTCCGTCAGATCGACGCGGCGCAGATAGCTGTCCGGCACCGTTGTCGAGAAGTGCGTCTGGTCGGTGTAGAAGAAGACGACGTAGGTCTCGTCGATCTCGGTCAGATCGAGATACTCGCTGCCGTCGTCGGCCCACTCACCGTTGAAACGAACGCGCCGCTTCCAGTCGACGACCACGTCCGTCGAGGACCACGCGATCTTGAGGTCCGCGACGCTCCAGGCCGCGAGGTTCCTCGCCGTGAACAGCGCGATGGGCGCGGGCTGGAATGGGTTGTTCACCGGCAGGAAGAACTGCGCAGCATGACGCGGCTGATCCGAGATCACGTCGATGCGCCGGATCGCGGCGGTATCGAAGTTGCCCGCCGTGTCCGACAGGAACACGAACTTGTCGCCGATCACCGCATTGTTGGTGCGGTTGTCGGTGCCGAGCTTGCCGCGCACGAGACCGGTGATCGTGTAGGTGCCGTTGCCGTTGTCGGTGAAGTCGGTGAACTGGAGAAGCTCGCCAGCGCAGTAGCACAGGTTGATCTGGGCGCTCGACAACACATCGTCGAGCGTGCTGTCGGCTGGCGTGATGCCGGTCGTCGAGATCATCTTGATCGTAAACGAGCGCGTCAGGTCGTAGGTGAACTTCGAGCCGGTGTAGCTCGGCACCGCCGTGCAGTAGCCCCAGGTCGGGAAGTTGGTCGGCTTCGTCAGCGTGTAGTCGTCGGTGCCGTCGATGGTGACGGCAACGTCCGAGTCCACCGTCGCCGAGGCGCGATGGTTGAGGCACACGGCGTAGAGGAACAGGGACGACGAGGTCTCCTGCGCGTCGTCGAAGGTCAGGTACGGGACTTCCATCACGAGGATGTCCACGCGCGGCTGCACCGCCGGGAACGCCGACGCGTCGAAATCGCCGGTCGTGCCGAACAGGTTGACCGTGTCGTTGTAGATGTCCGGGTCTTCAAGCGACGCCTCGACCTCCAGCGATTTGTCGCTGCCGACGTTGACGTTGCGGATGCGCATCGTCGTGGTCTCTGACCCATCGACGACGTTGATCACGTCACCGGGATCGAGGTCCAAGAAGTACGGCGGGATCGAGAACTTGAAGGTCGTGTCGTACGTCAGCTTGGCGTAGAGCAGGATTTCGGCGAGCAGCTTGGCGTTGCTCGCATCGAGCACGATAGGCACCGTCACGTCGATGGCGCTGTCGTTGTCGAACTCCTCGTTGCCCTGCGGCGCGAAGATGATGTTCTGCACGTTGTTGGCGTACTCGCGACCGATGTCGCGGTACGTCAGGTTGAGCTTGCGGTAGGCCGCGATGTCGTTGGTGTCCTCGGCGCTGAGCCAGCCGCCGTCGGTGTCGTCACCAAGGTACTTGATGTCGATGGTCGCAACTGCGTCCTCGCCGCGCGTCTTGTAGACGATCTTGCCGTTCGACTCGACCACGTCGTACTTGAACACCTGGGCAAGCTCGGAGAACGACGTGCGAAGGCTCTGGCGCTTCGCAATCGTGTAGCCCGTCAAGGCGGTGGACTCGATGTCCGTGATGTTCATGTCGGCGAGCGACAGCCCGACGCGCTGCAACAGCGACTTGACGATGGCGCCGAGCGCCACGGTCTCGCGCGCCACGCGGTCGAGGTAGACCTTGGTGACGTGCTTCGCCGTCGTCTGTGTGAGATACGTCACCGAGTTCTCGGCGCCGTTGTAGAACTGCGAGCCCGAGACGCAGTTCGCGAGCGACTGCGGGATCAGGCTGTCTTTCACCGTGGTGACGATGCCCTGCGCCATGTCGAGCGAATAGATGCCGTCCGAGCCGTTCGCGACCCACACGTAGGTCTGCCCGACGAGGTACGCCTGATCGGAGCCCTGCCCGTCCGTCTGGAAACCGGTGGCGGAAGTCTTCCAGACGATTTCCCCGGTGAAGGGATTGTACTTCCAGACGAGCACACCGAAGTCGCTCGAAGTCAGCGTGAAGATGACGAGGTTCTTGTCCACCGGATCGACGAGGACGAGCTTGTGATCGTGGTGGAAACCGGCTCCTGCCAGGTCGTCGACATTGATCGTCTGCGCCAGCGTGAGGACCGGCGCATCGAGCGACGCAGCGCTGCTGTAGACGGTGCAGCGGTAGATGTAGGCGAAGTCAGTCGCGGTCGTCTGACCGGTCACGAGATAGACGTGATCGCCCGCCGTGTCGCCGCCGTCGATGAAGGTCGGATTGTCGGACGCGAGATCGCTGTCCACCTTGTAGAAGGCAGCCCGTGCATTGGGCCAGTTCATCGCCGTGGTCTTCGAGACGAAGTTGATCTTGCCCTCGTCGTTGACGGTGGCGAAGCCAAGGACGCCGTTGACCACACCGATGCCCATGTAGACATCGATCAGGCTGCCGTAGATCGGATCGCGACCGACAAACGCAATCGATCCCCTGTTCAAGGCGGACATGCCGGTGACAAGATTGTGGTCGGAGACGCCACCGCCTGGACCAAGCGTGTCGGTGAAGATGCGCGCCAGCGGGTTCCACACACGCAGGATGCCTGCGTTGGAGGAAGTCTCCGAGGTCATAATGAAGCCGGTCGCCTGCATTAGACGCGAGACAGGGTAGTTCAGGTTGTAACTGTAGGCGACCCGGAACTCGTCTTCCGAGTTGTTCGTGAAGTTGTTGTAGTCGAAGGTCGTGAAACCAGCCGGTACCGGTGAGCCAGATGCCTTGCGGCTATCGACGGTGACCTGATCGTAGCTGAGATCGACGAGGCAGACGTTGCCCGCCGGATAGTCGAACGTCGAGGGTGAGGCAACCTGCACACCGTAGATGCGCGGAATGTTGCCAGCCGTGTTCGACGTGACCTCGACGAACAGGTTAGGGATCGACGTGTCGGAGACGATGAAGTTCTCGAACAGCACGTAAGCAGTGCCGCGATAGCCGGGCACCTGATCGTAGCCGTCGCGCGTCACCATGATGCCTTCCGGCAATTGGCGTTCGCTGCCGGTGAAGACGGAAATTTTGGTCTGACGCGCGGACGCCGAGACGTTGCGCAGCGGGCCGCTCGGATCGGTCAGGTCGATGGTCGCGCCCGCGATGAAGCCATCGGTGGGCTGCACGACATCGCTGCCGTCCACGTCCACCGTGCGGTCCCAGATCAACTGGGTGCCCATCCACATGCGAAGCACGCCGTTGATTTCGCCCTCACAGATGCCGAAGGCGAAGTCGAGCGTCTTGTAGTAGCTGGTCGCGTCAATCGCGACCTTGCGGACGGGCGAGGCCCAGAACACGTTGCCGGTGAGCTTGTCGGACCCGAACACGATGGGGAGCGGCGCACCATAAGCGCTGGTCGTGAACGAGATGCCGCTGTCCGTCGGCGTGACGGTCGGATAGGTCTTCTTCGTCGCGTTGACGGGGTCCGGCGTCGTCTTCGTGCACTCGAAATCGATGACGAGCTTCTTGCAGCACAACGAGCACATGTCGACGCAGAACTCGTAGGAGATCGACGCCGTCGAATACTTCTTTGCGCAGCACGCAGGGATGTCTTCCGGGCCTACCGGAACCCACACCATGCTGATGATCTTTGCGTACCGCCAATCACACTTGATGGCGCCATGCTCGGTTGTGGTCGCCATTCATCAGCCCCGCTTCGTCGGATCATCGACCGTGGACGGCGTGAACAACAGCTTGTCCGTGTTGTCGAGCTTGCGGCGCAGGTCTTGAAGGATTTGGTCCTGCGACTTGCGGAAGCTCGAAGCGTCGGGCGTGTTGATGGTCATGTGGACGACGATGTCTCCACGCGTGCTGTTGTTCTGGTTGACGACGGAAGCCCGCGCGGACTTCGCCGTCTCCTTGTCGTCGTTGAGGCCGTTCAACATCACAGGCACGGCTCGGCCATCGGGCAGCGGGATCACCGCCTCGTCGGGATGGATGGTGACTTGAGCGCTGCCGGTGGTCGCCTCGTCGTAGACGTTAGGCGAGCCCGTGGCGAAGCCTGTCGGGAAGCCGATGGCGCTGCCGGACTTGATCGGCGCACCGCCGCCGCCGCCTACACCGCCGCCGCCGTTGAACGACGAGTTGCCGGCGCCATACTGCCCGCCGATCAAACCGACCGTGCCGTCCTTACGGATGCCGAGATGCGGCAGCGAGCCGTAGCCACCGCCGCCAGCCGGACCACCACCGCCGCCGCCCGAAGTGCCGCCGCCAGAGGAAGCCGACGCAGCAGCCTTGGCGTCGGCGATGACCTTCGCCGCAGCCTCCAACGCAGCTTTCAAATCAGCGGTCTGTGTGACGAGCGCGTTCTCGACGGACTGGATATGCTCGACCATCAGGTTCGACTGGTCGAGCATCATCGCCGCGAACTCGCGCACGGTGTCAGCGACGACGTTGGTCGCATCGAGCCCGAGCTTCGTGTTGTTCTGGATGTCGGTGAGCAGCTTGATCTGCGCCGCCGTGCCACCCTGCGTATTGGCAACCGGGATCGCGCCGCCGCCCGTCAGCGGGACAACCGCCTCGTTCGGATGCAGAACCGCCGGGATGCCGCCGGTCGTGACACCGCCGCCCGCGAAGTGCGGGGCATCGACGAACGCCGCCGCCGAGACGCGCTCGTGGCGCATTCCGCGCGTGTTGGTGTTCGCCCAGCCGCCAGCGCTCGAATCCGCGTCGATTTCCGCGTCGGTCTGCCCGGTGCCGTCGTTGATGTTGGTGTCGCCACCGGTATCGGTGCTGGTGTCACCGCCGCCGCCTCCACCGCCGCCTCCACCGCCGCCTCCACCGCCGCCACCGCCAGCGGCTTTGACTGCCGCCAGCGCCGACGCAAGGTTGTAGGCCGACTGCGCCGCGCCATCCATCTGGCTTGCCGCCGCCGAAGCTGCATTGCCGGACGCAGCGACGCCGTCCGCCGCGCCGTTGGCGGCGCCGGTCAGATTGTTGTCGGCGCCCGCCGCCTGATCGGTAGAGTTCTTGAGGCTGTCGGTCTCGGTCGCCGCCTTACCGAACAGATCGATGCCCTTGGTCAGGCTCAGCCACGCGCTCGTCGCGGCAGCCGTGAGTGTGCCCCAAGCCTGCCCGAGGAAGCCGACTTTGCCCGAGAGATCGCCGTACTTGGCGTTGAGCGTGTCGGCGATGGTGCCAAGCTCAGCGCCCGTGATGGTGCCCTGCTCGACCATCTCCTTCAAGCCTTGGGTCGAGACGCCGAGCGCCTTCGACAGTGCGTCGATAGCCTGCGGCGCGTTGGTGCCGAGCGCCGCGTTGAAGGCTTCCCAGCTACCCGTCTGCCCGGAGACCGCCTTGGCGAGAGTGTCCATCGCTGCGTTCAACTGCGCCGTCGAGGCGCCGGTACCGGTGAAAGCGGTTTCGAGCTTCGTGAAGATGTCGATCTGCTTCTCGGTGTCGATGGACGCCTCGTCCGCAGCCTCGGTGAACGCCTTGAACTGACCGACGACTGTGGTGAAGCCCTGTCCGGTGCTCTTGGCGACATCGGCGAGCTTCGACATGTTCTGCTGGGCGGTCTCGGTGTCCGAGTCCGCCTCCAACGCCTTGAAGACCTCCGAGGTCTGCGCCGTCGCTTGATTGGCCTTCTCGGCTGCCGTCTTGACAAGCTCGTAGCCTGCTGCCGCGATGGCGAGCACGACCGATGCCTTGGCCGCAATGCCGATGGCGCTGCCCCAGGCGCTCGTCTGCGCGCTGGCGGACGACGCCGCCGCCGACACAGCGTTGAGGCCCGCGACGATGTTGGTAAGACCGATGGCGTCGCCGATGCCGCCAAGGACGCCGGACATGCTCGACAGGCTGCGTGCCGCCGCGTCCGCCCGCGATCCGACCGTGGACAGGTTGCCGCCGATGCGGTTGGCGAAGTCGTTGCCGACCGTGGTGTTGTTGAGCTTCTGGCTCAACTGATCGACCTGATTGGCAATCCGCGTGATGCCGAGGTCTTTGCCGAACGCCGCGCCGATCTTGTTGGCGGACTGCTCGCCCGCCGCGCCCGCGCTGTCGAGATTGGTCTTGAGGGTAGTGACCGACTGCGACGCCTGGGGCGAGATGCCTTTGAAGGTCTCGACCTTGCCGAGGGTATTATCGACCGCGCCGCCCGAGAACTTGTCGAGCGTCGTCTGAAGATGTCCGAGGCTGTCATCGACCGCCTTGAGCGACTTGGTCGCCTGATCGGTGTCGATCTGGAAATCGATTGCCATACCGGCACACTCCCTAACGCACGGTGAGGCAAACTAACATGCTTGTCAATTTGGCACAACTGTCAAGCAGGTTAACCAGCTTCGTACACACTTTGCAGGTACATCCGGTCCAGCATGATCACGTGATCCATGGTGTCCCGGCGGTCGTCAGGGTCGCTCACGCCCGCGAAATCGAGGTAGGCGGCAATCTCAGATAGCTGGATCGGCTGCGGCCCCTTCGGATTGCGGATGCGCTGGCTCGACAAGGTTTGATAGGCATCCCAGAAGTGTTGGTAGGCGGGATCGACAGACGGCAACTGCTCCAGCGTCGGAACACGGATGCCCGCCGCCTGGAGCTTCTTCAGCTTGTCGAGTTGCTTGAGATGGTTCGGACGTTCGAGCCAGAACGCCAGAACCCCGCTCAGTTTTTTGCGGCGGCTTCCTTGTCCTCGATACGGAAGTTGTCGAGGTTGGATGCCATCGCGACGATGGTGTCGCGGAAGGCAGGCAGCCGGGTGAGCAGCGCGAGCGCGGTCTCTTTCGAGTACGGCATCTCGACCTTGCTGCGGTCGAAGATGCCGGACCAGTCGATGAGCACGGCGGCGGCGATCTGCTCGATCAAAATCTTGATCTTGATCTCCTGCGGGTACTCGCCATTCTTGCGAGCCGCGCGATAGCCCTTCTCCAACTGGCGACGGGCATTCATGGAGGTCTGCGACGTGAGGCGGCGAAGCTTCACATCGACGTTGGAGCCGTCAGCGAAGATGTCGCGGAACCAGCGACCTTCCTCCTCGGCAGTGGTGTCGGTTTCACAGATGTCGAAGATCGAGATGACGTTCTCGACCTTGTCAGGCGTCTTGGTAGACATGTGTCGTCCTCGTCAGGCTGTGTCAGGCGGTAGAGAAAATCCTCCCCGAGACGGGCCTGACTCCGCCTCGGGGAGGTACTCGGACTGCCGCAGGGGGAAGGCAGCCGAACTGGTTAGACGGTGGGCGGGAAGGTCGAGGAGAAGCGGTCCACCATGAACATCGTCTGGAGAACTGGATCGCGCTGCGCCTGGAAGTTCAGCTTCTCCATCACGTCCTTGTCGATGCCTTCCGGGCTGATCGGGTCGGACGTGAACTTCACTGCGGGAAGAGTGAACCAGTACGTGTTGTGGTCCACGTCCTCCATGTTGAACGCCAGCGCCACAGTCGTGTGGTCGATGAAGTCGTTGTAGAGCGTGAAGTCTTGGAAGTAGGCGTCGACCGTGCCCTTCATCGTGAAGCGACCGTAGGCGATGCCTGCCGGGAACTTCGAGCCGACCGCGCGCTGTTCGCGCAGCGATGCGTCGCCGTCGAGCGTGATCGAGGTCAGCGCCGTCGTGAGAGCGGTGCCGTCCTTGTAGATCGTGCCGACGTTGGCGGTCGCGTTCAGAACCTCGGTGGAGGTCGTGTCCATGACCGTGAAGCCGCCGCCGCCGAGCGTTGTGGCGTCGTGCGTCGAAGTCGAGCGGCCCTTGAACTGGAGCTTGCCCTTGACGATGTCACCGGACTTCACGTCGAGCGAGAACGCACCGACGCGCAGACCATCGACGACGAAATATTTCGACACGTCGGTGAAGCCCGTCTCGACCGAGACCGAGCGCTTGACGATGTCGTTGTAGTCGCCGGGGTTGCGCAGATGCGAGCCCTTGACGAGGACCGGCTTGGTGCCTGAGTTGGCATCGGTGCTGAGCGTCTCCGTGGTGGTGAACTTGTCGTTGGAGACGACCGACGCGACCGTATAGAAGCCGCCCTTCGTCGCGCTGCCGCCAGAGAAGTTCACAACCGTGAACGCGGTGCCGTCGCTGGTCGCGATGCTGCCGCCCGTGCGACGATGGTTCGTCACGGTGACGGTGTCGGTCGAAACCGACGCCGAGCAGCGGAAGCTCTCCTTGGCGAGTTCGCCCATGATCGCGGCGCCGATGCTCGCTGCCATGGTGGCAGGCGTACCGGAAAGCGCGACGTAGACGTGGCCTGGAGTGACGAGCGCCGAGTTGGTGCGGATTTCGAAGATGACGCTGTCGACACCGTCCGAGATGGTGATGGTGTCACCTTCAGCCGGATCGGTCGCAGCCGCCTGGATCGTGCCGGTTTCCTTGCCGAGACCTTCGAGGTAGACCTTCTGCCCGACGACGACCGAGCCGAACGCATTCGCGCCGCCACCGTCAACGGTGTTGCCGGACGTGAACGTGACTGTCGTCGCGTAGCACAGAACGTCCTTCGCGTCGCACACCTTGGTGTGGGCGCTGCCAGCTTCGGTGGTGAGCGATTGATCGACCGTGATAGTCGTGACGCCGCCCGAATAGCTCGGAGCGCCGTTGACCGTCAGGTATGAGTTGTTCGCCTTGTTGAGGAAGCCCTCGGTCTTGATGTACTGGTTGTCGGCGAGCCACGCGGTGTAGTCGCCCGGCACCGTGATGGTGTGCGTGCCGGTGATGTTGACGCCCGTGCCCTTGACGACGAAGAAGTTCATCGCCTTCGACCACGTCCCGAGCAGGAACGCCTCAAGGAAATCGTCGCTCGAACCGGCGGAGAACTCGTAGTCGATGGGGCCGCTGGACGACGCCGCGACCTCGATGATCGAGGGGACCATGCGGTCGGCGCGGATTTCCTCGGACAGCTTGGTGTCCTTGGAGGCGACGAGACCGGACTGTGTGATGCGCATCGCCTTGGAGACGCCGGAACCGGGCGTCGTACCCCAAGACACTTCGGCGACATACCGGAGTACGGCGCGGTTGCTTTCGGCGGACGTAATCGTGACCATGGGGCACGCTCCATACAGGCATAGAATGGGATGGGAGCGCCCCGCGCCCTGCGTCAGCTTGGTTAACACACCGTGTTAACAATGTCAATGTGGCTCACCTTTTAGGGCGTGGTTGTCCACGCCCTGAACTCGATATGCAACTGTCGAGTGTGCCACCCTGACTGCGGCTTCGGCTCGTTCGAGCCGCCGCCGTAGAACGTGATGGACCCGCCGCCGGGGATGGCGACGTTCTGATCCATCAGGATCGCCGAGATCGAGTCCCCGATCTGGCGCATGGTCTTGGTGCCGGTATCCTCTGGCACCTTGATCTCGAAGCTGACGATGCCGACCGTCATGTAGCGAGCGCTCGGCGTGCCGATGTGGGCCTTCGACGTGAAGTTGTCGATGACCTCGACGTAGACCCACGGATGGCCTTTCGGCTGATCGAACGGCTGGTTCTCGAAGAACATGCCGATGCCGGGCTGCGCGGTCGGGAACGCGCTCGTGAGCATCGTGGCGATGGTCTCGCGGATGGCTTCCTTGCTCATTTCGCGGACTCCAAAATCTTGCGCGCGACCTGTTCGCCGAGCGTGACGACGACGGCTTGGTTACGCACGCGCTGCCCCTTGCCGCCGGGCCATTGGGCGTTGTTGATCGCCTCCCATTCCTCGGCTGGCGACGAATTGAAGATCGTGACGGTCTGCAAGTCCTTCATCGAGGCGAACTGCGAGGCAACCGCCGACAGGACGCCCTGCTGCGCGCCCGAGCGCTGCCGCTCGCCGCCGAGGCCCTGCTGGTTGGTCTTGCCGTAGGCGGCGATCTCCGCCTTGCGGTTGCGTGGCGAGATCACGCCGCCGGGCGTCGCCGCCTGCGAGCGCCGACCGGTCTTGCCGATGGCGACGCCGTAGTTGGCGACGGCGGTGCCGGACCATACGGGAGTGTTCGCGATCATCGCGGTCAGCGCCGCAATGGTCGCGTCGGCAATCGCCTTGATCGCCTTCTTCTTGGTCTTCTCCTTCTCGGCGATGATGTCCTTGAAGGCATCACGCACGTTGAGGAGTTTCACGCGAGTGCCAGCCATGGATCACGGCTCCCGCAAAAAGAGGATGTGGATCGAGCCGCCCGGCACGACCTTGTACTTGTAGACGTTCCATCGCGTCCCCGAGATGGTGACGTAGTCGTCGTCGGAGACGCTGATCGGCAGATCGTTGTAGGCGATGAGCAGCTTCAGCAGCTTCGTGTTGCCGACGAGCCAATCGGGATCGTCCTCGGTGAAGCGCGCTTGCACAGACGGCACGTTCGAGTGTGTGGTCGTCGTGGTCGAGATCGAGTCCGCCGACGGGTCGTAGGCGCCGGGCACGACCTGTGTGTAGGTGACGGTCGTCTTCAGATCACCGACCGCCTCCATCACGCTCTTGACCGCCGACTTGATCGTCGCGGAGAGGCCCATGTCACACCTTCACGATCTTGCCGAACGAGGACGCCCCGATGGTCGGGTACTGTCCAAGCCCGCGCAGGATTTCGTTGAGGATCGGCGGCACGCTCGGCTGCACGGCGTTGTCGTTGTACGTGATCTCGACCACGTCCACCTTCATCGCCTTGAAGCCTGTGCCGCCCTGTGAAGTCGTCGGGTCTTCGCCACCGTCGATCAACTTGATCAGCTCGCATACAGCCTGCTTCAACTGCTCAGGCATCTCGTCGTCGTCGATCAGGATGTTGTCCCGGTCGTAGACATCACTGCGAGGCCAGCGCAGAGCGCTGGTGTCCTGCGTCTTGTAGCCGTTCCAGCGCACCTTCTGATCGAGGATGCGGGTCGCCCACTTGACCAACTGCTCTTTGGCGGTGTCGTCCTTCGCCGCCCACGTGTCGTCGTAGTTCACGTCGTCGGCGAAGTACGTGTTCGCGTATGAAAGCGAGATATACGCGTTCGCGTTTGCGACGACCGTACCGTCTTCAACCGTCAGCGCCATCTCGCTCTCCTATTAGGCTGCGTCCTGCTCGTCTTCGACGGGATCGATGCGGGAAGCCTTCTCGATTTCCTCCATGAGGCGCTTCTTGCCCCAACGCGCATCGACCTTCACACCGGCTTCGGTGAGCATGTCGCGGAGGCCCTGGAGTTCCTCGTGGACCTCTTTCGACTCCACGCCTTGCCCGGCCTGGTCGGCTGCATCGTCGTCGGCAACAACGTCGTCGGCGGTCTTCTGCTTGCGCACTTCCTTCCAACCCTTGTGGTTGATCAGGTCGCGAGCGTTGAAGTGCACCATCGTGACAACTTCGCCGTCGGGCGAGACGATGGTGAGGGTCGGCTCGGAGGGGCGCTTGTTGCCTTGCGCCTTCAGCTCCTCGGGCGACAGCCCGATGGTGTTCCGCTGCATCTTCCCGCGATCAGCTTGAGCGCTGAGAGGGTGGTCGTCAGGCAGTTCGATAGCCATGGTGTCAGGACTCCTTCGGTGGTCTTCTCAAAAAACAAGGCGGACCCACACCCGTGGGTGGGAGCCCGCCTTGGAACCTTCCTGCATCCAACCGTTACGGTTAGATGTTCTCGCTGCGAACGATCCGAGCGCCGTAGGTGATCGACGGCGTGGTGCCCGCGAGGGTCGCCTTGATCGCCATGTAGGTGTCGGAACCCGACGAGTCGGTGTTCAGCGCGGTGATGTTGCGGTGGTCGACGTAGGCGTAGAGAACGCCCGTGAAGCCGCGAGTGACCGCCTGCGACCACACCGTGACCGGCGAGTCGTTCATGCCCGACGCGTCGTCGACGAGCAGCGAGATCGTGTAGGTCTCGTCGCCGTCGCCGCTGTCGCAAGCCGTGATGTCGATCTCGACCTGCATGACGCCGAACGGGATGCGACCGGTGGTCGAACCCTGTGCACCGTCCTCCCAGTACGCGGTGTCGAGTTCGCCGAGGGAAACGGCGGTCTCGGTCGTGGTCGACGTGACCGCACCGGAGGCCACATCACGCAGGGTGACGCTGGCATCGGTGTCGAACATCGCCTTCACGCGGGAAGCTTTGACGCCCATGATAGTCTCTCCTTGAGAAGCAGTTGTCTTATGAGGTAGAGGAGTGTTGCCACTCCTCTACGGGTTGAGCGTCACGCCGTGACCGCAGCGTTCTTGACACCCCACAGGCGGGCTGCACCGCGACCATGGAGAGTGGCGAAGCCCACGAGCCAGTCGACGCGGGTGCGCCAGACGGGCTTGCTGCTGAGCTGGCCCAGGTCGTCGACCTCCATCACGCCGTTCTGGAGACCTTGGCAGTAGCCCTCCGAGAAGTTGACGCAATAGATGGACGTTCCGACGCTGGAACCGCCACCGGGGTTGACCTCGTTGAAGTCGAGGACGCGAGCACCCGTGTCATCGTGATCGAGCACGAGGATCGGGATGTCGTTGTACTTCGTGATCTTCCGACCGAACTCGTCCTTGTCGTAGGTGATGAACCCGCCGACAGTGTAGGTACGAGCCGCAGCCGTCAGAAGACGAACCATCGCCTTCGACATGATCAGATGGGTCGGGAAGTCGACCGCATCGATCAGTTCGTCGAGCTTGAGGAGCGACAGCGCGTCGCCGCCCGAGGTGTTGCCAGCCGCAATGAGCTGAGAGCCCGTGATGCGGTTCTGAAGACCGTCGAACTCTTTCGGGTTGGTGAGCGAGTCACCCTTGATGAACTTCTTCCCGAGGTAGAGCGAGAGAGCCTTGATCTTCATGCGCTCGTGCGTGGTGCGGATGGCCGCGCCGTGCATCTTGATGAGCGCACGGTCAACGTCGAGGTCGCCGCCCGCGATGCGCAGCACTTCGACGTTCGGGACAACGACGCCCGCCGACTCGGTGTACGCCTCGTTGATGCCACGGAACGCGACGCCGGGCAGAGTGCCTTCCTGGGTGTAGGAATAGCTGCCGCCGGGGATGTCGACGAAGGGCATGACGCGAAGGAGTTCGCTCGAACGAGCGAACATCTCGATGACGCCGCTGCGGACGACATCGCCTTCATTGAGCTTGGACGCCTCGAAAAGGGTCAGTGCCATTGGTACTCTCCTGAGAGATTGGCAAGTTGACAACGGTGAGCCAAGTTCACGTCGCAAGACGCAAAATGGGCTCGGTTTGCCCGCACTCTCCCCGAGAGTAGGTCGGCGAAGTTGAAGTGCGCTGTTAGGCGCGCTTCATCTGCGCTTCGCGGTGACGTGTGATCCGCTCCTCGGGTGACAACGCCTGGAATGCTTCCTTCGTCATTCCGTACGGCGTGTTCCCGCCTTCGCGGTTTCCGGGGGCACCGCCGCCCGAACTAGACTTGCCAAGGTAGGGCGCATCCGCGACCAGCTTGGCGATCCACTCTTTCGGCGACATCGGGCTTGCGCCGTCTGCGCCGTAGATCACTGTGTCGCCTTTCTTGGCGACTAGGCTTCCGTCGGGCTGCACGACGAACGTGCCTTCGGCCCGCGAGAGGATGTCCGGCAAAGCCTCGGGATTTGCCAAACTGTCCTTGCCCACAACGGCGTTCGTGATCTGCTGATGCAGAACAGAGCGCTCGTATTTCGACTTCCACTCACTGCCAGCCCGCTCGGCCTGGGAGAGCTTGGTGCCGGACTCCTTGAGCTGTGCTTCAAGGCTGTCCTTCACCGACTTCGTCCGATTGGCAACCTCCGCCTCGATGTCACCCGAGGTCTTGAGCTTGCCGTCCTTCACTTGCTGCGCTGTCGCGACAAGCTCGGGAAATTCCTTCTTGAACTTCTCGACATCGTCGCCGATGATCGAGGTAATCGACGCCAAGGCGTTGCGCGCCTCGTCCCGCTCCTGCGCGAAGCGGATGTTGTTGTCGCGAAACTCCGTGAGCTTCTTCGACGACACCACGTTGACGGTGAACTCGCCGTCAGCTTGAGTAGCTTCTCCACGCAGTTCCTCGGGAATTGCGTCGAGGGACTTGAACTTCAAAACAGGCATTGGAACTCCTGCGGCACCGCCGCTCGTAGTTGTCAGGACTAGGCGTGAGTGTGGTTAACACGTTTGGTTAATCATGTCAACAGGGCTCACATAGAAACGCCCGGCATCGGCACGTGGGCGACAAAGCCCATCGACCGAAGGGCCATCGCCTGCGAGGTCGAGGACGAGTTCACGTTGCATTGCGGCGACAGCAGCGTTCCCGCCACCGGTACGTCGGTCGAGAAGGTGGCGCTGACGACCTTGTTGGTCGAAAGGCGGCGAAGCGAGACGTGGAACGTCGCTGCCGACTTGCGCGGGTTGATGATGATCAACTCGTAGGCTTCGCCAGACACCCAAGGGAAATCGACAGCACTGATCGCAACCTTGGTCGCCGTGCCCGAGCCGTCGTTGTGGATGAACTGCATCTGCTGGGCGTCTGCCGTTGCCCAACCCACGCCGACGCTGTTGGCGGCAGCGGTTGGCTCGGCACCGTCAGGATAGCGACCGCCCACGCCGAGACCCATGAAGGCGCGCGAGCCGCTCGGCGTAGACGTGCATCCGAACGTCATCGAGACCGTAAAGCCGCCTGTGAGCGAGCCGTCGCTCACCATCAGGAACTCTTTGCCAGCCTGCATGTACCAGCCCGCCGACACGTCGGTCGAGTTGCTGGAGGCGTGGGCGACGCCTGGAAGCGCGGTCGCGACGTTGGTGTTCGCAGGCGAGACGCCCGATGCCGAGCCGCTGTTCGAGATGTCGCCAGAGATCAGCCCGAACAACGAGTAGCCGGCATCGCGCGGCTGTGGGATAGCCCCGAACACATGCGTTAGGCCCATCATCGGGCCGAGGACTTCTCGGCGCGTGTGGATCGCGTTGACCCAGCCCGGCAGCGACTCGTCGCCCGCAAGCACGCCCGTGAAGCGCACCGGCACGTTGCCGGTCGAGCCGTCCTCCGCGCTGGGCGACGTGACGGCAGCGCCCTCGTTCGGCGTATCGACATCGAGCGTCGAGAACGTGCTCGAACCCGCCGAGACGACATTGCGCTGCGTCCAGCTTGTCCACGTGCCGCCGAGGCAGACGCGCACATACTCGGTGCCTGTCGAGATGTTGGTCGCGACCTGGCGCGTCACCGCCTGACTGTTGACGTTGCCGCCCTGGACCTCGACGATGTAGTCGGCGGTGCCCGGCGAGTTCGTCGGATTGTGGACGATGTACTCGCCCGTCGCCTGGAGCAGATCGAGGTTGAGATTGTCGATCAACTCGGTGATGAAAGTGGCGGACGTACGCGCCAAAGCTACTGATTTCGCCATGAAACAGGTGATCCTTATGCCGGTGTCGGTTGTCCGCCGTTGGTGACGGTGCCAGTGATAGAGCCCGGCAAACTGTTGCCGTTCTTGACGTAGCCGGGGCCGTCGATGGAGAACTTCTTGCCGGTGAATGTGCCGGGATCGCCAAGACCGGGCGGCGTGTAGTCGAAATAGCCGGGGCCAACGATCTTGACGAGCGGGTTCGTGCCGAGGTTGAGGGCCGTGAACGCCGGCGTCGTCAGCTTGACGTGTCCGCCGTTCAGATCGAAGAACGGCCCGCCGCACGTGCCGGTCGTGTCCATCTCGAAGTGCGAAATTTCGAGGTAGCACTTCGTGAACGACCGCAAGAAGCCGTACGGGCTGTCGCCGACGAGCTTGATGTGATCGAAGACGAGGAAGGCATCACCACTGAGGAATGTGACGACGGACCCTGACGGGTCGAACGACACGCCTTCGAACTTGACGACGGTGTCGCCCATGTTGCCGCCGGTCGTCAGGCAGGAGCCCGACCAATCATCGGCGCCGATGATGTAGCTCGCGGGATCGTTGACATCGCCCGTGATGGTGATGTAGCCGCCGCCCTGCGGGACGAAGTTGATCGCCTCGTTCTCGTCTTCCTCGCCCGTGTTGAGGTTTCCACCCGTGTTGAGGCCACGGAACGTGCCAGCTTCCTTCAATTTGATCTGGGCGGTGTGACCCGCCATGTTGTACTGCGTGCAGAGAACCTTCCACGCCTTGTTGACCGTCTTGTAGGGCGTCGCGCTTGAGCCGTCGCCGGTCGCGTCATCGCCGGTCGCCGAAACATAGAGGACGGTGTTGTCGTCGGTGAGATAGGTGACGCTGCCTCCGCCGCCGCCGCCGCCGCCGCCGCCAGAGCCGCGCGTGGTCCACGAGGACCAGCCCGAGTAAGGCACGTTCGTGCGCACAAGCTCGGCGCCGGTCGCGATGTTCGTTGCAACCTGCTTGGCGATGGTGACGCCCGCCGCCGCGCCGCGCGTTACTTCGATGACGTAGGAGCCTGCGGTCAATCCGACCGGGTCTTTGACGCCGTAGAAGCCTGAATAGTGGATACCGTCGAGGTCGGTTCCGGTCTCAAGCTCGATCACCGGCAGAAACACCGGGGGCTGCGACGGGTTCTCGATGGCGCGAAGGTAGTCCGTCATCTGGCTCGCCCATGTTAAAGGAGGGAGCCATTCGTTAACCTATGTGAGCCAGAATGTCAATCTTGGTTAATGGGGACGTGTCCAAGGTGAGCCAAGGTAACACCCATATCGACGCAGGAATGTAGCATATGCCACAATTCGCGGGTGTCCCTATCCTTCGGATCGAGGAACTTCAGGAACCAGCCGCGTTTGACGATCACGTTCATGGCGGCGGTCGTGGTCTTGTCGGGCTGCCAGAGGTCTGCCCACAGGTGATTGAGCAGCATGGTCTGCTCGAACTCGCAGGCGAGCAGGATTTTGGCCCAGAGCTTCGGCTGCGAGGCGCGGATGATCGGGAGATCACTGACCGGGAGGTCCGCCGGAAAGCCTTTCACCACCGTCTTGAGCGACGTTCCGGGAGAGAAGACTTCCACGACGGACTCCCAATTTGGTTGCGGGCGCAGGAATTGAACCTGCCTTGACGGTTTATGAGACCGTGCTGGTACCGATCCAGTCCAGCCCGCAAAACTGGTGGACCTTGAGTGGAGCGTTGATCCACACCCTATCCCGCTGTGCCTTGGGATCAGGCCCATAATGAGTGGAGGGCTTCTGTTGCCCGGTGCCCTCCGAACCGCGATGGGTTACGCCGCGAGGCGCACTTCCATCGGGGAATTGTCGTTGTGTGCGACAGTTCTCAGGTTTGGTCGATGTTCAACCCCTGGACATCCCGTTTGAGACCCAGGCGTCGTCGGGAACCACCCCGGTGACCTCGTCCACCTTCTCGCCGCCCGTCGATACCTAGTTCAGGCCCATCAAAAACCGAGAACCCCAGGAGACCAATCCTGAGTAGCTTTATGACGGGATTACCGCCCCGTCACTGACACATTGGAGACGATGGCTCCTTTACGGGGAGCGATGCGTCCGTGCCTAGTGGCTGGCGCTTATCCAGCCGCAATGCGGTCGTTCTCGGCTTGTGGTGGACCTGAGCGGAGTTGCACCGCTGTCCGGTTCGGTCTGTTGATGTTGTCAACAGTCACGCCGACAGACATAAGCCATTCTGCCATGACTGTCAATACAGCTAACTCGATGTCATCAGTGGGATCACTCGAACCAATCACCACACGTGTGACATTGAAGCTTCGTCATTGACGCGTAAATCTGGCTCACGTATGGTTACCGGGCAGGGTTTGTGAAGGAGCGTTTGTCATGCGCCAGAAGCCAAGCAATCGTCGTAGTCCTCTCGACCATCGAACGATCAAGCACTGGCGACTTATGACGCGGTATCCACCGCAGTGACGGTGGACTCATCCTTAGCAGGCCAATCCTGCCAGACACGCGAGGAAGGCTCCGGTGACGGGGCCTTTTTCATATCCTTGATCCACTCGAACGCGATCAACGCAATATCGGCATTCTCGACCTCGTGCCTGAACTCGTGGTCGTAGGCCCACCGGTAAAAGCGGCGCTTCGCTTCCTCGCGCGGAATGTTGAGCTTTGTCGCGATCAGGTCGTAGAGATTTGCCACGTCACTCGGGTGGTTCGCCATTCGAGGCTCGCTTGACCTTTGAGAGGAATGATCAACTGGAGCCGCTGATGCAGCACGGGGCGCCGTCGCAATGCGCCGTGCTCGCTTGGAGCGGTCCCAATATGCGGTGATCGCACGTCGTGCACGGTCTTTTGGGTCTGAAGCCACCGGCATATCTCCGCGAATTGCGCGTCAATCGACATCTGCGAAGCGGTCCACGAAATTCTCGTCGTACCATGTCGCCGAGAGGCCGCAGTCGAGGATCATGCGCTCGGAGGCGCGGAAGCTCTCGCCCCAACGCGACAACTGCCCAGCGTTGGGCTGGAACGAGACGAAGCGGCGGATGCCCGACTGGATCGCAAGCTTGCAGCAGTCCGAGCAGACCGGGAGAGGCCACGTGTAGAGGGTGTAGCCCTGGAGCGGTTCGCGAGCGGTCGCAATCGCGTTCGCCTCGGCGTGCACGATGAACTTGTACTTGGTCTCGCGGTTCTCGTAGTCGCGCTTGCGATCAGGGAAGCCGCGCGGGAATCCGTTGAATCCCATCGACGCGACCGTCTTGTCGGGGCGCACGATGACGGCGCCGACTTTCGTGCTCGGATCGCGGCTCGCTGACGAGACGTACTCGGCTAGCGCCAGGAAATAGCTGTCCCACCATTCCTGTCCGCGCCCGCTGACGTAGTCGTCAACGTCGTCGCCGGGGTGCGGATATTCCATGTGGTGATCTTCGTAGTTCATCGCTTGAAATACCCATCGAGCAGGAGACGAAATAGGACGTTGAAGACGACACCGGCAGCCATTCCGCCGATGAAGATGTCGATCAGAGGCTTGCTGGAGCAGTACATGTCACACTCCTGGGGGCAGCAGACCGTTGCCCTTGCCGTCGATGGGCAGGACTTCGTAGATGGCCTTGTCGCCTGCCTCTTTGGCTTTCTCTTTGATGCCAGCGAGGCGCTGCCACATAGCAGGCAACTCGTAGCCTTTCTCGACGGCGTCGCCGATGATGATCCACTTGCCGCCCGCAGGCTTCTCGACCTTGAAGATGCCGTAGGCATATTTCGGTTTCGACATCAGGCCATATCCGAGAACAGTATCGCCAGGAACACCAACACGGCGCCCGCGAGGATGACGGCGAGGACCAGCGGCAGATACATGAACGCGGCTGCGATAGCGCCGCCCGCCATGATCAGGATGCCGGTGAGGCCGATGAAGGGGATGATGTTTTCCACGCGCTACTCCTGTCGCAAGAATGCTGTTTGTTTCGGACACGGACGGAACGGCATGTCGTTCGGATATTTCCCGTCGACGATGTAGGCGAACAGCAGCACGCGCTGTTTCTTGTCGAGAAGGTTCATGTGTGCGGCGAGGCGCGTCGCCTTCACCCACGCGTAGTAGACCTTCCGCTTACAAGTGAAGATGACGTTGTCATCGCCGCGCCGGAACATAGTCATGCTGTCTGACTTGTAGCCGTCGTTGCTAGGCGACGTTTTCTTGAACCCGGCCTTCTCCAACGAGCGTCGCGCAGCCGCACGCCCGTAGACGACGAAATCCCGGTCTGTGTTGAGGACCGGCGGATCACAGATCACGAACGATCCCGTCTCGTGAGCCATCTTCACGCCGGGGAGATGCCAGAGTTCATTTAGGGTCGATTGAGTCACTGTCGTCATCCTTGAGAGCGCGCAACCAGAGAACGATGAGGCCGAGGATGATGGCGGTGATCAGCCAATCGATGCAGATCATGGCGACCACCCGAAATACTGCATCAACTGGACGGCGACGAAAGCGCTGAGCAGGCTCATAACGAACAGAGCCATCAGCAACAGATAGACGAGCGCCAACTGGATCAGGCGTTGAATGAAGGCGTCCGTCACCTGTGATCCCCGCTGCCAGAGAGTTTGCCACGCTCACGCCGGGATTCGAGCTTCTGCACGTTGCGGTCGAGCACGTCGAACACGTCGTAGCCGAACTCGTTGGCGACGCTGTCGATCATGTCGATCATGTGTTGGAGAAGCTGGGCGGTGTGCCCGCACCACGGCATGTCCTGACGGAACGCCGCGTTGTCGTGCCCGAGATTGCGGTCACGAATGAACTTGCCGATGCGCTCGCCGACGTGACCGGCAAGCGCGTTGATGCGCAGCGTGTTCCTGACGACATCGACGCCGGACTGTCCGACCGGAGCCCACTCGGGATAATAGCCCTGCGCGCGGGTGACGGCGAGGCGGCGGATGGCGCACACGTCGTAGCCAAGCTCGCCGATAAGTGCGACCGTGTACCAGAGCACGTCGCCGAGTTCGAGGAGCACGTCATTGACGCGCGGCTGCTCGACCGTCCAGAAGACGCCGTCGTTCGTGTTGCTGGACTTCAACGCGACAAGCTCGTCGATCTTCTGCGCCAACTCCCCGGCTTCGCCGTTGAGCTTCGTGCCGCAATAGACGATGCCGATGTCGTCGGCGAAGATCGCGGTCTCTTTGACGAAAGCCGCGTACTTCTCCAGCTTGGTGTAGGGGTTCACCAGATCGCTGCCCCACGGGAAGATTGGACGGTCGGGGAAAGTAAATTCGGACATGGTCAGGCGCATCCCTTGCTGGAACAGCGTGTCGTAGAAGGCCATGGCATTCGTGGCCTCCCGGCGTTAGTCGACAAGCTCGAAGTCTTGGTAGAAATCGGCCTCGGAGTAGATGATCGTGTTTGGGTCGCGGTAGTGGTCCAACTCGAACACGGTCAGGGAATCGCCCGCTAACTCGGCAAGCACGTAATAGTCGCGCATGTTGCCGACGAACTCGTCGCCGTGGCCCATGGTCTTGGCCACGATCTTCCACCGCGTGCCGACCGCGAACCCGCTTTTGCCATCTTGTGTCGGCGTGACGATGTCGCCGACGCCGACTGTGCCCCACTCTTTGTCTTTGATCTGGGTGAGATACTGGATCAGCGCGGGAAGCTGATTGGCTGTGACGTAGATACAGTCGGTCCTGCCGTTCGCTGGATCGCGTTGCTCGATGTGCACGCCCGGCAGCGCGCCGAGCGCCTTCTCGACGGCGGGATCATGCGAAATCGAGATGTCGCCGCAGCGCGTGCTGAACCTGTCAGCAGCGTCCGGCGGTATCTGGCGAATGGTGGTGGACATGGTGTCAGGTCTCCTGAACTGTAGCTTTAAAGCTACCTAGGCTCACTCTCTGTAGCTTGAAAATATCCGAACGTCATCCTGCCTAACAGGCCATGGTAAACGAACGGATGAAGGCGGCAGCCAGCGTGGGCTGTATCGCATTGCCGTAGGCTTTGATGCGTCCCACTCGACCCGGAGCTTCTGTCCCAGCATCAGCCACGATGCGAAGTCCGGGTTCAATGCGACGGAAGTTTGTGTCGCTCCACTGGCACGCATAAGCGTCCCAATCAGATGGTTCAATTGCTCGCCCTTCAAGCCGCCGCCGCGATCCTTGTATGACGCTGTGGCGGAGTATTTGAAGTCGCGTCTCGTGACTGTGGGCCACGGAAGCAGCGCCCCAGTATAGCCTTTGACGCGCGTGCGGCGCCCCCACGCTTGCAACCGGCAGATCGGAAGCCCCGAAGGCATATCGCAGGGCTTCCAAGTCAGATCGAACTCTGGAGCACCACGCGAGTCCAGGGCCTCCCGCAACCTGCTCTCCAAAGAGGATTGGAGGAGTTCGGTGCGCCACGAGACGTGCCATCTCGGGCCACAGGTGGCGATCATCTTCCTCGCCTTCGAGCTTGCCCGCGACAGAGTACGGCTGACACGGGCAACTGCCGGTCCACACCGGGAGATCGGGCGGGAAGTCGGCAAGTCGAAGGGCTTTGGCCCACAGGCCGATTCCGGCAAAGAGATGAACCTCGTGGAACTCTGCGAGATCGGCTGGCTCAACAAGCTCGACACTTCGGTGATCGATGCAGCCGTCCCCAAGGGAGCCAGCTTTGATAAGTTTGCGGAGCCATTCAAGGCAGAAGGGGTCAACTTCATTGAAGTACAGCCACTTTCTTTGCCCGGTGATGGCGGGCGCGCTCACGCAAGCAGGTTCGACAGTGCCGTGAACCTCTTTCGGAAATGTAGGTGTTGTCGTCATCGAACGCGTGGCCTCTTTTACAATGTGTCTTGCGTGCGTTCTTGCCCATCGGCGATTGACTTCGACGCGCGTTATCCCGATGCGGGAGAAGCCGGACGTGGAAAGGATTTACGCACGCGCGGGTATTGCATTCGTGATCGATCTCGACATCAGACGGAATTGCTCCGACAAAGTGAACGTACGCAGCACGATGTGCTTGTGTCGCGCGCCCAAGATCGTGCTGCCAAATATAGCCATAGCCCTGCGGATGAAGTGAGCCGGTAAAGACCCAACAACCATTCGGCATCCAGACACACTTCGCCGACAGGCGATCTTCAAACGAATATAACGCCGTCGGCTCATAGCAGCGTCAGCGCGAGGATGAACAGCACGGCGAACGTCACCGCGCCGTAGGAGAGAAGGGTGTCGAGCGTCGTCATGTGAGCCTCTTGATCAATTCGTCACACAGGCTAACACCAACCGGCACCCAGCCGAACAGTTCCACCGGATGATAGTTACTGGCGTTGAGCATGGTCACGGAATCCAGATCGTAGGATGTCCGCCGCACGGTGCGCGCCGTAGCGCTGTTCGGATCAGTTATGATCCGCCCGTACGCGTCGCGGAAGACCTCGTGCGAGAAGCGCGAGATGCCGTGGATCACCGGCACCTTCTGCCCGTGCGCGGGTCCACCGAACACACGCACATTCGCGAAACGCGTCTTTGGATTGTTCTGTGGATGCGGCGACTCGTTCGCGCACATATCGAACACTTTGTGATAGAGCGTGTCGCCCATCTTGACGAGCGCCTCGACCGAATAGGGACCGCGTTTGCTGGAGGGGAACAGCACGACACGGTCCATAATATAGAAGATGCACTTGTAGTCGACGATGACAGGCTTGTCGGCCGTCGCAGGATCGAACGGTCGAAGACGCGGCGCCTTCGTGGCGGAGTACGTCTTGCCAAACACCGCTTCGCGCTGTCCGTTGCGAAAACCGCCAACGAACCGGCGCACGCTGCCGTCGTTGGCGCTGATCATTCGTCGGGTTGCTCGGTGATCTGGATCGTGATGTTGACGAAGCCGTGCTGCGCGAGTGCCGCCATCGCCTGCGAGACGATGATCGATAGGTGATCGCGTACGCCGTCGTAGCTCAACGACTTCAGCGAGGCGAGCGAGATGACGGGCGCGTCGCCGTACGAGAGCGGCTCGTTGCGCCATGTGACGATGCCGTCGAAATACGCGTTCGTCGGCTCGTCGCACACATGGCGCGGCGTCGGGGTCGGCGGAGTGTCAGGCATGGTAGGTTAGTCCCCTATAAAAACAGGCTTCACGTCAGGCTTGCAGGCAGGCTTCACGACCGTGTGGAACCACTGGAACTCTTTGTCGGTCGCAGGTTCGAAAGCCATAAAGACCACGTCGTACTGCTCGCTGCCGAGGGTCCAGCCGACCCAGGCCGTGTTGGTGTTCGATTTCAGGCACGGTCCCGCCGCCTGAGCGCGTTCGTAGTTGCGAAAGCAGATCAGGTAGCGCTTCTCGGGCTCTGGCTCGGGCATGTAGCTGCCGTCCCAGCACATCTCACTTGACCTCGCGGACGTGGTAGAAGTTGCAAGCGGCGCGCGGCAGCGTCGGGTGCAGCTTTTTCAGCTTCTCCCAGCGCGCCTCCTCGGCGTCGTTGAGAAGTTTGCAGAACTTGTCGGCGTCGGGCTTGGTCTTGAAGCGACCGCGCTCGATGGTGCCGACATCGTTGTCCTCGTAGACGCCATGCAGCATGGATCAGGCTTTCTTCGGTGGCGGTGGGCGTTGTCCTGGGGCTCCCGGCGCGGGCGGAGCGCCCGGAACGGGCTTGGGTGCCGCCTTGGCAAGCTTGACCGCCTGCTGCGCTTTCTTGTCGTTCTGCTTGGCGTCGAACTCGTTCTGGCTGTCCTGACGCTCGGTCGTGCCGTCTTGGATACCGGTGGCGATCTCCAAGTTCGTCTCGTTGGTGTCGTCGTTCTGGGCGCCGAGGTCGCGCGACTTGGCGTCGGCGAAGCCTTCCTGACGCGCCTCGAAGTTCGGCTCGTTCGGGAAGCTCGCAGCGCTGTCGAGAAGCTTCTTGAAGTCCTCTTGGCTCATCCAGTCGGGAACGACCTCGCTCTTGCGCAGGTAGGCGTAGACGACCTCGATAGGGATGACGCCGTCCTTATACATTGCCTGGATCGCGCGGAACTCGCGGGCGCCGCCGTTGTCGAACAGGAAGTCCTTCGAGAACTCCACCGCGATCTTGTCGGCGGTCGCCTCGGCGATGTCGTAGAGGTAGGCCCACCAGCGCAGGATGCGCGTGAAGGCATCATCTAGGGCCAAAGTGACCTTCAAGAGCACGCACTGCTCGTTGCGCTCGGAAATCTTCAGGAGGTTGTTGGATTCGGTCGTCGCGTTCGTGCGGATGCCCATCATGCGACCGCCGAGGGCTGCCGCCTGCTGCTCTTTCTGGTCGAGGGCGTTCTCCAAAAATTTCAAACCTTGACCATTCATTTCGAGGAGGCCCGGTTTGGCGCCGGGCGGCGTGATCCAGACGGTCGAGGCGCCGATCACGAACTCGCTGTCGCCTTCGCCGCCGCCCTGCGGCTGCTCGACGTAGTAGACCGGGAAGCCGGTGAACAGGCGCCCATGCTCCAAGTGCGCGTAGGAGCGGAAGTGCGAAAGATTGAGGCGCGCGATGTCCTGCATCGGCGGACGGTCGAGGTCCACGACCATGACGAATGGCACGTAGTCGAGCGGAGCGCCGCGCCGACGCGGGCGAATCGTCTGCTTCAAGAACTCGGGCGTCAGCTTCAGCGGGTTGTCGGTCTTCGGCGCGTCATCGTAGAAAATCTCCTGCACGTACTCGCGGTCGCTACCGAGGCTCGTCAGGCGAAGCTGCCGGAACTGCGGCACGATCATGCCGGCGTCGGCAGCCGCCTCAGACCGGCGCTCCTCACGCAGGACGACGCGGACAAGCTCGTTGCGCCCGTCGATCTCGCCGTACTCCCAATCGACGATGTTCTCGGCGGTGTAGGCGGTGACGTAGGGGCGCGGCTGGGTCCGCTCGACGGCGGGCATGTCGAGAAAGAGCCCGACACGGCCCATCTTCAAGATTTCCTCGGACGCATACATCGCGAACGTGCGGAACGTCTGGTTGTCCTTCGAGAACGAACGCAGGTTCTCGGTGAGAGACTGCGGGAAGTTCTCGAACTGATGCTCGCGACGGAAAATGGAGCCGCTCAGCGCGGCGCTGGTCTTGCCGGTGAAGGGATAGAAGGTCGCCCGGTCGAGGTAGCTCGCGTACTCGCCCGGATCGGACATGCCCTCGAGACGGGGCAGATACAACGTACCCTTGGATTTGACGGCGCGCTCGCCCGCGCAGGCGTCGCGGATCATGGTCCACTCGGGGTACCAGTAGATCGCCTCGCGGTGCGCCCACGACGGCAGCGCGAGGTTCTCGACCTTCGGCTCACGCGACGGCGAGGCGCCGACGGAGCCGAAAGAGCCAGAACCAGACGCAACTGGCACGTTCCAATACGGTGCGGACATGCGTGAGCCTCTCCAAGGGTGGGTGGTATGGCACACGTGGGGTATTTGTGTCAACCTGGCTCACGTGCTCGGTTAACACGATACCCGATGTTAACTGTGCTGTCACTACCCGCTGTGAATGTGGCTCACGATGTGTCAAGGATGCTCTCAGCACCCGGTGGCTCGGGTGTCGCTTTAGATGAGAGTTCCCTATGGGGCCTCCGAGGAGGCTCCGCAGCAGTGGAGTAGCTCAATTGGTAGAGCACGGGCTCATAACCCGTCTGATCCGGCTTCGATACCCGGCTCCACGCTGTTTCCTCCGACCCATGGAAAGGCTCCCGCACACATGTCCGAACAGAATGAACCCAATGAATCCAACGTCCCGAAGATGAACCTCGTCGACATCGACAACGAGAACCCCTCGTTCAAGGTGATCGCCACCTACAATCTCAAGCGCATGAACGAAGCTGTCGCCGACAACGCCAAACTCCGCGAGGGTGGCGAAGCTGTCATTGCGGCAATCGAGAACGTGATTGCCGAGAAGCCTCCGGGCACCGTCGATGCGGACGGGCGCGGTCTGGCTGCCGTACTCGGCAACGTCGCGATGGCGATGATCATGGTCGGCGACGAGACGGGGCACAACCTGCAACAACTGTTCGGACAGGCGGCAAAGGCGGCGCGCGTCGCCGTCGATCTGGCTCCGCTCGGTGATATTCCGGCGACCTGTCACGCCTTCTACAACGACGGCACGCTGACCATAGAGTTCCGTGAAGCGGCGCTGGCAATGCGCGAACTCGTGCTCGCGTCCGGCATGACGCGGGACGAATACGAAGCGGCGCACAAAGCGTACAAGGCGATGGTGGAACAGGCGGGCGGGGCTGACGCCGTTGCCGCGCGGATTGACGCCACCGTTGGCCCGCAGACGCCGCAGGAGATCATCGACAAGCTGTTCGGTGACCTTGGTTTGACGCGCTCGCCGACGACGCCTCCGACGGAGACCGTCGTCGAACCGAAGAAGAACGACAATCCCGGCGTTGGCGGCGACAAAGCCGCCTGATCAGCACAGAAAGCCCCATAAATAGTGCGCAAAGTGGCTTAGTGCACTGTTTATGGCGCCTTACGAGGAGGCTCCACCAGTGAAGAAACAGACACTTTTCGACCGCATCGCGCGGCATCTGCTGACGCAGAACGCCAAGGCGGTGAACCGCAATGGCGAGTGCCGCTATCGGGGACCGAATGGAACCAAGTGCGCGGTCGGCGCCGTGCTGCCGGACAAGCTTTACAAGCGGACGCTCGAAGGCTCGGACGTTTCTAGCTTGATCAACAAGCTCGGCAAGGACGCGCCGAAGTGGCTGGAGGAGAACCACTATTTCTTGTCGTCCATGCAGTCGCTTCACGACTCGTCGATGCCGTGCGATTGGCCCGAGCGCCTGCGCAAGTTGGCGTGGGATCACGAACTGAGTGCCGCCGTCGTCGACAAGCTGCGTCCTCTGCCGGTCGCGGAGGCTCCTGTAGCCGCTCCCGCCGAGCCGACGTACTGGTGATGTCGAAGCGGACGGACTACTCGGTGCTCCGGTTCCTCCGAGGGGAGCCGGACGCGCATCCGAAGCGTCTTCAGGTCGAGTGGATCATCGACACAGCGCCCGATCAGTGGCTCCAAGCCTCGACGGATTGGCTCGGCTGGTGTTTTCCGACGCTCGACGGGGTGTCACCGAGGCTCACCGAGGCCCAAGCGAACGAATTGAGCGCCGATTTCGAGGCGCGCAAGACGATGCAGAGGCTCCGTCAGCGCTTCGAGCTTTATTTGGAGACGCAAACCGGCTGGCGGACGGCCTCGCATCGCGATCACCAGCGGATCACGCAGGTTTTGGCCTCGACGAGGCTCTTTTTCGGGTCTGGAACCGCTGACGCGCTCAGAAAATGGGTGCTGGCGGTCGCCAAGGAGCCGGAACCGTACCTCCTGCCCAATTCGACCGTCCGTCTGCGCTGGAAAAGGCTTTGCCAGCCGTGAAGAAGCAGCATTCGTTCACCGGGAAGTCACCTCGACGGAAATCTTCGTCGGGCCATTTCGTGTTCTGCGTCAAGTGCGGGCTGATTCCGCTGTCCAACGCTGCCTCCTACGCCGCCATCAAGGCGCCTTGCCCCTCGGATTGGGACGAGGACGGAGAAAATGGGACCCATACAACCAAAAAGTAGGTGTGTCACTCCCAGAGACAGGTGGGGCAGCCCGGCACGGCCCCGGCCCCGGCACCGGTTCAGGTACCATTAACCAGTCCACCTCGTTAACCAAGCCGTCAAGAGACTGTTGACGTGACTTGGCACGCTTCTTGCCCGACCAGGCTTATACTTACCTTTCCTTGCATAGACATGGTTAACGTGACCCACTCGGCATCGGCTTGTTAACCACGTCTAGACTATTGTTGCGCTGCACAATGGAAAGCCCTATGTCCTAGATGTCGTGTTTTAGGACAAGTCGATTTGTGCACTGCATTATGTTAACAGACTATCAGAGCACGCTGTGCACTCTTTGCGACCTGGTTGTTAACCATATCTGCACTCTCCCATGCGTTAGGAATGTCCGGAATTACTCAAAGGCGGACACAAACTAAATCTAGTAGGTATGGTTAACGGACGCTACTAGACCTAGTAAAGGCTTGGCTTGCGCTACTCGCCGTAAAGTGAAGCGCAATCGCTATCGGTCGTGCACAAGGCTTGCTCGACATGTGCGACATGTGCAGCGGATTTGCTCGGCATCTGCACACCATAGGCATATGCGAGCGCATACATGGCAAGCGCACCACATAGCGCATAGCGCAACGCATGATTGAGTATGCTCGGCAGGATGTGGAAGGGGTCTATCATAGGATGCCGTTTCCCTTGCAGTAGGCCCATGCCATAGCGGCGACAAGCCATATAGCGAACACGACTGGATTGCCTTCTGGCATGGTGTGAGCCTATCTAGTTGCTACGTGAGCTAGACTAACATTCGCGGGTAAACGAATTGCTACCATGGCCAAGGCAAGGCTTGTGCTTGCTCACGCGTGAGATGCCATAACGCAAGCGTGTATGACTTATCGCCGCGTTCTGTGCGGCAATGCTTGCGTTCATGCATGACGCGGCAACGCGTGTAATCTTGCCGAGAACTATGCGCGGCCCATGCGTATTGCACGGGTAGCGCGGCGACTAACGCGATTGCGCATTGCCTTTGTTTCGAGCGTTTGCGGCGCATGTCGCGTTGATGGGCTGCTGAATATGGGTCGCCGTTATGCCATGCCATTAAGACTCCGCATCAGTTGTCTCATGGTCTAGCGCACCATGCGAGCCGCGCACGTTGCGGACTAGGTCAGCGAACGCGTGCGCAATCGGCTTGTGTGGCTCCAAGCCTTGCACCGCTTCACTGGACACTAGGCCGCAATATCGTGCGCCTTGCCACCGGTTCAGCATGTAGAACAAATCAGGCGAAGGCTTGCGGCGATACGGCTGCACTAAATAGCGTTCGCCGATTGGCGCGGTAGCGTTCAAGGCTTGCGCCACGGCTTCCGCTTCCGCTTGTGTCGGATACTCGGCAAAGTAGCTCATAGGCGCCATTCCCGCACAATGCCTTGTGCATGGTGATGACATAACAGCACCGCACGATATAGCTCATGCCGCGCGGTGCGATGCGCTCGCGAGTTACGGGCCTTCTTTGTGATCTTACGGCGCAAGCGTCGCAATATCACTAGATCGGACTCGCCGACATGCGCGTTTAGGCGCCGATATGTTCCGTAGCTCATTTGCGCTTGCCTCCGCTCGAATGACGCGACGCGCTAACTTGCGCTTCCGCTTTGATGCGCGCGACACGTTCGGCCGCTTCAGCCTTTTCACGTGCGAGCGTTTGGCGATTGATCGCGCGCAATGTTTCGCGTTCGAGCAATCGCGCATGACGCAATGCGTCGCGTTCGGCTTGGGCGCTCGATTTGTCGGCGCCGAAAATTGGGCGCCACACTCTCACGGTATTGCGACGCGCGTCGCGTTCGGCTTGCAATGCGAAGCGCTCACGCTGCAAACGCGAACGCGCGTCGTAGTCGAATTGCGAGCGTTTGGGCGCGGCTTCCGCTGGCGTCGTGGCTGGCGCGTGCGGGAAGCTCGGCAAGCTCACTTGCGATATGCCGAACGCCGACAAGCCTAGCGCAATTCCGATTGCAGCGGCTTTGATCATTGCCCATGCATCTTCTGTTCGAGGAAGAAAAGGCTGTTCTGGATGCCTTGAGAGGCATCGCCGCCGTCCATGGCATCTGCGATGCGCTTAAGGCTGACGGCGATTG
>ERZ650308.34-NODE-34-length-76975-cov-6.246074_pt1 | contig 76975 bp, 122 predicted proteins | sample MGYA00376244_ERZ650308 | MGnify/ENA primary metagenome ERZ650308 (study PRJEB26733, sample SAMN07839295) | wastewater metagenome | biome: small river; feature: stream; material: water | place: USA: North Carolina | collected 2016-04-26 ... | reverse complement strand
TCAGAAACTTCGTTTCTTCAGCAAACGCTTCGCGGATGGTGGAAGGACCTTTAATGTAACACAGTTTTTTAAACTGTCAACAACTATTTTTGGATAGAAACAATGGCAACAAATAAATATTTCAATAACAGTTTTGTTGGTAATATAAACGAGCAAAATCTATTGAATGATCTAACAATTGAAGTAATACAAGCACATGGCATTGATGTAATGTACATGCCACGCAAACTTATATCCGAAGATAAATTATTTGGAGAGGATGCATCCTCTGAATTCAAGAAAGCAATAGAAATTGAAATGTATCTAGAAACACCATTGGATTATGGCGGTGAAGGTGAGTTAATGAGTAAATTCCAAATTGAAGTTAGAAAGGAATTGACATTCACAGTATCATCCAAACGAGTAGATGAAGTTTTAGGTATACAAAGACCACTTGAAGGTGATTTGATTTATATTCCAATGTTTAACATGATGTTTGAAATTACATTCGTTGAGGACGAACCAACATTATATCAATTAGGCAGTCAATATACATACAAAATTTTTACAAAGACATTTGAATTCTCTCATGAAAAGATTGAAACAAACTTCGAAGATATTGATGAAATTCATAATCAATTCTTCAATGACGGCACAGATTCAAACGGACTTGCAACAGATACACAATCACAAAATACTATACTCAAGCAAGAAGGTGATGCTGTTACTGATACATCCGAAGATTCTATATTTGGAGGATTCTAATGTTAGGGGCTGCACCATATAATTTTGAAACTATTCGTGGTTATGTTGCTGCATTTGGACGAATATTTTCATCCGTTAGATTGCAACGTGATACTGGACAAAATATATTAGTTCCTATTTCATATGGTCCGAAAAGAACATGGTATGTCCGCGCTAAAGAATTGGTAGATGGTAATAATTACAAAGCACACACAGTTGCTACAGTTGTTCCAAGAATGGCTTTTTCTCTTATTAGCACAACATATGATCCTTCTAGACGGGTTTCCGCTCTTAATAGAGTAAGAACAAACAATTCTGAATTGAACCAAGTCGTTAGACAATGGCAAGCAATGCCATATGACTTTACTTTTGAGTTAGCAATACTTGTCAAAAACACTGGTGATGGTTTAAGAATTATAGAACAAATTGCACCGCAGTTTAGACCTCAGTTGAATATAACTGTAAATGAAATCCCGGAATTGAATATTTCCCGTGATGTTCCTATTATTTTACAAGATATGGCTCAAGAAGATACTTACGAAGGTGAATTTACACAGCGTCAAATTTTAATGTGGACAATGAGTTTTACTGTAAAGGGTTATCTATATCCACCAATTAATGACGCAAAGGTTATTAAGAAAGTCAATGCTATTATTTCAAATATGAGAACCGGATCAGAAATACAAACACAAACAACATATGTCGATCCGTTGACGGCAGATGAATGGGATGTCGATTCAAATGGAAATCCACTTTACTCTATCAACGATATTATTACATATGGGAGCAATGAGGTACCATCATAATGGAAAAGCGTAAAACGCATGAAATTCTTGACGATATATTTGAAACAGAGGAAGCTTCGCCGCCATTAGCTGTTATACCGGTAGGTGATCCTAATTTATTACCAGCGGCGTTGGAACAGACAGAAGAAAACAAAGATATTGATGAAATAATCAATACTATCAAAACGATGGTTAAAACTGGAGCCGATGCAGTTGAAAACTTGGCATTTATTGCTAAAGAAAATGAATCTGCCCGCGGTTATGAAGCATTAGCCGCATTAATTAAGACAACAACAGATAGCGCAAAGTCTGTTATTGATATCAGAAAACAGAAGAAAGAAATGAAAATTCTTGATAATGAAATTGAAGGTAAAACAAATCCTACTACTCTTAAGCAAGTAAACAATAATGTATTTGTTGGCAGTACCAAAGATTTCATAAAGAAATTGGCGGAAGAGGATGACGAATAATGGCTAGAAAACCAATATATTATTTGGCTAATCCAAAACTCAAGGCAGCTAATGTAGATATTGAATTCACAAGAGAACAAGCAATACAATTCAACAAATGTCGCAAAGACCCGATTTATTTTATCAAGAATTATGTAAAAATTATTCATGTCGACCGAGGCCTGGTACCATTTGAATTATATGATTATCAGGAAGAAATGATTGATAAATTTAATCAAGAAAGATTCGTTGTTTGTAAAACAGCGAGACAGGTTGGAAAATCTACAACTTGTGTTGCTTATTTACTTTGGTATATTTTATTTAATGATGAAAAATCAGTTGCCATTCTTGCAAACAAAGCGGCAACATCTAGAGAAATTTTGAGCAGATTGCAGTTAGCTTATGAAAATTTACCTTTTTGGTTACAGCAAGGTGTTGTCGAATGGAACAAAGGTAACATAGAACTTGAAAATGGATCGAAAGTATTAGCAACATCAACATCATCTAGCGCAATCCGTGGTTTTACTTGTGTTACATTAGATACTTATGTTACAATAAGAGAAAAAACTACAGGGGTCGTCATAACTCTAACTATTCTAGAATTATTGAAAAAGCAAAGTCCTGAAATCTTAGAAAGACTAAATATAATAAAGGAACTTTCTAATGGAGACAACAATGATTTCGGGATTCATATATCTAACAACAAACAACATTAATGGTAGAAAATACGTTGGCAAACATATCGACAATGGGAAAAAATATCTAGGTTCTGGTAAATTGTTAAAAAGAGCTATAAAAAAATATGGCAAAGACAATTTTACAACAACAGTATTAGAAGAATGTAATAACATAGATGATTTGGATAAGTGTGAATTGAAATGGATTCATCATTTTAACGCTAAACATGATGAAACTTTTTACAATTTAATAGATACTATTACACCTGTTATGTACGGTGTTGATAATCCATTTAAAGGTAAAAAACATTCAGAAGAAAGTAAATCTAGAATGTCTAAATCGCATAAAGGTAAAATTTTATCAGAAAAACATAAAAAGAATATAGGTATAGTTTCAAAAAACCGATGGAATGATGAAGAATATAAAAACAAAATGAAAGAAAAATTATTAGGTCATGTAGTTTCAGAAGAAACTAGGAAAAAAATAGGACAGGCAAATAAAGGTAAAGTATTATCAGAAGAAACTAAGCAAAAAATTTCAAATAGTCGTATGGGTATTAGTAATGGTCCTGTTAAGGAAGAAACGAAGCAAAAGATTTCAGAATCGAATAAGAAAGTACCTCATACTTGGCAAGATAAAATAAATAAAAATCCAGATAAGATAAAGAAAACAGCAGAAACGCATAGAGGTATGAAGCGATCAGAAGAATCAAAACGTAGGATGTCAGAAAAAGCTAAAAATAGACCTATACACAACAAAGGCAAAAAATACTTCTATCATCCATTAACACTTGATACTATATTATGTTTGCCTGAAAATAAACCAGAAGGATATTTAAATGGATTTGTTCCTAGAGTTAAATAATTATGACATATTGACACCTGACGGTTTCAAGTCATTTTCTGGCATTCAATTTAGTTTAAAAGAAACTATAATACTTGTGACAAATTCAGGTAAAAAAATTGAATGCACACCCGATCATAAAGTTATGGTCGAAACTGGTGTATTCAAAGAAGTAAAGGATTTGCGTCAAGGTATAGATATGGTATCTACTGTCAATGGATTTGAATATATCCAGACAATTTTTCATACACATAAGAAAGAAGAAATAGTAGCTGATTTTGTTGAAGTAGAAGATACACATACATATTACACGAATGGGATTCTTTCTCATAACTGCAACATTTTGATGTTAGACGAATTTGCTTTCGTTCCTAATAACTTAGCGGATGAATTTTTCACATCAGTTTATCCTGTTATTACATCAGGCAACACAACAAAAACTTTTATCATTTCTACCCCGAACGGTATGAATCATTTTTACAAGTTGTGGGAAGAAGCCAGAACTGGTCAAAATGATTACAAAACAATTGATGTTCATTGGTCAAGAGTACCAGGCCGTGATCAAAAATGGGCTGATACGACTAGAAGAAATATGGGCGAACAAAAATTCGACCAGGAAATGGAAGCTAATTTTCTAGGGTCTCAACATACTTTGATCGGCTCACAATATATTAAGAATATGGTTGTTAAAAAACCAATTTCATTAGGCACTGGTCAATTTGATGGGTTGTCTATATATGAAGAACCAAAAGCAGGTCATGTGTATGTTGCTGTTGTAGATTCTGGTCACGGTAAGGGTCTAGATTTTTCAGCTACACAAGTTATAGATATAACAGAATATCCTTTTGTGCAAGCTGCGGTTTACAGAAATAATAATATATCTTCTTTGATTTACCCAACAGTTGTAGAGAAGATAGCAAGAAAATACAATAATGCGGAAGTACTTGTCGAGAATAATGATATTGGTGAACAGACAGGTAATATTTTGCATTATGAACTAGAGTATCCAAATGTTACTTGGGTCAACGAAGAAATTGGTGTAAAAACTACGAAAAAAGTAAAAAGTATCGGTTGTGGTAACTTAAAACAGATTGTCGAATCTTCCCAGATTATCATAAACGATGTTAATACAATACAAGAATTTTCTACATTTGCTGTTAAAGGTAAATCGTATGAAGCGGAACAGGGTTGTCATGATGATCTTGTTATGTGTTTAGTCCTATTTTCGTGGTTTTCTAACACTCAATATTTTAAGGATTTGACAAACCAAGATATTAGAGCAAAAATTGCTGAAGGTAAAAAAGAGCAAATTGAAAATGAAATGTCTTTCATGTTTGTGACAACAGGATCGGAAGATGATGATTTAATGGATACTTCTAGTGTATGGAGCGTTGTTGACTAAAAAGATGAAAAAACCTTTGTAAATCTAGTCAATTAGTCAAATCCTTAAAACACTAAATACTAAGAATAAAATTTTATAATAAAGGAGTATACTCATGTCATTTCTTATCTCTCCAGGTGTGTTAGTTAGAGAAATCGATTTAACAACCATTGTTCCTGCGGTTGCTACAAGCATCGGTGCTATGGCCGGTGAATTTGCTTGGGGCCCAGCAGAAGAAATTGTTGTTGTCGATACAGAAAATAGCTTACGCTCAATGTTTGGCGATCCAACAAGTTCAAATTTCAAGGATTGGTTCTCAGCGGCAAACTTCCTATCATACACTCGTAACCTAAAGCTTGTAAGAGTTGTCGGTTCCGGTGCTAAAAACGCATCAATTATACTAAATTCAAACGGATTATTGGTTGCCGGTGCGGGTGTATTGGTAAAGAATGAAGTACAATACGCAACAACAGTATTTACAGATGTATTCGTAGCAAAATACCCAGGTGTCTATGGCAATAATATTGGTATTGCATGGGCAAATACATCAACTTACAATGCAGTAGATTCAAACGGTTTGCATACATGGGAATTCTACAATGCTTTCAGCAGCGTACCAGGTACAAGTGAATTTAACGTAGTAATCTATGACGCAACAGGTAATATTACTGGAACTGCCGGTACTGTTTTGGAAACTTTCCCATTGGTATCAACAGTTTCAACAGCAAAGCGTTATGATGGTACATCCAATTACATTCTAAATGTATTGAATACAGAATCAGATTGGGTATGGATGGGTTCAGTTGCAAATTTCCTATTAGCTTCACAAGATTTGGATGGTGTTACATTCGGTGGTGGTGCAGATGGTTCAGCAGCAACAGATGGTAATCGTCAAGCTGGTTACGCATTGTTCCAAGATTCCGAAAATGTAGATATCAACTTGGTATTCCAGGCTGGTGGTTCTACTGTAGTTGGTAAATGGATCATTGACAACATTGGTGAAACTCGTCGTGACGTTGTTTGCTTCGTATCTCCAGCATTGACTGATACAGTTAACGTAGCAGATAATGATAGCTGCTTGGATAATGTTATCACAACCAGAAATGCTTATGGATCATCTTCATATGCAGTAATGGATTCAGCTTGGAAGTATCAATATGATCGTTACAATGACGTTTATAGATGGGTACCATTAAATGCTGATATCGCTGGCCTATGTGCTAGAACAGATTACACAAATGATGCATGGTGGTCACCAGCAGGCTTGAACCGTGGTAATATTAAGAATGTTGTCAAGCTTTCATGGAATCCTTCAAATACTTTCCGTGATGAATTATACAAGAATGGTGTAAATCCAGTTGTTGTATTCCCAAATCAAGGTCCAGTATTGTTTGGCGATAAGACATTGTTAACTCGCCCAAGCGCATTTGACAGAATTAACGTCCGTAGATTGTTTATTGTTCTAGAAAAAGCAATTTCAACTGCGTCCAAGTATCTACTATTCGAATTCAACGATGAATTCACCAGAGCATTGTTCGTAAATATGGTCGATCCATTCTTGCGTGATGTAAAGGGTCGCCGTGGTTTGTATGATTACAAGGTAGTCGCCGACGAAAGCAACAATACTGGTGAAGTAATTGATAGAAATGAATTCGTTGGCGATATCTATATTAAGCCAGCACGTTCTATCAACTATATCAGATTGAACTTCATTGCAGTAAGAACTTCTGTAAGCTTCGAAGAAGTTGGCGGTTAATGTCTACTTTATACGGAGTATTATAGACTGAAACGAAAAATACTCCTGGCCGCAAGCTGGGAGTATTTTACTTTGAGTGCAATGAGATAGTATAAATACAGTATAAAAGATTTCAATTAGGAGACTAAACAATGGATATTAACAGTTTTATTGCTAATTTTCAAGGTGGCGCAAGAGCAAACCGTTTCAAGGTTATCTTAAGCTTTCCTTTTGAAGTAGCATCCAACATATCATTAAATGCAACAGTTGGTGCGGTAGTTGGGCCAGTTGCCCTAGGCACATCCATTAATAATGGATCACCAGCAGTAACATTCCAATATATGTGCAAAGCAGCATCTTTACCATCATCAAACGTAAATTCAATCGATGTTCCTTACATGGGTCGTTCATTTAAGGTTGCTGGTGATAGAACATTCGATGACTGGAACGTAACAATTACTAATGATGAAAATTTCGTTGTAAGAAATGCGTTTGAAAAATGGATGAATGCTATTAACTCACATGTTGGAAACGTAAGAACACCAACAACAAATGGTTATTATGCAGATGCAGAAGTGTATCAGTTATCAACAACAAATGCAGTTCTAAAGAAGTATAAATTCCATAACATCTTCCCAACCAATATGTCTGATATCAGCGTTGGTTTCGACCAAAATGATACAATTGAAGAATTTACCGTTAACTTTGCTGTTACATATTGGACTACCGACACAACAAATTAAGTATGATGATATGGCCCCTTAAGGGGCCTATCAGTTTGAAAAAAGATAGGGAATTCATATGGCATCAATATTTGATTATTTTGGTTTCAAGGTAAAAGAAACACCTGAAACTAAAAAGGAAGAAGCACCAAAGACTTTTATAGCGCCAGTAAATGACGATGGCTCATTTACTATTGACGCCGGCGGCATTCAATCTTTCAATATGGAAAGAAACATTGAAAACGCCCTTAAGACAGAAGCCGATGCTATCAGAAAATATCGTGAAATCGCAAAGATACCAGAAGCCGACCAGGCAATTTCTGATATCTGTGATGAAGCTATTATTCTAGATGACCCACAAGACATTGTTTCAATTGAAATCGAATCAGAAGATTATCCAAAATCTCTCAAAAAGAAAATCAAGGATGAATTTGAGGAAGTTTTGAAGTTGTTACATTTTGATGAAAAGGGCTATGATATATTCCGTAAATGGTATATTGATGCTAGATTGTTTTATCAAATTCTAATAGATACATCAAAGCCAGATAAAGGCATCCTTGAGTTACGCCAAATTTCACCGTTCAAGATCAAGAAGGTATTGGAAATTGAACGACAACTATCTTCACCTTCTCTAGGTCAGACAGTACAGTTAATCGGTGAAGAAAAAGAATACTACTTCTATACAGATGAAACCCTTAAAATGCTTGGCCGCGGGTTAAAGCTTGCCAAGGATTCAATCTGCTATATTCATTCTGGCATGGTTGATGACGAAAAGGGTATGGTTATTGGTTACCTACACAAAGCAATCAAGCCAGCTAATCAGTTATTAATGGTTGAAGATTCTCTAGTTATTTATCGTATTGCAAGAGCACCAGAACGCCGTGTATTCTACATTGACGTTGGTAACTTGCCTAAAGGTAAAGCGGAAGAACATGTAAAATCATTGATGACAAAATATCGTAACAGAATGTCATATGATAGCACCACAGGTACATTAAAAGATAACACCCAGACTCTATCCATGATGGAAGATTTCTGGTTGCCAAGACGCGCCGATGGTAAGAGTACAGAAATTACAACATTACAAGGCGCACAGAACCTTGGTGAAATTGAAGATATCAAGTATTTCTTGAATAAGCTATACAAAGCATTGAATGTTCCAATGTCAAGATTCGAAGGCGGAGCAGCATTTAATATCGGTAGATCATCCGAAATTTCAAGAGACGAATTAAAGTTTTCAAAATTTGTTGGGCGTTTGCGCCAGAAATTTGCTGAATTATTCTTTGTTCTGTTGAGAATCCAGCTTATCTTGAAAAAGGTAATTAAAGAATCAGAATGGGATGATTTGCGTCGAGAAATGAAAATTACATTCGCAACAGATTCCTATTTCTCTGAATTGAAAGACTCTGAAATCATGAAAAATCGTTTGGATGATTTAGCTAAGATTAATGAATATGCTGGCACATACTATTCAAAGCAGTATATCAGAAAGAATATCTTACATCAATCTGAAGATGAAATAGAAGAAATCGATTCACAGATTGAGGAAGAAGCAAAAACTGGTGATTTACCAGAAGGTGCCGGGACACAACCTGGAATGATTCCTGGCTCACCAACACAAGCACAACAAGCACAAGACATAGAAATACAGGCCGAATTGGCTAAAGCTACCACTATAAATAAATAAAGAGGTAATAAAATGAGTGATATTCAAACATTATATAAAGCATTATCAGATAAAAAACCATCAGATGCAACAGCATCATGGGATAATATCGTAAAAGAAAAGATCGATGCCAAGTTAACTGAATTAAAGCAATCAGTAGCCAATCAATATTTTGGTAGCAATACAGAGGTTGAATAACAAATGCGTAAGATATCAGAAATATTAGCTGAAGCTAAAAAAAGAGCAACACCAAATGCTGATTTTGTCAAATCTCTTAGACAGAAGCATATTGTACCTAGCATTGATAGAGAAAGATATACTGATATCCCAGGTATGGAAGGTCCGTATAGAGCAAAGAAAAGCGGGCATATTGTATACTACGATCCAAAGAAAGGATTGTATTATGATAGAGATTCCGACATGTATTTGGACCATGACGAAGCACAAGCTAGAGGGTTGTATGAACAGTTTGAATTAGACGAATCTCATACATTACCAGTTGGCACCAGAGTTGAAACAAAGCATGGTAAAGGCACTATTCGTAAGATCGACACAAGCGATAAGACACCAAGCTATATCGTGACACATGATCACGAAAACCCTAAGTTAGCCTTTACAGCAAATCTAAGAAAAAAGCATGTCAAAAAGCTTGATGAAGCTTCAAAACCAGTTTCAAAGCCTGGGCACAATCAGAAAGTTCTAAATAAGAATATAAATAAACTATTGAAAGTGATCAAAGATCGCACACCAAAGGAACCGGAGAACAAGTAAATGCAAGATTTTGCGGAAACATTAAATAACAAGTTAGCAGAATTGTTAGAAGCCAAGAAAAAAGAATTGGCTAAGAAAATTGCTGCCTTGACTAACACAGAAGAAGGTTCCGCGGGTGATGATTGTTTGGATGAAGCTATGTATAGAGTATGGGGAGAATATGGTGTTCATGCCAGCGATTTTGTTGAAATTAAAGTAAAAGCTAAAGATGAAGATGATGCATTATCTAAAGGCACCGCAAAATTAAAAAAGGATAGACATTGGTCTAAAATTGGTTCACATAATGTCTATGTTGAACTTATTTCAGAAGAAAATTCTGGCAACGATGAATGTGATGATGATTGTGAATGTGAAGAATGCCAGGGTGAGGAAGAAGAATAATAATGTTCAATTCTTCAAAATATACAAAATATTATAATAATATAATCTCACGGGCCATTTCTAGAAATTGGACTAAAAAAACTGCACCTTGTTATGTCGAGAAACACCACATTATACCCAAATCTTGTGGTGGTTTGGATATTCATGAAAATTTAGTTTATTTAACGGCTAAAGAACATTTCATTGTACATCATTTATTGACAAAAATGGTAATAGATATTCAGCATAAATTTAAAATGTTATGCGCTTTTTGGAGAATGGTTAATGGTAAATCCACACATAAAAAAATAACAGCTAATTTATATGAAAAATATAAAACCAATCATTCGATTGCATCAAAAGGTCATTTTACTGGTGTAAAATTATTTGGAGAGTCTAATCCAATGTATGGTAATAAAAGATTTAGCGGCGCCAATAATCCAATGTATGGTAAACAGGGGGCGATGTTAAACAAAAAACATTCGATAGAAGCGAAAGAAAAAAATAGAAAGGCTCATTTGGGGAAAAAACATTCTAATAAAACTCGTCATTTAATGTCAATGAACCGAAAATTAGAAAAACATCCAAACGCAAAATATTATATTATTAAAAATATTATAAATAATACAGAAGAAAAAATATTTTGTCTGTCTAAGTGGTGTTTAGAAAATAATTTAAACTATAATAAGATTAAAATGGCAGCACATAAAGGGCATATAACTAAAGAAAATTTACAAATAATCAAGGTGTGTGATGTATAAACCAAAATCATTTTCTCAATTTTTATTAGAAGCAAAATCTGGTTCTGGTCGCCGAGTTGTCATTAAAGTAAATGCCAAGGGTAAAAGACGCCGTAAGATTGTATGTGGTAAAGGTAAGAAATTAGTAGGCACAGCTTGCAAGCCAATTTCAGGTAAAGAAAAAATGATTAAGAGATTGGCTGTTAGAAAAGCTAAAAGAACATTGAAACGTAAAGGTTCCGGCGCTAGATTGAGAGCCCAAAGACTAAGAAAAAGAGCGTTAATGAAGCGTAAGAGTATGGGTCTCAAGAGAAGAAAGAGATAACGGAGAAAGAAATGAAATTACTCATTGAAAAAACAAACGAATCGGATGTAAATACGATTGTAGAAGAAACAAACGGTAAAAAGAACTACTGCATCGAAGGTATTTTCATGTCCGCTGATTTGAAAAACCGCAACGGTCGTGTTTATCCAAAGCAAGTCATGGAATCCGCTGTTAATAAATATTCAGGGATGATTGCTGAAAATCGTGCTATGGGTGAATTAAATCATCCGGATGGTCCATCAATCAACCTAGACAAAGTTTCCCATTTAATCACAGAATTGCGTTTTAATGGTAATCATGTATATGGTAAAGCAAAGTTGCTTGAAACCCCTATGGGCAACACAGCAAGAGCATTAATGGAAGGCGGTGTTAAATTAGGCGTATCTTCCCGCGGATTGGGCACATTAAAAGAATCAAACGGTGCTAAGGTTGTGCAGAATGATTTTATGATCACAGCAATTGATATTGTTGGCGACCCGTCTGCTCCTGATGCATTTGTTACTGGGTTGTATGAAAACAAAGAATATATCTGGGAAAACGGCGTTGTTAAAGAAGTCGAAATCCAGAAGATTGTAGAAGCAATCGAAACAGCTTCCAAGGAAGATCGTGAAAAAGTGATTTTGGAACAATTTGAAAAGTTCATTAAATCTCTAAAATCATAACTATTATAAATAGGTAAGAGTATGAAAACTAATAAACAAAAAGAACCATCTGATCCAGATTTTGAAAAAGAAAACGACATTATCGTTTACAATGATGTAGAAGATGTTGACGTTGACGATGAACAGAAGGATGATCTTGAGGAAGTATTTCAAACTTCTGTAAAGGTTGATGGTAAAGAACATAAATTACACGGCAAGAACCCTGAAAAGGTAAGAAAATCTGCAAAAAAGGTCATTGACCGAGCAAGATCACAGGGTAAATCAGCAGAACATTCTGGTGTTGTCGCTGTAACAGAAGATATTACAACCGAAAAGGAAACTACTAACATGAAAACAACTCAGGAACAACTACAGTCTATTTTCGAAGGCACAGATTTGACCGAAGAATTTAAGACAAAGGCACAGACATTATTTGAAGCAGCAATTGCTGAACATGTCGCAGCTTTGGAAGAAGAATTAAAGACTTCTTATGCTGACAAGGAAAAAGCACTAGAAGAAAGCATGACAGCTAACCTAGATGAATATGCATCTTATGTTGCAGAAGAATGGATGAACGAAAACCGTCTAGCTGTTGAAACAGGCATCAAGGCAGAATTGGTTGAATCATTCCTAGCAGGTTTGAAGAAACTATTTGAAGATCACTATATCGACATTCCAGCCGATAAGGTTGATGTTGTCGAAGAATTGGCAACAGAAGTTGCTGCTCTAAAGGAATCTTTGGATGAACAAATCCGTAAGAATATCGAACTAAACGAATCAGTCAAAGAAATCAAGAAAGAAAAGGTTTTCGCACAGGTTGCTGAAGGTCTTGCAATGACTGAAATCGAAAAATTCAAGACATTAGTAGAAAAGACTGCCTTTGAATCAGAAGAAGATTATTCTGCTAAAATTTCCATCATCAAAGAATCCTACTTCAAGAAGGAAGAATCTGTTGTTGAGGAAGAAACCCCAGCCGTAGTTGTTGAAGAAACAAACAAGGTTGTAAATCCATGGGCAGACAGAATTGCCAAGCTAAACAAGAGATAATGGGATAACCCAAAATCTTAACTATTATAAATACTATAGAATTACAAATTCATTAAAGGAGAGTAAAACATGTTTTTATCCGAAGAAAGAACCCAATATTGGGACCAGGTAGACGAAAAGAATACTGAACTTCCAAAGTACAAAGATTCTTATCGTAAGTCTGTAACCCAGAAGCTTTTGGAAAACACCGAAAAGGCTATTAAGGGTGAATTACAGGGCCTAGACGAAGCAGTAACAGTTACACAGGGTGGTGCAAACCCACTTGCTAACTGGGACCCAATTCTAATCAACTTGGTCCGTCGCGCGACACCAAATCTATTGGCATTCGACGTTGCTGGTGTTCAGCCAATGTCTGGTCCAACTGGTTTGATTTTCGCATTGAAGTCACGTTACACAAGCCAGAATGGTACAGAAGCATTGCATAATGCTGCTAATACCGCATTCTCTGGTGTTGGTTCTGAAACAATGACTGCAACAGCATACTATGCTGGTACTGCATCATCTGGTACAGCAATGACAACATCACAGGGTGAAACTCTTGGTGGTCCAGGTACAAACGATCTTGATTGGAACGATATGTCCTTCAGCATCGAAAAGTCCTCAGTTACAGCAAAGACACGCGCTTTGAAAGCTGAATACACAACTGAAGTTGCACATGACTTGAAGCAGATTCACGGTCTTGATGCAGAAACAGAATTGGCTAACATTCTTTCAACCGAAATTATCGCTGAAATGAACCGTGAAACAATTCATAATCTTCGTAAGGTTGCTAAAGTTGCAGCAGCATCACCAAAGTACAGCAATGGTACTGTTGTAACAGGCACAAACGGTGTTGTATACGGCTCAGCCGGTGTATTCGACATTGACGTTAACTCTGATGGCCGTTGGGCAGCAGAAAAGTACAAGTCATTGCTTGTAAAGATTCACAAAGAAGCAAACGCAATTGCCAAAGATACTCGTAGAGGTCGCGGTAACTTCATCGTTGTTTCTTCTGACGTTGCAGCAATCTTGGACCTAACAGGTAAGTTGGTATATTCACCAGCTATCGATGACTCCTTGAACTATGATGACACAGGCAACACATACGTTGGTATGCTATCCGGTCGTTACAAGGTATTCGTTGATCCATTTGCAACATATGACGAAGTAATTGTCGGCTATCGTGGTCCAAACGCTTGGGACGCAGGTTTCTACTACTGCCCATACGTTCCACTACAGATGGTAAAGGCTCAGGACCCAAATACCTTCCAGCCAAAGATTGCATTCAAGACACGTTACGGTCTAGTAAGCAATCCATTCGCTAAGGCAGATGGTACACTTGAAGCTAACACAAATCCATATTTCCGGAAGTTCCAAGTCAAGAACATCTAAGAAATGTGAACAAAAAAAGAAAGGGGAACTTCGGTTCCCCTTTTCTTTAACCTTTTAACTCGGAATTTATCATGGCAAGACCTGTAAATCCTTTATTTCGCGGCCCTGACGGTAAATTCTCAACAGAATTGTACGATAAGTGGCACTATGAACAAAACAAAGATCGTAGAAAAAAGCAATCGGCAGAATATAGAAAAAACAATCTTGAAAAAGCTAGATTAGCTGTTAGAAATTGGATATCTAAAAACAAAGAAAAAAAGCAAGCGATAGATAAAGAACATTATGAAGCAAACAAAGAAAAATATTTTGCAAATGCTGTTAAAAGACGCGCCCAAAAATTAAGAGCATTTCCTTCTTGGCTATCAAAAGAAGATAAGAAAGAAATATCTAAAATATACAAAAAATCTATTACAATGAATAAGGCAGCCGGAAAGATTGTTGTACATGTAGATCATATTGTGCCGTTACAAGGAGAAAATGTATCTGGATTACATGTTCCTTGGAATCTTCAGATATTATCTGCAACAGAAAACCTATCAAAATGGCGCAATTTTTGAAGTTAGGGGGAACTTCGGTTCCCCTTTTTTTTGTCCTAAATTAATCCTTTACGTTTTGAATGTTTTGTCATATGATAAATAATAGACAAACTTTAAAATGGAGAATTACATGAAACATATATTACCTATTATCCTAATGTTTGGATGGATTTTCACTCACAATCCAGCATATGCAGAAAATATTGACCAAACAAACTTCAAGCCGCAAGCTGGTAAAGTGGATAGTATGGCCAAATATGTCGAATCATTTTTCCTTCCAATTAAATATTTTAATGGCGCCCAATTTCGTATAGGTAAATTTGTTGTCCTAGCACCAGAAAAAATCCCAGATCAATTTGGACCAACCACAATCTATGCAGATGATACAGAAAAGATTGTAATCAATGTCTATAAGTCAGCAACACAAGTAAAAACAGATTCAGATGGGCATGAATGGGCTTGTGCTGAATTTGGAGTTATGCGTACAAATTATGCTGTTCCTGATAAGCAATTACACAAGGGAGTCAGAGGTAACGTATGCACAGATTTGGAAAATGGAGTTGCTGCTGTTGTTATCCTAAATTATAGAGAAGAAGGTCCGCAATAATGACTCAGCCAACATTCAAGCAACCAGATAATTTATCTCTTGCTCAGCCAAATACATTCAAATTTGCCTTGACAACGATCCCTAACGTAGTGTATAATCTACAAAGAGTGGATTTGCCAGGTATCAACATTTCTGGAACAACTGTGCCAACAGGACCTTGGACACATGCTGATTTCTCTGTTCCTGGTGAAAAACTTACATATGACCCACTAACAATGGGTGTATTAATGGATGAAGATTTTATAGGATGGAAGGAAGTACATGATTGGATGCGCCGTTGTACAGTTGCACCTGGCGCAACTCCAAAAACACATCCAATTAAAGAACTGGCTGACGGTACATTGCTTGTAAACAACAACTATTTCAAGAGCAATATCCAGTTTACATTCTACAACATGTATCCAACATATCTAGGAACGATCCCGTTTGATTACAGCATCGGACCAGATTCGCCTATTACATATGATATTACATTAAACTATTCACATTATGACATAAAACTTATGAACAGGTAAAAATGAAATTAGAAGAAATTATGAGTCTAGCAGAGGAAGATGCCGCGCTGGACTATAGTGAATTGGGTATTGAAGCTACCAAACTTACAAAGTTGATCATGAAATGGTTGAAGATATTTTCAACCGAAAGATTGACTTATCTAGCATTTAAGCGCAAAGCAGATTTGATCTACAAGGAACTCTCCGACTATTATTCAGGTCGCGGAGAAAATGTCTATGAACATCGTTTGATGAAAGAAGATATCAAACTCTATATCACAAACGATGACAAATATAAGGACATTCGTGATAAGATTGAAATGCAGGAAATCAAAATCGAGTTTCTGGAAAACTTCATCAAGGCATTACATTCCCGCGGATTTAATATCAAATCAGCAATCGAATATCTCAAGTTTACGAATGGCAACTCATAATGTCAGAACAAATTACTGTATATAAACATGATGATGTTTATTTCAGAATATCAGCAGAACGCGGTATTTTGAATGAAATATCCGATTATTTCATGTTCAAGGTGCCTGGCTACAGGTTCAACCCTAAATTCCGTAACAAAATGTGGGACGGAAACATTCGTCTATTCAACATGTGGACAGGTGAACTTTATGTTGGATTGCATGATAGATTGGAGAAGTTTGCAAAAGACCGCGGGTATGATTTTGTCACGGAATTGTCTGTAACAGAAACAGTTACGTTAGAACAGACAAAAGAATACATCAATAGTTTGCAACTTACAGGTTCAGATGGTAATGCGCTAGAAGCATATGATTACCAGATATCATCTATTCACAAAATGTTGAACGAAAGAACTTTGCTTGTTTCACCAACATCATCTGGTAAGTCACTGATCATCTATGTTGTATGCCGCTGGTTGATCGATCATGGTTTGCATCATAAGATTTTGCTACTTGTACCAACAATCCAGTTGGTTCAACAGATGGCATCTGATTTTAAGGAATATTCTCAAAAGAACAATTGGGATGTAGATTCATTCGTGCATCAAGTTTATACTGGTAAAGAAAAAGTTTCCAATAAAAAGATAACAGTTAGCACCTGGCAATCACAATATAAATTCCCTAAAGACTATTTCAAACAATTTGGATGTTTGATTGTAGACGAAGCGCATTTGGCTACAGCAAATAGTCTAAAAGGTATTGCTGAAAAGATGACTGTTTGTAAGTATAAATTTGGATTGACTGGAACATTATCTGAAAGCAAAACACATAAATATGTGTTAGAGGGTATGTTTGGTCCTGTTTATACCATCGTTACAACCAAACAATTGATGCAAAGCAAACGTGCTGCTAATTTGGAAATCTATTGTGTCGTCATAAAGTATCCAAAATCTGATAGAAAAGCAGTAAAAGGTATGCTCTATAAAGACGAAGTTGAATTTCTAATTTCACACGCTAAAAGATATAAGATTATCAGAGACTTAGCACTAAGGGTTTCGGGAAATTCACTTCTATTGTTCAATAGAGTGGAAAAGCATGGCATCCCCCTGTTTAAGGTTATAAAGACAAAAAACAAGGAAAAAACTCTCCATTTGATCCATGGTAAAGTTGATGGGGAATTGCGAGAAGAAATCCGTAAGACTATTGAAACAGAAGATAATGCATTGTTGCTTGCGTCATATGGTACGCTATCAACTGGCACAAACATCCGCAAACTGTTCAACATCATCTTTAGCGAACCCTATAAATCCCGTATCAAAGTATTACAGTCAATAGGACGAGGATTAAGAACATATGGTACAGATAAAACCGTAAAATTATTTGACATTGTTGATGACCTATCGTATACTACAAGACAGGGCACACAGAAGCATAACCACGTTTTCAAGCATTTCCTTGAACGTGTTAAATACTATAGTGAAGAAGGTTTTAAGGTTAAAATCATAACACTGGATATAGAAGGGTAATTATGGATTACGAATCTACAGAAGAATATATGCAAGAATTTAATGCAGCCAATGCAGGAAAAGTATATTACTTTATGTTAATGAGTGGTGTAGAAGTATTGGCTGTCATGGAATCCATAACACCTGGTGGGTTTATTTGCACATATCCTTTGTTATTGAGAGAAGTTGATGGTGTTCCGACTATTAGAAACATGTCACAATATACGGATAATTATGTAATCGTATTGGATACTGAAAAGCTTTTGTATTACGGACACGCATTGGATAGTGTTGTAATAGCATATAACAATTCTGTCAAAGCATTATACGGTATTGACAGAGGTATGGCCACACCTACAAAGAAACGTAAGGTGTGGGGCAAAACAGACGAGGAAATACAAGAAAAGATTAGTAAAAACCCCTTGCATTTTGTTCGGGGTGATGATACTATTAACTGAGGTGAAATATAATGAAGCAATTAAACATATATGTTGGCTCTGGTGCTATGGTCAACAGGGAATTTAGAATTACTGGAGATTTTAATATCAAGGAAATTCTAAACCAATTAAGAGCAGAAAATATCGTATCGATATTAGGAAGCAACAAGAGTTTATATCTACCATCTAATCAAATACAAGCAATAGAATTGGTAGAACTAGCAACGAGTACAGCAGCATATAATGACACAGACAGCAACAATAACTAAACCAAAAAAGAATGTTTATGTAAAAAATTCAGAGTTAGTAGAAGCTTTGATTACATATCATGAATGTAAGGCAGCAGGTGATACTTCAAGCCGAGCATTTAAAACAGCATATGAAAAAATTGGTCTAGCAGTATTTCTAATTTCAGAAAACCTTTCTAAGAAACCAATTTTTTCTGGGTATTCATATCGTTCTGAAATGGTAGGAGATGCCATAGAAAACTGCTTCAAATATCTGGACAACTTCAAAGTTGACATTAAAGGTGCCAGAAGTGGTAAGGTAAATCCATTTGCATATTTTACACAAGTATGTTATTATGCTTTTCTCCGTCGTATCAAGAAAGAAAAGAAACAAACAATCATGAAAGCCAGATTGATTATTTCAAGCGGCATCATTGATCAAATTGATACAAGACAAGAGGGTGATGAAGGCGCGTATGCCAATGCTTATCTAGAAACTTTGAAATCGTTTATCGATGATAAGGCAGATGTTATAGAATCTGCCGATGAAAAGGAAATAAAGATAGAAAAAAAGAAAGTGGCCAAGAAAACAAAAAAACGTGGACTTGAACTAATCTAATTTAATATTATAAAAAATTATTGTCTCAATGGTAATGATCTAATTAGATCATACACCAAAAAAACAACTCAACTTTAATTAATAGGAGGACTCACTAGAATGACAAAAATTGTAATTTTAGGTGATTCGCATTTTGGTGTAAAAAATGATTCGGATGTTATGTTGGATCATTTTGAAAAATTTTATTCTAATGTGCTGTTCCCTTATATGAAGAAAAACAACATAAAAACTTTAATTCAAACAGGTGATTTATTTGATAGAAGAAAATATGTTAATTTTAAAACACTTGATAGATTTGAAAAAATGTTTTTACAACCATTGATTCAGAATAATATAGAAACGCATATCTATGCTGGTAATCATTGCGTATTCTACAAGACAACAAACAAAGTTAACTCACTTGATGGATTGTTAGGATATACCCCAGATAACATTAAAATATATACCGAACCTGTTGCCGACCAAAGAATTGGCGACACAGATTTTTGCATCTTACCATGGATTAATCAAGAGAATTATGAAGAATCTCTAAAAGCAATTACCGAAAGTAACTCTATCTATTGTCTAGGTCATCTTGAATTATCCGGTTTTGAAATGTATCGGGGTATGGTCAATGAGCATGGTATGGATAAAACTGTCTTTGAAAAGTTTCAAATGACTATTTCTGGACACTTTCATCATAGATCAACCTCACATGGTATCCATTATGTAGGTACGCCATATGAAATGACCTGGCAAGATTATGATGATCCAAAGGGCTTTCATATTTTGGATACCAAAAAAAGAGAGTTGACATTCATTGAAAACCCGTATAAACTATATCATAAATTATTTTATGCAGATGATGTTGACCTAAAAACTTTCGACGCAAGCAAGTACGAAAACTGTTACTTAAAAGTGATCGTAAAGAAAAAGGAAAATCCATTGATGTTTGAACGTATGGTAGATAAGATATATCTGGCCAACGTAGCAGACTTTTCTGTGCTTGAAGATTTGCCTGGATTGAATGAAGATTCAAATTCAGAAGGTCATGCACAGGAAAAATCAACCATTGAAGTATTGGCCGATTATGTTGACAGCCTGCAAACTGATAAGAACAAAAACAAGATAAAAAGCATGATGCAAGAGATATATCTTGAAGCATTGAACGGGGATTACTAAGTGCTAATATTCAATTACATCAAATACAAAAATTTCCTATCAGTAGGTAATGCTCCTGTTACTCTATATTTGAGCAAATCTCCTACTACATTGGTTTATGGTATGAATGGACATGGCAAATCATCAGGCCTAGATGCCTTGATGTTTGCTTTGTTTGGTAAAGCTTTCCGAAACATTAACAAACCACAGCTAATCAACTCAACAAACGAAAAAGATTGTTTTGTTGAATGTGAATTTTCTATTGGTAAAAACGTGTATCGCATTGAACGCGGTATGAAACCAAACATCTTCAACATATATAGCAACAATAAGCTTATCAATCAAGATTCAAAGGCAAGAGATTATCAGAAGTATCTTGAACAGACAATCTTGAAAATGAATGAAAAGTCATTTAGACAAATCATTGTGTTGGGGTCAGCGTCATTCGTTCCATTCATGCAGTTGCCACTAGCGCAACGCCGAGAAGTCATTGAAGATTTACTTGATATTAGCATTTTCTCGTCAATGAATAGAGTATTGAAAGTCAAATATGACGCAATCAAGGATGAATTGAAAGAACTGGATTACAAGAATGATTTGCTTGAAAACCAGTACAAGATGCAGAAGCAGTTTATTGAAACAAACAAGGCGCGCATTGCTGGCGATTTTGAAGCTAAAAAGAAAAACGTCAAGGAAAAGAAAGCTGAAATCAAAGCTTTGACTAAAGAGTACAACGATATCCAAAAGGAAATCGATAAGATCGCAGCTAAGGACAAGTCAGAAGAAACACTAGCACAAATCAATTCTTTTGATAAAGTCATTGCAACATTGCAAAACACAAGAAATGAAAATGAAAAATTGAAAACATTTTTCATGAATAATGATTCATGCCCTGTATGTGCCCAAGGAATCAAACACGATCATAAAAATGCCAATATTGCAGAATATGATAAAAAAATTGTTGATGCTGATAAAAAGCTTAAAAAAGCAAATACAATGCGCGAATCTCTTTTGATCGTACAACAGAGAAATGAAGAATATCAAAGTATGATTAATACTTCCCTTTTGACTCAAGAAAAAATCAAAACAAAAATTTCAATTGCTACAGAAGTATTGGAAAAAATGGAAGCTGAAATTGATTCTAATGGCGCATATACAGCTATGAATTCAGATGAAGAAAAACTAAAGAAATATGAAGCTGCTATGGCTAAACTTATTGAAGTAAGAACGAATAAGCTTATGGAAAGAGATTACTATGATGATATTGCTGTATTCTTAAAAGATACCGGCATCAAGACAAAAATCATCAAACATTACTTGCCAATTATGAATTCATCAATCAACAAATATCTTATTCAGTTGGGGTTGAATATCAACTTTACACTTGATGAAACATTCAGTGAAAAAATAAAATCACGCGGCCGCGATGATTTTACCTATTTCAACTTCTCCGAAGGTGAAAAGGCTCGTATCAATCTAGCCATTATGTTTGCATGGCGTCACATTGCTGCCATGAAAAATAGCACAAATACCAATCTGTTGATCATGGATGAAACATTCGATTCATCACTTGACGGTGAAGCAACAGATGAATTGTTGAATTTGATTAATGCATTGGCTGATAGTGGCAAAACAAACGTATTCGTCATTTCTCACAAATCAGCGGATACATTGTATGATAAGTTTAGAAGTGCAATCGAATTCAAGAAAATTAACGGCTTTTCAAAGATAGTGTGAGGATATTATGAATGAATGTATTGAACATGTGGATGTATTTGATTATAGACTTGAAATTATATTGAAAAGACGACCAGTTAAAACTCATAAATTTATACATGGGTATCAATTACCCAATGAAATTGAATTGTTTGATTTCAAACTTTCTAATTCTGTAGATTTCTTTTCAGTAGAAGCAACGGAAGCCAAAATTAAATTCAAGAAATTTTTAACAGAATATGATGCACCTGGTATTTGGATTAGAGTAAATAGGGATGAAAGTGTTAGAGATTTTTTAAAAATTTGCGGCTTTAAGGAAATTGCAATATATTTCAATAAGAATGATGTAACATTTACAATGTTTCTTGATAAAACTCCAGGCGGCGCAATAGAACGTAAGTTTTTTGAACTACCAGAAATAGACAAGATAGATATCAAACCTGTTGTATTACCGTTAAATGATGTTATTAATCATATAAAAGAAAAAAAAATTAATGGGGAAGATTTACATAGTATAGTTGCGAGCGACAGTGTATTAAATATGTTTTCTGAGATTTTCCAAAGTGAAGCAATAGATGCGATAATTGAAGAATGCCTGTGGTCAGAAAATTTTTTCGTTAGAAGCGAAGCATTTGGCACAGATGACGGTGACCGTGTAGCATTCTTGATACCTTTATATGATACAACAGGTACGTCGTTTTATACATGGGATACAGAAGGTAATAGAAATGTTACTATGATGGAAACAATACTTACAACACAATCACATAATGGTCCAGTTGGGATACAAATAGATTCTTGTTGGTATGTCGATCCTAGAAAGGGATATACAATCAAACATAATGGTTCAGCAAAAACATCCCAATTCATTTTAATACACATCAAGATGAATGATAACGTCCGTAATCTTATCTTGAATAATCAGTGGACACAAGATATAATAGAACGTAAAGATAATAAAGGACAAAGCGATGCCGATAGTTATTATGGAGAGGTATAATAGAAAACTTATCCAAAACAATCCAGACACATTTTTTGTATTTGGTGATAATCTAGCTAGAACTGGCCTAGGTGGTCAAGCAAAGGAAGCTAGAGGTGAACCAAATGCAATTGGAGTTGTCACAAAACGGAAACCTAGTAACACAGAAGATTCTTTCTTTAGTGATACTAGAGAAGAAATGATAGCAGTAGCCAAAGATATTAGGAAGATAAAAGACTTGTTAGACCTTGGCTACAATGTTGTTTTTCCGTATGATGGTATTGGCACAGGTTTAGCAAAATTGCCTGAAAAATCACCCAAAATATTTTCCTATATAGAACAGATTATAGAAGAATTCAAAATAACATATGGGATGCGGAATACACTATGACACAATGGTTTTATGAACGAAACGATTATCTACTAAATCACGAAGTAAACAAAAACTTCGAAGAAATCTTATGGATGACAGATAATGAATTCTCTGATTGGCTTAGAGAATTGAGAAAAGCTGTTGTATATGCATGGGATGAATTAGGTGTGCCGCCTGTAACTGGTCGGACCTACGATGATATGTGCGATATGATGAAAGAACTGGAAGGATTTCCAGTCCATGAAATGTGGCGTGATGGTGATATCATTCGCAACACAAATACACAATATTCAAGTATCATCAACTCATTCTTCCCGACTATGATGAAAACCAAAATCACATATTCGACAAAGAATGATGCACAATCAATTTACGATTGGTTTAGCAAGGAAGAATTGTTTGATAGACAGATCAAGTATGCCCGTCGGCATTTCAAGAAAGATAGCTTCTATCATTATTCTGTGCCAATTAAACAATCTAAAATTGTTGATATAGCTGGTCAAAAATTCAAATATTCTAGTGGCAAGGAATTTATCAAATTCTGGGATAAAAACCCAATTGATAGCTATGATTATTGGTTACAAGCTAAAGATGATGATAAAGAATATACTGGATATAATGAAGATTTGAAGGGCGTCAAATATCTAACCATTAGCAGAAAAGACGAAGAATGGAAGCTTATTCCAGATCGTTGTAAGACTAATACGCTTGATGATATTGATACATATCAAATTCGCATATTCAAGAAAGGTCAAAAGCTTTTCCCATTAGGGTTTAAAGCTTTCAGAGTATCATACTGTCAATACGCTGTTCAATTTCCTCCATTAACTGCAAAACTTTTATATGAAGAATTTACAAAGCATTGTAGGGATCAAGATGTAATTAATATCTGGGACCCATCAAGCGGCTGGGCCGGTCGTATTTTAGGCGCTATGTCAGTTAAAGACGATAGACAGATTCATTATATCGGTACTGATCCGAATACTGATCACAATACAACTCCAGGTCGGACAAAATATCATGAAGTAGCAGACCTATATAATGAAGTCAGAAATGGCGGCCGTCTTATCGATCATGTCAACACATATGAAATTTTTCAATGTGGTTCTGAAGTCATGTCAAAACAAAAAGGCTTCCAGAAATACAAGGGTAAGCTTGATATGGTGTTTACTTCACCACCATATTTTGCTAAGGAAGTTTATTCAGATGATGAGGCACAATCATGTCATAAATTTGATAGCTATGAATTATGGCGTGATGGTTTCTTAAAACCAACTCTTGAAACTGCATATACATGGCTTAAGCCAAATCGTTATCTTTTATGGAATATTGCAGATGTAAAGTTTGGTAAAGATATACTACCGCTGGAGCAAGATAGTATAGATATATGTAAAGAATTAGGGTTTGAATATATAAAAACCATTAAAATGACATTAGCACAAATGCCGGGTGGTAATCGTACTGATGATGAAGGCAATGGTACAGCAAAAAATACCGTTAATGTTGATGGTTTGTTGTTAAAATTTGAATATATTTTTGTGTTCAAGAAACCTTGATATAAACACCTTTCGCCTTCCCCCATTTACAAGGAATATTGGGATGAGTATTGCGTCTAGACAATAAATTATTATAACTTTTTAACATATCATTATCTGTACAATATTGTAATAAATCGGTGACCACTATCTCGGCGCCATCTTTAACAAGTATGTATGTTTTGGCAGATATGATTTTTGCTTTTGTTGCTATTTTATTTCTAACTTCTTTTGTAAATAAAACACCGCCCCAATTTGGATTTTTTTGTGCCCGATGTATTTTTACTCATACTTAACATAGATTTTTTTGAATGTTTTTTACCTATCATGGGTGCCGTTCCGCCCGGGGCCATATTATAACCATTTTTCATTGAATTATAATATTTAATAAAATACATTTCACATTCAAAGGCGTGTTTTTTATCTAATGTTTGGTATATAATTTCCCATTTGAAATTGTCCCATTTATATTTCTTAATTGCCTTGTGGAATGCATATTTTGGGGAAACTGATAAATGTTTATGTGCAATTTGTCTAGATGGCCATTTAGAATCAAACCCTATATAACATTTGCCGTTTATAAGATTAGTGGCTTTGTAGATTGTATAAATATTAGTCATGCTGATACTCCTGTTAAGTGTTAGAATAGGTGGGGTTCCAGCCCGCGACCTATATTCTATTTAGCATTCCATTATTTTTGAAAGTTAATAATCATGAAAATAGTAGATCATTTTGACATACGATCATGTGCGTTAGATATATTTGAGATTGTACAAGATATTGTAGTTGATGAAATTCACCAGAAAAATTATATGGTGTATTGCATTGAAAACATGATCACAAATAGACTAATGCAATGTGGGTTGACTGTTATAGAAGATAAATATGGAAAATGGATAGACACAGAAAAATTGATTGGAGAATCAAAGGAAGCATAAATACCCTATAAAAGGAGTTATTATGCTTGAACTACGCCCCATCAAAAAGAACGATCCAGAACTAAACAGAATCATGAAAATCCACTATTCTCAACCAGGTGGGTTTATTGGTCGTCAAGTCATTTATCAAGTAGTATATGACAATGTTGTTTATGGTGCTATTGTCGGGGGTTCTGCATATATGCATTTGCCACTTAGAAATAACTATTTCGGTTTTGAAAAGAGTGATCCAGAACACTTGAATAAAATCATCAATAACACATTCTATCATATCGAACCACCAGAAGGTGGTAAGTATCCAGTTAGAAATTTCGCGCAAAAAGTCATCAAGCTTTGGCGTGAAACATCAAAGCGTGACTGGAAAATAAAATATGGTGATGATATTTACGGCTGGGAAACGCTTGTAGAACCACCTAGAACTGGTGAGTTATATTTGCGTGATGGCTGGACACAACTGAGTATGACAAAGGGTATTACACTTCGCCAAAGAAGTGGTAAGAAAGTCTGGAATAAAAATCCAGCAGAATTGAGACCAAAGTTAGTATTCGTAAAGAAAGCGATGTATATCAAATCATTCGGTGACTTTATCAATGGAGAAAAAGCAGAAAACAAAAATCCTGAATAAAAGTAACAACAATTATTTAAGAGGACAAGTATCATGTTTGTATTATACGGCAGAGACAATTGCTCATATTGCAAAGACGCATTAGAACATATTAGAGTAAACTTTCCAAACGAAGAAATAGAGTACATAGACTACACAAAGAATGAAAATACAAAACGATACCTAAAAGAAGAATTAAAAGCAACGACAGTACCTCAAATATTTCATGAATATCTAGAAGATTTAGTTGGGATGTGTTACACACCAGTTAAAGTACATATCGGTGGATATGATCAATTGGTTGAATATACAAAGAAATGGTATTCAGTAGCAGCTTAAAGAAAAACCCCGCTTTCGCGGGGTTTTTTATTATAACCGGCAGTGCGTGCCGCTGCTTGTTGCGTCTTCCAGGCCTCGGTTGGAATGAGACCAGTCAGTTATAATTTTGAAGTGATAGATGTTGCTGTTATTGGTTCACTTTTACCAAAAGGTGTATAAGTCACACTTTTAATATTTTCTGGCCGAAGTGACCTCCAAGCCAAACGATCTAGAGCAAAACAAATAAGAGAATTTTCATCCTTCTTTTTTGTTGGTCTATCAGTCTTTCGGACATATGAATCATTTGCCTTGATAACATCTTCCTTTAGAGTGGCGCGAATAGTAGTTTCCTCACCATTCTGCTTTACATAGTTAAATGTCAACTCATACACAGAAAGCAATGCTTTCAATGCACTAATATCAAATTTCAACATAATAACCTCCTTACTGCTTGTAATAATAATGGTACTTTGTTTTTTGCACTAACAACAGACCGTTAGTCCATTTTCGTTTTCCACCCTTGCGTGAGTGAAAAAACAAGGCGCCATTAGATGCATCATCGATCTTGCCTTGTAGCAAATAGACAGCCAACACAAAACTTTCATCATATTCGATTTTTTCACGATTTATTGTTTTCTGTCTTTCTTTCATAGAGAACTTATTGATCCAAGGGAATTGACCCTTCTGATTAAGAACTCCACATGCGGTTTCAGGAAACTTCCCACTTTTCATTCTGTTGAGTACTACATTCCCTACTAGGATTTTTTCTTCAACATTCGTTCCGCGGGCTTCTCTGAAAATAGTTTCCGCCAAGCAATGAACATCACTTCGTTGTTCTGCTTTTACTTCTGATAACGACCCTAAGGCCACTACAAGAAAAGCGGATAGGACGATGGTTTTCACCATGTTTCTCCTCCTTCTTTTTATGGTTGTCAGGCGCCAATCGAGATATTGTAGATTGGCTATTTCCACCGGATGTGGAAATTAAGTTATGACCAAAGTCTACCTTTGATCAAAATCAATTCATCTAATTTTTTACTAAATTCTTCCATATGCGTATTACCGTAGTATTCAGCTAATCTATAATCTTGTTTCCACCAATTATATAAATCAAGAATTTTATATTCATCCTTGATTTGGGTTGCATATGAATTTATAGCTGAATCATTTTTATCCAGCATAATCATTTCTTTCTCTAACTCTAAAACACTTTGCATATATTCAGAATAACCACCGCGTTCTTTTTCAACATAGTTGACAAGAATTTGGAAACAAGCATGTGTAAGGATATAATCCTTGTCATAGAACTTCAATGCATATAGAGTATCAATCTTAAGACGATACTTGATACCAAGAAATCTGACTACCTTTTCTGAAAAGTAAAACCAGGTTCTTTTGGATTTTCTGATAATCTTTTCCAAAAGAGTATCTTTTCTGACTGTAAAATCAAAATCAATATAATCATATTCATCAAACATGTTCGAAACCCTATTAGTAATTTTTCTAATTATAGCAAATCAATTGCAGCATGTCAATAAATTAATTAGGAAGAACGCCGCCATAATAATGGAACTTTGCTATGAAATAGGAATCTACAATATCAGATATAGGTGATCCTATTTTCTTAGAAGTGCTTCCCAATTCATGCACTAGATTTACTCCAGTTTCTTTATGGAAAGATTCATACATCTGTTCCTTTTTAGCATTACCCTTTCCAGTTGCAAATTTCTTGATAACTGTAGGCTCATATGTGTGCAGCAGATATCCCATTTCAAGCAACTTGAATTTTAGGATACCTGTATTTTCTGCTATGTGAAATACTCTACCAGTAGCAGAATATGCATAGTTTTCCAATGCAACTTCCTTGACATTAAACCCTTCCAATATAGCGAGTACTTTATCAGCCAACATTGCAAAGCGTTCTATTTCATGAGTATAAAAACCATTGTCTATATCATGTCCATAAACTCTGCGTTGACAAAATTCTCCTCTATATTTTTTGGTATCATTGAAAAAGAATGTAACACACTTTTCAAATGTAAACTTTTCACCATCTTCACTGGGTGAAAAAATCGTTATGCTAGGACTCGTCATACTATAGTCGATTCCTGCAATTGCAGGAATCTTCATTATCTTCTACCCAATCGGCGCCAGTTAAACATACGGGCTGCTTCATTTTCAGCAGACTTAATAACAGCCTTTGTTTCATCTTTTTTCGTTTCGATTAATATATCTTTTTCTTCTGCCGTTTCTGTTTCAGGTGTTACTTCAGTTGTTTCTACTTCAACAACATCTGTTTCAGGTGCTACTTCTGGTGTTTCTACTTCTACTGCAACTTCTCCAGAAATGTTTACAACTTCTGTTGTTTCAGTTACTTTCTTACCACGGCGCTTTCTTGCTCCGTTTGAATCTCTTTTACTTCTTTTTGCCATTTGTTTCTCCATTTCCATATAACGGTATACTATAATAAATCCATATGCCTTCCCTAGCCCATTTCTTTAAAGAAGAAATTTCCTGGAAAGATTCTATATGGCCTCCACACGCCGTTAGAATCATTATAAGTGATAAACAAGCGTATTTCATAGTAGGTATATTTAGTATAAAAAAAATCCCCATTTCTGGGGATTTTAGTTAGATTTCACAAGAACCACTCTTACATGTAGCATCGTCTAATGCTGTTGTTTGTATTGTAGCCTCTTTATATCTTGCTTTTGCTTCTTCAAGAGATAGAGCAACCAATGGCGGCTCATGTGTTACGCCAGCTTCATCTACATACCCGCGGCTGTTTTCTCTATAGAATGTTGTGCCTTTTACATATGGAAGATATTCAAGCCAAATTTCTGACATATCATCTACTGTATAAGACTCTGGCATGTTGATTGTCTTTGAAACAGCACTATCAATATGCTTTTGAACAGTCTTTTGCATTTCAAGATGTTCTCTAACAGTTAGATCATGTGATCCAACAAAGTGTTCAACAGAACGTCCTTCATCCATAAATTTCTGGAACAATGGATGTAATACCAATTCAACTGCTCTTTTACCTTCTTTCCAGAAACGGCGTTCATAAGCTGGAGCAAACATAGATTCAACACCAGAAGAACAATTACCGCTAACAATTGACATTGTTCCTACTGGAGCAATTGTCAACAATGTGCAATTACGGATACCATGTTCTTTAACAAGTGAACGTACTTTTGGTGTCATACGCTTCATGTATCCAGATTCTAGGTGCTTTTCTGCATTGAATGCTGGGAATGATCCCTTTTCTACTGCTAACATTACACTTGCTTCATATGCATTCTTGCTAATAAAACGCATAAGTTTATCAACAAACTTTGTTGCTTCATCTGAACCATAACGCAAATTCATAAGCGCAAGCATATCAGCCAGGCCAGTAACACCGAGACCAATACGGCGCAACTGTGCAGATTTTGCTTTCATTTCTGGCAATGGATAGCTATTAACAGACAATACGTTATCTAAGAAACGGACGCCAGTTCTTACAGTTTCACCAAGCAATTCCATATTAACAGAACCATCTGATTTGACAAAACGATGTAATACAATATGACCTAAGCAACATGCATCATACGGAGACATAGCAATTTCACCACATGGATTTGTTGTTGCTAATTCTTCAATATACCAGATATTGCTTTCATTGGAAACCAATTCCCAATTCAAGAAACCTGGTTCAGCAGACTTGTGGGCATTTTCTACAATCTTATTCCATAGGTCGCGGGCACGGATTGTCTTTTTATACTGACCCTTCCATGACAATTCCCAATCCAAATCTTCCTTTACTGCCTTGATAAATTCGGATGTTTTTTTGCTTCTAACTGATACGTTAGCGTGAGTAAGTTTACCCTTTTGAAGTTTTGCATCCAAGAATAATTCAATATCTGGATGATCCAAATCAAGAGAAAACATCAAAGCAACTCGACGTTGACCGCCTGCTCGTACCGGCTTTGCATTACCATCAAGCAATTCCATAAGAGATAATGGGCCGGGGCATGATCCCTTTTGACCATTTATAATAGCGCCTTCTGGTCTTACATCTGAGAAATCAATACCACATCCACCGCCTGTCATTGATGTAATGATCATTTCACGGCTGATACCACCCCAACCTTCCTTGCTATCAAGTTGATTATTCAACACAAAGCAATTTAATAACTGTGGATTATTTCGTCCGCTGTTATACCAAATACGACCACCAGGAGCAAACAAATTAGCTTGTAATACTTCCTGGAATTTTTGTTCATATAATTTCATCTTATCTGGTGTTTCAGCCAAACTCATTTGCTTGGCTACACGGGAACATGCTTCTTCCCATGATTCTTCCGGTGTTAATGCATAACGATCTTTAAAAATTGTTTCTGAAAATCCTTGTGGTACGAATGTAGTGTCCATTTACTGGCTTCTCCTTAAATAAATTGGCTTAGTGTTTTTACGATTGAACTGAATAGGTAATCTTTTACTTTTTGTTCTTTTGGTAATTCATTATATGGTACAAAGCAAGGATGTTTTTTACCAATTACATCCTTTACCGGTCCGTATGACCAACCGTCTTGTTCTTTTTGTGCTAACCATGATTTATGTGAATCTTCCGGTGTTGCATCTGGATTGTCAATGATGAATTTAACTCCCTTTCTAGCAGAATCTTTTTGCCATTCAGGCGCAAATTCCCAATCTGGTTGTGAATAATCACCAATACTTTGACAATATTCTTTGTTGGCTGTATGTACAATTGATGCAATTGTTTCTATATTCATTGGATATCTCCCAATTCCTGTAACATTTTATTCATTTTATCCCACTTGGATATAAACTCTTGATATTCGCGTTTTGATAGTTTGAAATCTCTAGAAAATCCTTCTTTATTTTCGTCCATTTCCATATCATATGATTCAAGCACACCAAGCGACAAAATCTTAGCAAGTAATTGTGCTTCCTGTTTAGAGAATGTAACACTATCTCTTACATAATCTTCCCATGCTTCACAGACAATTGGAAAATGTGGTTTAACCATTTTATACATTGCATCTGCAAAGTCACGAATTTCTTTCTGTGCATGTGGATCAGTTCTTAGTCTAATCATATGCAGGAAGTTTTTCAAATCACACTTCCAATATAATTCTGTATATGTTGATAATGGTAGCACAACTCTGGCAAGTTCCTTGGCAATACCAGGGAACTTTTCTTCTATAGCAGCTTCGCTAATACCTAATAATGATTGATAGACACTATAATAAGCCTTATTCCATCTTTTTATTATTTGCATCGTAGTAGCTTTATCATCATCTGAAAGATCATCACCACGACCTTGTTTATTATCCTTTGATTGTGCTTTGATATCATCAAGTTCGGGTACAAACATTTCATCTGGCAATTCTTTATATCGGCCAGATACTTCATTGATACTCGCTGTTCTATGTCTTACCAATTGACGCATAACAAAAATAGGCATCTTAAGATAAAATCTAACTTCACCCATTTCTAGCGGGGAACTATGATTATGTCTTACAAGATACCTAAGTAAATCTCTTTGATTTGATTGTCTTATTTTTCCATTCTCTGTACCGAAAGAAACTCTTGCGCTTTCTTCAATTGTAGTATCACTTCCCATTACTTCAACAAGGCTAACAATGCCATGTTCACCTATTCTTTTTATATTCATAATATATCCTTATATTTTTTTCCATGACATGAATTTCAATTTTGCTTGCATACCGTTATACAGCGAACTATTTATAATACTAACTATTTTTTCAGGACTCACACCATTCATAACTGCTTCATTTATGTCTTTGTATTTAAAGGTTTTAGGCCATATACACACAACATTACCCAAGGAAATATTTTTTTCCATGATGGAAATAATTTCTTTGTTTTTCGGCTGATTATCATATACATAATATAATATCATGTTGCTATCTTGTTTTATACTACCTAACGCAGATGATGCAGCGGCAATTGAGTTATCAACAAACATAGAATCAATCGGTCCTTCAAGCACATAAACTGGCTTATTCCAATCAACTCTATCTAATCCATACACCATCTTTTCGTCTGTTAACTTAATTGTGATGTATTTTATTTTATGATCACCGATTGCTCGACCTTGAAATCCGATTAGTTCTTTCTTCTCATTATAAAACGGTATGATTATACGCCGTTCTCTTTTAAGGTTTTTAGCTTTTTCTGGATTGACGGTTTCGACAAGACTTTTGAAATCTTCGGAGATGTAAAGAGTGTGAATAAAGGCTTCAGGTATGCGGCGATTTGATATATATCGCCACGCTCCATCAGATCGTTGTAGATCGGTAACATGGATACACTCATCAAATATATCTGTTTCTTTGAATTTAATATCTTGTTTGAATAGGCTTGTAATGTTGGCGTCATCATCATTTTTTTCTTCCTTAATTTTATATTTGAATTTATAGAATATGTATTCGTTATACAAATCTGGAAATAGCATTTTCATAAAGCTACCAAGAGATTTTGAAGCATTGCAATTATGACAGTAGAACGTCATCACGCCGTTTTTGTTGTATCCAAAATAACCGCGCGCTTTATAGGCCGAAGCTTTGGAGTCATTGCATATAGGACAACGACAATTCCAAAGTTTGGCTGACTTCTGTTTAAATTGCTTAAGTCTGGGTGCTATTCTGTTTAGGAATAGCAATTCTGTTGATGTATCTGTCATATCTCACATAATATAGTATATTAATCATTTTGTCAAATGTTATTCTACTACTTTTTTGGTTTCATAATAAGAACGATATTCACGCAACACCTGCTTATATTCTTCAATTTTATTCTGTAGCTGTTGTAATAGGATTCTGGATGCTTTATATTCTTCTTCTGTTAATCCAAAAAAGACAACAGGTTGTCCTGATTGTTCTAATTCATTCAGTTTAGCATTGAAGTTATCTCTTGTCAATACATCATATTCATATGTCCGAATATTCAATGGAGCAGGGTCTTCCAGATTCAATGTTGTTCTTTCAATATGTGTAACAACTGGAGTACCATTACATGCCGCCAAGAGTATTATCATCAAGAAAGTCATTATATAGGATAAAAATTTAATCATTTTAGCTCTCCCTGATAGTATTCGGGACAAATTGAATTTAATACATCAGATTCAATGGCCAATGCACCTGTTGCTAGTTCCAAACATCGTAGCGCATCCGCAACATCTTTGTTAATGGCTTGTTCTGTTTCAGATGGTTTAGAAATAGCTGATTGCCCAAGCTTCAATGAGTTTAGCTTGATTTCAAGATTTTCAATCTTTTCTCTATTCTTGCTTTCAATTGTTCTTAGTTTTGAATTTGCTTTTTTGATAGCTTCAATGTCAATTTCTTTTAATGCTAATTCGTCCATCAATGTTTGATTTGTAATTTCTAGCTGGGCAACATCTTTCGACAATTGTTTATTGTCTTTATATAGCCACCAGACTGTACCAGCAAGACCAGCAATTACAACTAATACAACTATAGCAATAGCCAATTTTACTTTACCCAATCCTAGAAAATCTAATAATGTTCCAATCATGTTATTTACCTCTATCAATTTTTACCTTGGCGATGGGAGATACAACCAAGATGTTATTAAATGGATGACATTTATAATTTGTAACGAAATAGTAATACCAAAAACCATCGGCAATATTATCTGGTACCTTTAAAGACTGTGTTATTTTGTGGTGTCCTATTTTTTTAGTTTCTGGATATCGATTTTCTATTGTGGTATGATCATCTAATTCTACCAAATCATTATCATTATCATTATCCAATTCTATATTGCTATTTTTTGATAAAAATTTCGAAACTGTATTATCATCATCATTAATAGTACCACAATTTCTCAATTTAACTAATGAAATATTAACATCAAAATTTTCTTTAGTTTTAGATGGTGTCTGTTGTATATCTAAAATAATGGCAGGAGGTGTTACATCTAGAAATGCCCAATAAATTACAATACCCATAACACAATATGTTACAGCTAAAAATATATAAGCTAATAATAAAGATATACTTCTATTTTTTAAATATCTCAAGCAACTCATATTACAGGCCTATAAGTTTTAATATTGCCGCACCGACGGCCAATAAAATAACACCGACTATCCCGTAAGTAACAGTTCTTACAGGCTCAAATTCACTTTTTTCTACCACCGATTTAAATTTTTCACTGGTAGCATCTTCATGATTGTCAATGCGAGTAAGCAAATTCTTTTCTATTTTTTTTATTTCATCTGATATACTTCTTTTGTATTCAGCCAAATGTTCCATAAGGATTTTTGTACGTTCATCCAATCTTGCATAGATGTTCATTTCGTCTTTGTTATCAGTCATTTTACCACTCTACATATTTTGGTGTAGGGTGTCGCAAATACATCATATGTCCCGTTTTGTTATGTTTTACGATGATAGGCGCTTTTGGATTTTTCAACCCATAATTTCGTATTTCTTGTCCTGCTTCATCATCACCAACATATTTATCATATCTATGGTATTTTTTCTTTCCAAGTCTGCAACGGTGATAAACATCATCATCACATTCGAAAACTTCCATACCAGCGAATTTTGTTCTTCTGATAAGCTTTTTAGATGGTCCAGGCGGTTCTTCGCCTGCGGCAACTCCAGCGACTCCAGCTGTAACCACGGCATCTTCTGATATTGGGAAAATATCTGATTTTGTGAATGGAGAACCATCATACATGTAGATGTTTTCACCTAACATGCTATCAACAGGTTTCAATGTTTCATCAATTGTTATTATTTCATTTTTAAAGATACCATCAAGGAATTCAGAAATAACGATATAGTTTCCTGGCTCAATTGTTTCTTCTGAATTTGCTGATTCTATTAATAATGATGAATCAATACCTTTTAGTTTGCAAAATTCATTAAGTAATTCATCAAAATTACCTTTATTTTTTACGTTTTCCTTGATTAGATATAATGCAGCAATATATGATCCAATTAATGTTTTACCAAAAGGAATCTTATCCAAAATTCTCTTAAGCTTCCAGATCAATCGATGCCATATTGTGTATGCATTTCTTTCTGTTGTTGTATGCAATTCTCTAGATGTTTTGAGTATGTTACCTTCAGCATCAATGATACCAAGTTTAAATGCTTCTGTATCTTCCCATGGTTGGGTAAGAATACGAAGGAAACTATATGTCATGTATAGATTAAGTGGACTTGCCATTTAAATGCCCCTTAGTATATTTGCTATGTGGTTATCCACTGTTACCTCTGTTAAATTGTGCCCGTTAACAATATCGGGGCATCTTTTTAGATAGATCAAGAAAGTCTTTAATATAGGCCAATGTGTCTTGTCGATCTTATAAAACAACAATCTCGTACCTGCTTCCGGCCCAAACATGTTGTAGAAAATTACAAGATGGTTCAATATCAATCGCTCTTTTATTTCTCCACCTTCTTTATATTTGTTGAACAACCTTTTAAGATACATTGGTATCATTTTAAAATCGTTCATAAACTCCGACATGTTATTACATTGTACACTATCATAGTGTTTCAATGCATACATCATCACATTATGTTCATCCAATGTATCAAAATTCATAATATTATTTTTATTTTTGTGATTTAAATTTACTCAATTTTGCCAAATCTGTACGAAGTTTCATACCACGGTTTTTGCTATGTTTGTAATAAGGATCGGTTTTCAATTCATCATCATTTTTATTATCAGCCAATCCATCATCCATACCTTTTCTTGCTATATCACTAGGTGATTTTGATTCTTCTTTAATATTTTGCTTCTTTACCCATTTTTGAATTGCTGCCTTTAATTCAGATTGAGTGAATGAAGCCCGTTCTTCCTTGCTTGCTTCCATATAATTTTGGTACACAACACCTGCTAAATCATCACTAATTTCCTTGAATTCGTCTGGGTGCATTTTATCGGCAATGAAATATTTGGCAACATATGCTTCTGCGGCTTTTGCGGATTCTGTTAGTTCTGTGTTTAGATCATCAATTTCCGATTCAATTGGTGCATCTTCATCATCTAACAATTCTTCCAATTCTTCCTGGGAGACGCTTTCAATAGATGCATCAATATCATAACATCCATCATCATATACCCACGATACATTGATTACAGCATTTTTCATCAAGGCGCCACCTGAATATTGATAAATTAGGATTACTTCTGCACCTTCTGAATCGGTTTCATCTTCTAGATAATCTGTATCCAAATATGCCGTGTATCCAAAACCGTTAAGACGTTCTTCTATTTCTTTTGATGGGAAATGATCCCATTCATGTTCAGAAGCAGCTTTCAACCACAAGGCAAGGTCTTTAAACGCTGCCGGATCAATTTCCATATAATCTTCTATAAATTCTTCCTGTGATTCAGTATTGATTTCTTCTGTCAACACTGGTTTTCTGAATTGTTCGAATGTCTTACTCATTTTATTGTCCTTTGAAATAAAGTTTCAATTTGGTTGTTTTTAGTATTTATCCAAGCAAAGTTTTTAACTGAGCCAGTACTTTTTCTGCTGTTGAGTAACGAATACCGATGCCACCTTGTTTACGCCATCTATAGATGATATCTGATCTATCATCAATCAGTACAGCATTCTTTTTGGCATGTAAGTGTTTTTCATGTGATCTTGTGATTTTAACTGGTATATTTTTACCTAAATGTTGAGCAACCCATTGACGTTTTTGAGGAATAGCCCAAGCATTTTGAGTTGCTGTTAAGATAGTTGGTTTATATGGAGCAATTACTGCCCATATTTTTTGTGCGCCAGGCATCCAATCCAAAGAACCAAAGAAATTTTTTGTATTAGGTGGCGCTAATTTCTTCCATAAAGCCTTTTCATCGATCTTTTTTAGATCATCTGTGTTGAAAATTTCTTTTGCTTTCTTTTCAAAATCACAAAGAGTACCATCCATGTCTATGTAGAATTGGTATTTTGTTTTAGCTTCAAATAGTGTTGAAAACATTTCTGTAAATTTTTTCTTGTATTCCATAAATTCTACCTTGACAATTAAAAATGTTGTGTTATATTAAAGGTCCTTCCGCCATTCGCGAAGCGTTTGCTGAAGAAACGAAGTTTCTGAAGCAAATCGTTGATACCATTAATTCTATTGATATTTATTAGTTCTTTTGAGTCTTAATGGACGAGTTTGTCTTGAACACTTTTGTTTTGCCATCCTTAAGCACAACAAGAGGTGTGAAAGAAATATCTGGATATTCAGATTCCAATTCCATGAATTTCTTTAGATTTGATGGACTATCATCAATCAATATAGCTTTCTTATATTGACCAGTTTTTAGATATGAGTTAATGACTCGTTTTTTATTTTCAGCAACACCAAATCCTTTTCTTTCTTGCATGTTGCCTGTACGTTCTACATAAATTTTACTCATAGGCAGACCGTGTGATGTTAATGCATTCAGGAACATATCTTTATCATCTAGATCGGTTCTTGCGGTCAAAATGACAACTTTATTCTTTGGGCCAATATCTGATAATAGGTACTGTACCTTTCTTATCATTTTTTCAATTGGTTTTGATGTTTCTGCGAAAAATTTTGCTGATTTAAATTGGGAAAAATCATATTCTTCATCACTAGCTAATTTATATGTATTATATTCTCTATTTGATAGATATCTTTGGAAAACTCCGTTTTTGGTAATTCCAATACTAGCGTAGGTGTAAAATAAAGTTTCGTCCAAGTCAACGAAATATATTGCGCCAGGAACCTGTACAAATGCTAATTCATTAATTTGATTTAATTCTTTGACAAATTCCGCGAAACTTTGCATTATATCTTCATACCTTTCTTGACAGCATCAAACATTTGCTTGCCTAATTTCTTATCACTTGGTTTTGGTGTGCCGGCGATGAATCCTGCTAGATCACCATCTTTGACATATTGTCGCATTTTGGATGCTGACATACCAGTAACATCAGTTGCCTTTTCATCACGCTTGCCAGCAGATTCAATCTTGAATGAATCAAACTTGTAATCTTTATCTGGACCAACATATTTCTTGATTCTATCAAATTCTTCTACACGATCATCACCTACAACCAACACAACATCTTTATAGCCTTCTGCATTAAGAGTTTTCATTACATCATAGATGATTTTTACTTTGTCTGTTTTGACAAAGTTTACTTCTGGAAAATATGCTTTCGCGAATTTGATTTTGTCGTTATATGACAATGGATTTTTAGCAGCATCATTGCTATGAGATAGATAAATTCTATGCTCCGCGTTATGCTTGTTTGCTATTGAAATAATAGTGTCAACAAGTTTGGCGTGTCCAGAAGTAATAGGATTCATGCGACCGAATGTGACAACAACTGGCTTCTTTTTCTTGGCTGCTTCTAACAACCATGTTTTAAATGATTTGAACATGTTAACCTATCACGCTATCTAGATATGTGACTAGGTTTTCAACTCCGATATCTGTTGCATAGCTTGCAACTCTGACAACACTATTATTCATCATCGCTTGTGCTGTTGTCATAATTCTTAGCAACGCAATGTCATATAGATCATATGAATTAAATCCAATCAATATACGACCTTTGAACTTACCACCGCGCACATCAAACTGGATACCTGGACCAATTACTTTGTTGTTAGGTAATGCTGTTGAATTTGTAGTAATGAAATTCTTGGCGCCCCATGCTGTTAACGCATGTTTGTCGAGACCATTAATCTGGGAAACAATTGTTTTGCCAATCAAACTTGATTCTTTTGACTGTACTGTTGTTACAGTTGCTTCTTTAACTGTTTCTTTAGCAGCATCTTTTGTCTTTCTCAAGATTGTAGGATTATCAGCTAATAGGATCAATAAGTTAGCAAAAAGCTTCAATAACTGATCTTTCTGACCAACAGATAATCTATCAATGAAACCATGGTCAACACCATGCTGGTGACCTGCTACGAATTTCTTGAGCAAGTTTGCATCTTGAGGTGTTGTTGCTATTGTAGTTCTTAATAGAGTCCATGTCGCCGAATCATTTGTCATGGATTCATTTAATTCTGTTCTGATATCAGAAAATGTCTTTATAGTCATTGCTTTATTCCCTATATAACTGCGTCTATTATTTAGACAGTTTAAGATTCCATGCTAACTCCACCGGTGTCAACTAAAGCCCATCTTTTTTGTTTTTTATCAACCCATGAATCAAACCATTCAGTTTCTTTCATGAAATCTATGTTGTGAACTTTCATTGAAAATCTATCCCATACAATTACTGGTGTTTTATAGTTATTTGGTCCGCGTTATATGCAAGATATACGTTATGACGTTTTCCACCCATATTCACGCCGCCGTTATGTCTTAAACCATCATAACCAAGCTTTATCAATATTTCTCTTGCTGCCGCTGTATTGATCATACCGCGGCTCAATCCCTTGAATATTTGTTCACCTGTTAATTGTGCTTCTCCAGATTCAATGCTACTGATAACTGCATATTTATTGCTGCCATATGGCAGCAAGCCAGCACCTCTAGCCAAATCTTCAGCCTTGATGTACTTCAAAAACTTGGTCAAGTCTTTACCTTGAAATACCATATCAACATCGAATACATCTTTGAATGATACTTCAACTTCATATACTGTTGGTGCACCTGTTTTCTTTGACATACCTAGAGCATATTGCTTCGCAATTGCTGGATCATCTGTGAAATAAGCAACACCACCACCAAAGTAATCATTGGCTATTCTGGCTTTCTTTTGATCGAATTTATCAAATTTCGCGTTTGATCCATGATAGAGTGTCAACCCAGATAGCTTTTGCTCATGCAACGCTTTCTTGAATGTCTTTGGAAACTGATTAGCCAAACGTATCAATTCAAGTACAGATGTATTTGCTTGATATGTATCGATTTCTGTATATGGCGCAAATTTCAAAGCAGCTGCCCAACGATGATGCCCGTCTAGAACATAATTGTCCTTTGAAATGATAATGAATCCTGCTCTACTTTCTGGTTCACGCATACCATTAATTTTGTCCTGATTTAATTCTGACTGAGTTGCATATAGAGAATTAGGAAGATATTTCCGCTTTTCTACAGAAATCCCTTGTGATTTAATAAATTCTAAGAACTCTGGAACATCTGCTTTAGCAATCTGCGGCATGTTCAATCTATCAATGCCAATGTTATGATATGGTAAAATATCACCAGTTGTAACGTCCATATATTCTTTAATAAACACTCTAAATCTTTTCATTATACAGACCCCCAACCTTTGCGTACATCAGCCGAAAAATTAGCTTTGGAGAATTCCATTCTATCTACCAATTTTACTACACCACCAGACAGTTTGTCAATAGCAACATATCCTTCTGGAGATGTTACTTTAAATCCATCTGCGGTTTTGATAAATGTACCTAGTGTTTTGATAGTGTTTAATTTGGTCAAAAGAATCGACTTTGCATATACCAATGTGTTATACAATTCGTATGTTAATTCGAAGTTTTTTTTGTTCTTTTTAACATGATCTAGATATTTCTTAAGCAATTCTCTTTGTGGTTCTTTACCTTTTTCAGTCTTTCTCTTTTCAATCTCATACTCGTATTTACTCTTGATATGAGCAAGCAAGCTTTCAACATGTTCTGTTACACTTGAAATTGGTTTACCTTGTCTAATCTTCTGGTTGTCATGTGATTTGATATCAATTTTCAACTGCTCATCTTCTGAAATTTCATTCAGGAATGATGCAGGAATCTTATTGAAAAGCTTGCCCGCGGTTGATAGAAGATTAGCTAGAGTTTCGGTTTCGCTATCAGTCAATGTAGCTGTACCAGATACATCTTTCAATAATGCATCTTTCATCCATACATCTGGAGATTTCTTGATATGTGACAAGTCTAGGCCAAAATTAGCTTTCATTGAAGCAAAATCTTTACCTGTGTAATGTGTATGAAAGATAATACCAAATTTTGCGCGTCTGATTTCTTTAGCTGCCTGTGAATTTTCAGGAACAGCATAAACGATTGTATTTGGATGAAATGTTAGATAATCTTCACCATCTATTGTTTCTTTCTTGAGCATGTCTTGAGTAAACATCAAATCACCTTGTAGTATTTGCTTTATATTAAGTTTGCTCAAATAACGAAACGCAAGAGCCATTTTTTCTGCTTTACCAGAAGGCTCATTTTGCATGATTGATTTTTCGTCATAATACAACTTTGGGTTATTAGCAAATGCGCCCTTTGATGCTACGAAGAATTTACCGTTATCTGGATTTGTACCAACAACAAGGGATGGTGCACCATCCCATTTACTTGTTACGTTGACTGTGTTTTTAGAATGTCCGTTAAGCATATCTCTTGTGCCGCGGAGAAAATTAATAGCAGATCGTGTGCCAACTACACCACCATTGAATATTTCATCTTCAAGATGTTCTAAATGAGTAAGCTTCTCTACTTTACTTTCTGTAAGCAATTCTCTAAATTTTAGCATTACCATGGGTCTCCACTGAATTTAACAGAAGATGCAAGCTTTTCTGATTCGAATTTTGCTCGCATTTTCAATATTTTTTTGTTATTTGCGCTAACACCAATACTTTCGTTACCGATTTTTTCTAGACTAATTTGTCCAGATGTAATGGCTTTTAATTTATCATTCTTTAACGGATCGTCTATCTTTGCTGTATATGGTGCTTTGCTACCCATGCCTGTTGCTTTAATGTATGGTGGATATAAGTTAGAATCTGCATCCATCCAATAAGTCAAGATATACTTTTGCAATTCTTTTTGACTTAGCTTCTTTAACTTAATAAACATAGCATCACGGATTGCAGCCAGGGCACCGCTGCCAGCAATTTGCGCGGCTGATAGTATCTTTTCATTTGCTCTGATTGCCGCTTTTCTCTCGCTTGTTCCTGTAGGCAACTTAAATTTTGCAATTAATTGATTGGTTGCTTTATCTACAACATCTTTCAACTTAATATTAAGTGCTGCTTCAACAGTTCCTATACCTGGATTTTTGAAGCCGATATCACCTGATCCTTTTGTAGATTTTGCTGAAATACCCAAGAATCCATTAGCTGGACCTGATGTAAATTGGACAAGAATATCCGTTGGATTCTTTCTCTGATCAACCTCTGCTTTTACTGCATCACCCAATGATCCAGGTCTCGCTGTCCACCATACTTTTTTGACTGTGCCAGAATACTTATTGGCTTTGGCCCATTTAATAACTTCTTTGGCCATTACCTCTGCTTTAGCTGACTGTGCTTTAATTGCTTCTGGGTCTTTGATTTTCTTCGATTTTTGATCTACCTGTGACTTTGCAGCGGCGTCGAACCATTTTCGACCCGCTAGATAGTAGCCTAGCATAATTTCATTAATATCAGCTAAATCTGTGTTAGCAGTCATATCTACCTCTTTTTGGTAGATATTTATGCCAAAAGAAAAAGCGGGATTTAATCCCGCTTTTATTTTGTTTCGGTTAGATGTAAAACATTCATTAAATCTTCAAGAAAATTTCTAACATCTTCAATATCAGTAACATTTTTGAGATTTTGTCTTAAGTGGTTTACAGCAAGAATTTTTTTAGCTTCAAAAATGCTAATACAACGCCCATTCTGGTATGCTCTTGCCTTACCAGCAGGCAATATATATTTCTGATACATTTGATCTATTCCGTTTCATCAACATATTCTAAGTTACGCACATATTCGGAAGCTTCCCATGCAGCAGCGGCGAAATCATCCCAATCTCTTACACCACGCCAGACCCATACATCAGAGTCATCCATAACGTGACGGCAAATGACCTTGGCGCGATATGCATCGCCAATTTTGTAGGCGGTTGTAATGTAATAAACTTCGTTCATTTTATTCTTCCTTTTCCCAAGAATATAGGCGGGTTTCAGTTTCTCCGTAAATAGATGTATCTTTCCATTCGTTGGTTTTAAATACACGTTTTGTATATTCGGTACCGCCGTCTACACAGACGTTGCCGCATGAGCATGACTTAAAATGATGCCGATGCAAGCTAACAACTTCATCGCCACATTTTAGACATTCAACAGAATTACGGATAATTGGTGTGTGTTTATACGGCATTTACAAACCTCGAAAAATCAATAACGCTTGTACTACCATCACCATTGATAAGCACATGTTTATCCTCTTTAGGAAAATACATTACAAGCCAACCAGGGATGGGGACTGTTCCATATTCTGCGCCTGGATACATGTTAACTGTATGATATCCAAGCTTTTGTAGCCTTAGGTTAGCTTCAAATTGAAATCTTGTCATTGTCAATCCTTGTTATAAAGTTTGTGAATTTTTTCAAGACATTCTAGGATTATCATTGTTTCTTCTCCGAGAGGAGTACCACCTCTAGTTTTCAACCAATGATCCCTGGCTTCATCTAACGTGAAATGTCTACACCCAGCAGTGATTTTGACAGAACCATCAAATTCTTTAAAAATAGTAAAAAGATATCCATCTGATCTATTGATATATGGAATTGTATTATATACATTGGCATTACCAACGATAGTTCCACAAACTTTTGCATCACCATAAACAACAGCGTTTCCATAAACTTTTGCATCACCATAAACCGCGGCCATGCCATAAACCTTGGCATTGCCATAAACCTCGGCAATACCATAAACCTTGGAATCACCATAAACCTCGGCAATACCATAAACCGCGGCCATGCCATAAACCTTGGCATTGCCATAAACCTCTGCAATGTCATAGACCTTGGCGTTTCCATATACCTCGGCATTACCATAGACCCAACAATTATCATATTGGTCTAGATTTACTTCTTTTTCGATCCAGCCACCAAGCTCACCAGATTTGATATTACCAAAATCTTTAATTGCTTGGATTTGGTAAAGAGTGCGATTATTTAATATTTTAGTATTATCAGTCAGTTTATACTTTGACATTATAATTAATCCTTTGTATAAAACACTTTCTTGATATTAAATTCAGAAATACATCTAGCGCAACCTTCACATGGTTTTGCAATACCATCAACCCAAGAATTAGTCTTTGGTCCAAGTTTCTTTACTCTTGCAATATAAAGAGTAGACTTTGAAATTTCATCCAAAGACAGATGGCGCAATGCATTTTTAATTGCCGATGTTTCAGCGTGAAGGTAAATAGCCATATTATTCTTGCCATATTTGGCCTGAAAGGGATGTGTTTTCTTGCTATTCGTACCGAAATACATTACACCCTTATATACAATGGCCGCGGCGACCTTCGCGGAACCAGTAGCTTCCGTGTTGATCGCCAATGCCCGCACAGTTTCCAGATATTTTGAGTGTTTATTCGTCAATATCTTCCTCGGTATCATAGTCATCTTCATCTTCATAATCTTCATCGGAAATGAAAACGACCTTCAAAGCAACGACTTCACCATTTCCATTTTTCGCAACATAAACAGGATACGAGCCGTCGCCATAACCACTTGAAGATGCAACGCCAAATGATACGGCGCCAACCCTATCTCCTATGGTTTGTCCACAAATGGTATCATAGAAACATCCAGAACCATCATGTTCAAATTCACTTTCATCAGTTGGATACTTTTCAGCATCAAAGAAACCAAACTGGCCGCTATCAACGCCGCACCCATCTGCAACTTCAACCCAATCATAATATCGACTTAAATTGACAGAATCGGCCGACTCATGAGTTACCACAAGTTCAGCAACGCGATTCCCCCATGCTCCTTCATTTGAAGTAACAACACGGGTGCGCCATTCACCAAGCTTGCAATTTTCAACAAGCATTTGGAGACCCTCACGATATTCAAAATTATAGCAAGGATCAGTACAGATAATCTTACCAGAAGTAACAGTAAATTGTGTCATGTCATTTTTCCTTAGAGTTTACCAGTTTTCTTTAGGCGCCTGCCAATAACAAAGTGATAGGCCTGCCATGCATCTTGCCAAGCCCGGCGTTCAGGGCTGCCTATTTGAGTGTATGGACATAAAGCAAACGGAAGTCCATGCTCCGCGTCATACTTGCCCTCTTTTACAGCCTTTTCAATAGTAGTAGATTTAGTCAAATGTCCAACTCCAATCGTTCAAGGCCTGCATCATACTTAATCATGAATTCTTCTGTATATTCGCGCTTGTCCATATACAACGGCCAATGATCCATACCAGCGATAACCTTGGCTAATACATCACCAATGATATCGCGCGGAAATGTATCTGAAATTCCACCGGAATTTGCTTCTTCATAAAAATCTGAAGGTTCATAAAAGGCGTTTTCAAATTCGGTGACATAAGTGTCGATAAACTCTGGAGTTGCCTTGATTTTGTAATAATCGCGCATTACTTTAATCAGATTGACATAACCATTTTCTGTCAACTTAGACATAATATCTCCACGACAAATTACGAGAAACAGTATACACTGTCTCGGTTCATAAATCAAGACTTATTTTCGGCCAACCCACTTTCGATCATCCACCCAAGTCTCCAATTCTGTCTAGACGACTTGGTTTCATATGGATTCTGTTCAAGCTTATATCCACGCCTGAAGTCACGCCGACCATGTTCATATTCATATTCGGCCGCGCGTAACTTATGGTCCTTAGTGAGTTGCTTCATTGTCAGTTTTCCAACTTAATAGTTGCAACAGGCTCGCCGTCAAACATCTTACGGCATTCAGGGTCTCTAGCGCCCCAGACAATCGTATTCAGGAATTTGGCCGTTTTGTTTTCCTTAATAACACGCCAGGAAGTATACATTTCATCCAGCCTCGGTTCAAACAAAAGCGCCACACGCCCGCGACGGCTGATTTCAATCAGCGCCTTTCTGCTATGGCCTCGATATTCGATATTAACTAAGCTTGTGCCGATCTTCAATCCGCTATCAAACTTAATTATTTCTTCATACGTTCTCATTAAGACTTCATCCCCATCCATTCAAGCAAAACATCCCTGGCCTGACTCTTATCAATGCCGAATGCTTCACTGAGATAAACGCCGGCGCCGAACATATTGGTTTTCCCTGACTGTCGAATCGCCTCAAGGAATTCAAACATTTCGGATTTTTCTTGTTCAGTCAAATTCAATGTCATCTCCACACATTGCGTTCCATTCCGCGGCAGAAATGCCGGTCATCAGGAACTCACGTTGATCCGCGTTAAGTTGCGGAAAGGCGTTCTGAATCAAAGTACCAGATTGCCAGTTATCGATTTGCTCTTGGGTGATCGGCAAATCCATAGTACGGATGATGCCGGAATACATTGACTTGCGAGTGATTTCCATTTTTAACTCCCCAAACGATTGCGTGCCATGTTAGAGATAAACTTGATATCTCTAGTTGCGACAAGCGCAAGAACTTCACGCGGCATGTTGCTCATGTAATTTTCAAGCGCAACATATGCGGGTGAAGTCACGTTGACAGTTTCCCACTTTGAAGTGATATCCTTCAAAGTCTTAATCTGTGCTTCAATGCGGGGTGAAGTCTTAAGACTCATTAGAAATACTCTCGACGAGTGTTGTCAGTACAAGTGAAATCATAGGGGTCATCTTTAGTCCCCGCGCCGCGAATACCCGGCCACATACCTTCAACATCGCCTGTCATATCAGAAGTCCCGAGATATCGAAATCCCTTGTAAGTACCAGCTTTAAACATGATATCTTCAAAGGCGAGAATAAGCGCAACACGCTCTTGCTTGTTGCTATTGCTCCCAGTTTTCAAGTGAGTATTGATCACACTCACAATAACGTCACGATCAACTGTCTTTCTCATAGCGTCTTTCTCAATTGATTACAGATAGAGTATAGACGATTTTATCCCCAATAGCAACAAAAATCTTTCGATTTTTATTGCGAAGATATGGTTAATATTGAAACTTTATTACCATGCTCTAGGAGCGGTTTTAAGCGTTTCCTAGCGGTTTTAGCAATTTCAGCTACTACCCCCCGAAAACCGTCAAAAACCGCTAGGAGAGCGTTTAAAACGTCTTTAAACACATGTTCTCTACAGACTCTTGAAAACATTAGCTTTTTTAGAGCGTTTTTTAAGAATATAATCTTTACGCATCATACATATGGGAAAACGCATCATACATGTATATTTCCAGATTGTTTTCTGTTATACTCACTCTGTAATCAATTGAGAAAGAACTAGATTAAATGAACTATCATTCACTCAAATTGCAAAATCTCGCTGCAACTGAGTTTCACCCCTTGTTCGAACTTGTCAAACCTGCTGAGAATTGGAAAAATCCAATTCATGTGCGTATCAACGCAAAGGGGATCGATCTCAATACCCTTTCTGATGCTATCATTTTCTATACTGGTAGCGTCCCTGAATTTGTCGACCGCAAGGGTGATTTTGTGACTGTCATTGCTGATGGTTACTATCTAGCAATAGGTGCCTAATGGCCTATATCAATCAAGAAACTAAAGCTAAGATTGCACCCAAAGTCAAGGCAATTCTTAAGAAATATGGATTGTCTGGCACTCTTAGCATCAAAGATCACATGAAATTGGTTCTTACGCTTAAGAGCGGCCCCGATTATTTTGGGGGCGACATTTGGCGACAACTTAACCATTATTCATTTGAGCAAAACTATTCAGGGGAAGCTTTGAAAGCTTTGCTTGAGTTGAAATCTGCAATGAACGATGGCAACTGGAATAATTCTGATTCACAATCGGATTATTTCGATGTTGGCTGGTACGTTGGTTTTAATGTTGGCGGCAACAAGCCGTATATCGTGGAGAAGTAAAATGCCTGTTACATTTAATCGGGATCGTGGGCGTCCTGCACCTAAGGTTATGCCGAAGGTCGGCGACGGTGGCACTATTTGTCTTTATACTGATCGTCATGCCGCAACTGTGATCGGCGTTTCCGCTTCTGGAAAGACTATCCAAGTACAGCGGGACTTTGCCAAGCGTACCGATAAGAACGGTATGTCCGAATCACAAGAATATGAGTATTCACCAAACCCAAATGGGGAAATTATCGAATTCCGCATGACAAATTCCGGCGTCTATAAGGATAAGTATGGACTTAGTTTCTATCCTGGTGATCGCCGAGAATACTACGATTACAATTTTTAAAGTGAAGCGGTGTTAAGCCGCTTTCACCATAAATCGAGGTGTGAAACCCTGGAAGCCTTTGGCCTCTAGGGTTTTTATTTTAGCTTTTGTCTGAGCAATATCTTTAGCACGGAACACAATCTGTTCTGATTCAACTTCATAAACATCAAATTGACCAGTTTGCTTGTTAAAATTATAAGTGTATTTCATCATATCCTCACATCTTAAAGTTACTGAACTTAGATTGATCACTAGATTTTTTAAATGACTCACCAAATTTCGTTGTGTCGAAAACTGGAGACTTGTCTATTACTTTATTTCCACTTGTATCTGTTGCTGCTGTATCTGTAACATCATACAATTTCATCTTTGCTCTATCTACACCAATAATGAACTGTCTAAAAACTGTCTTATCGGCATAACGATTTTTCAATTGCTTGATCAGGAATTGATTTCTCTTTTCTAATTCCTCATTCGTAACAATTGCAAGCATGAAATCAACAGTCTGTGGTAGACCAAAGCTTTCTGAGGTTGCCTCAAGTGTAGGATCGCTATCACTTTGGCCGCCACGATTTGTTTGAGTAGCAGACCACATAACAACTTGTTCTTGGATTGCCAATGCGCGTAATTCTTCCGCGATTGACTTGACATATAGATATGTACCACCTGCTTTCGCCAATGTCATTCGACTGGATGAACAGATATTGATATAGTCGATATAGATAACTTTAGGTGAGAATTTCTTTTTCTGCTTCAATTCTCTAAGCAAATGTCTGAAATGACCAGCATGGGCAGATGATGTTGGAAATTCTTTAATGAATAATCTACCAGTTGTTTTCTTTCTAATCTTTTCGATCTTTTCTTTATACAAAGGCGCAGGAATGTCTTTCAATGTATCAAGAGTGACATTCATCAAGTTTGCGTCAATACGTTGAGCAATCTTTTCTTCTGCCATTTCCATTGTAATGTATAGAACATCACGACCAGCAAGCAAATCATATGCTGCCATGTGACACATAAACAATGTTTTACCTGTGTTAGTACCGCCAAGCAATACGTTTAATGTCTTTTCTTCTACACCACCATTGGTGACTTTGTTCAACATTTCAAGATCGGATGAAAATTTGTTATGACGCAAAGATAGCAAATCATAACGCGCCTGGTAATCTTCCATGTATTCATGGCCGATTGATGGATCAAAAGATACAGACAAAGCCTCTGAAAGCAAATCCGGAATGGATGTTTTCGGGGCTTTTTCTTTATCTTCATTGTCCATGATTGCAATGGCTTTTGTCATTGCAAGATATAGAGACTTGTCTTGACAGAACTTTTCAGTTGAGTCAAGCAACCACTCCATATCATCACTAGTATCGTTAGACTTTAGTGTGTTGAGTGTTTCAATTGCAGATGCAGTTAAATCTTCACCAACCCGTCTATCAGCATCAATTTCAATAATCAATGCTTCTGTGGTTGGCCTGTTATTGTACTTAAGGAAGAAATCCTGATAGTGCTTGTAAATTACACTATCAGGACCTTCAAAATATTCTGCTTTAATGTATGGTAGAACTTGTCTTGCAAAATCATCGTTATGGATAAGATTTCGCAAAATGTTTTGTTCTTTTGTCAATGTCATTCTTTTAGATTATCCGCTATTTTGTTTGTGTCATCGAACCATTGTAGTAGGTGTATTATAATGGTTCCTGTAACTTTTTCAAGTTCTTTCATATCGATTTCCTCTTTTTTATATGGATTTTGAAGAACATCATATGAGAAGTTTACATTAAGATTGACATTTGGCGGAACTGGTTCAATCAGTTTAACATCCTTAAACTGAAAAATGATACCTTTCAATGGCGGTTGTTCCAAACGAAGCGCCATTGATCCGTTGCCTTCAATGGTAACCCATGAAAACAACTTTTGGACTTCTGGGTCTAATTTACTCATTCTGCTTCACCTTCTTCCTCTACTGATACTTCGCCAGCACCATACAAGAATTTGGATTTTGCTTTTTCATTGATTGCTGTTAATACATCTTCGGTGAAATATTTTTCAGGATTGTTGATAATTTTCTTTTCAAATACGGAAGTTTCAGTACCTACAATCTGAATCTTGTTTGAAATGTTTGTGAACACGCCGCAATCAAGAGCAATATCAACAAGACCGTAATATGGATCAAGTCCAGTTTCATATGTAAGTCTGATTTTAACTTTGGCATTTTCCTTAGTCAAACGAGACTTATCATTCTTACAAGTGATGATATTACCAACAACTTCTGTACCATCCTTATCCTTTGCTTTTGATAATAGGATGATGTTTGTAGCAGCATACTTTAGACCACCACCACCACCAACTTCTCTGGTTGGGAACATGCTACCGACAACTTGGTAAGTGTGACATGTTACGAGCATTGGTACTTGAAGTTTGGAAAGCTTCAATGTGATAACACGGAAAGCGCCGCGGATCAATTGTTGCTTTGTCATATCTCTTGTTTCTTTGCCGGCTTCCATATCTTCAATTTCTTTTGTTGTAGATAGGTTGCCCAAAGAATCAAGTACCATTAACATTGGTGGACGATTCTTGTCCTTTTCGTATTCATTTAATACGTTTAATACGCGATATCTGAAATCCTGAATTGTTGTAACCGGCACAACAACCAATCTATCTGTAGCAATGCCACGGGATTCTAGCAAGTCTTGAGTGATAGAACCTTCATCTTCAAAATAGAAGCAAATTGCATCTGGATCGGAATCAAGAAAATTCTTGACAACAGCAAGAGCAATAAAGGTCTTGCCAGTTGCTTCCTCACCAGCCAATGCTGTGACTTTACCCTTTGGCAGACCTTTATTCATATCACCGGAAATTAGCATATTTAATGCATAAGAGCCTGTATCTGTAAATCCAATAATATCACCGGATGGCACACCTTCGGTTGCAATTACAGCATCATCGCCAGCAGCTTTAGTTAACAGTTTTAAAAATTTACTCATATGTTTTCCTTTTTATAGTCTTATAACAAGATTTGGGTTAAAGTTTGGATTTTCTGGTTGCCCACTACGGAGCGTGTAGCCACGTGGATTTGCTACTACTCTTGTTTTACCAAGGTAATAATCTTGAGAAGAATGTACATGCCCATGTACCCATAGATCGGGGCCAATATTACCTAGTATCATGATATCTTCATCATAGTCACTTACATATAGATTATTGTAAGGGCTATTTTTGAACTGTTCTGATATTGATTTTGGACTTGGAGCATGATGGGTCATAACTATTGTTTTGCCATCAAAATCTTTATTTAATTCATCAAAGAGGAATTTATAAGAAGCTTTATGCTCGTCATGCACACGCTGGCCAGTCAAACGACCATCGTTTGTAGTAACATATCTAAAATCATTCAAAGCATGTTCGGCTTTTGTATATAAAAATTCCAATGGCATTACACCTTGATCATACATGAAATTTGTCCAGAATGTAGCACCTAAAACTCGGTACTTTTCGCCAGATTTAGTGACACCATAAACAACATCATTATGCAAAAAGTTGACCGGGCCTGCCCGCATTCCTTCTGGAACCTGGCTGGCTCGATTTCTCATTTTATCATAATGTTTGTCTAGATTGTGGCCATAAAATTCATGGTTGCCGGCAATATAATATGCACCAGGGAATGTCTGTTGCGCCCATGCTAAACCAGAAGTACCTGGGCCGATATCACCAGCAAGCAATACAACATCATATGCATCTGACACAACGCCATAGCGTTCTGGTTTAAATGCGCCAAATTCAATGTGTGTATCCGAATAAATTAGAACGTCCATTGTTAACCCTCATAATATAATCTTCACACATTAACACTTACTAACGAATATGTCAACTATTATCCTGCAACATTCCAAAATAAAGTAGATGATTTTTTGGACGCATGTTTTTCAATAAACTCCCAACATTTAGCATCATATTCTAAAGCAGATTCAAATGGAGGTGGCGATTTGGTTTTCTTGTCGAATTTATATGGAGAAATGTATCTAGTTGCATTACCAATTTCTCTTTCACTCATAGAATGTCCTGTCTGCACCACGTTTGATTTAGCGTCGGGAAACGCAAGTTGTAGCCCGCGGTTGAGTGTACCAGAACTACCAACAGTCCAAATTTCTTTGGGGTTGATATTCAAGTTTCTAGCAACTTTTACAATTGATCCTAACACAGACCAATGCTCTAATCCGATTGGTATCTCTATTCTGTTTTCTGGATTTTCAGCTACATATGCTTTACCTCTTGCTTTACAAACATTCAACATACCCATGTTCAACCAAATGAATTTTGCACCATATTTCATTGCTTCTTTTTGATGCCATGTTGGTTCATTGCGTTTTGCTGCAAATACAACAGCGGTTTTCTTGTATTTTTGACATAGATATGCAAGTGAAATTGGACCCCAACCAACAGGTGTTGCACCTGTATAAACTATTTCATCTTGTAATGTTGTCTTGACAAGATAATCTGCGAATCTGGCTTTTGAACCAACACCAATTAAATCGTCGCGCACAACTGTTATACCATTTATCTTTTCTAATACTGGTGTAGGGAATGGATCATGCCAAAATTCAAGTTTTTCTAACCATTCATCAACATCAACTTGATCGTAATAATCTAACGTCATAATTTATCTCCTTTGTGGAGATATTTATGACCTTAGAAAAACGCTGCCAAACCACCTTCTTCTGATTTTTTATTTTTAGATTTTTTCTTTTTAATAATTTCCGATACATCATCAAAATCATCAATATTTAAAAATTCTTTAGCAGATTGTTTGACGATATTAGGATATTCTTTAATGTGATATCCTGTACCAGCTTTTAATGATTCTTTATCAATCAACTTTTTATGCACATGTTTTATATCATTCCAATTTTCAAGCATATGTTTACACAACCAATCATAAAATCCATCTGAATATAGAGACTTATCTTTATCGTAATACAAGTGTGATGCCATAAGATAATATGGCACACACATATTTACATTCGCTTCTATGTTAGATTTGGAGAATTCTTCTCTTGTCAAAAGAATGCCTCCAATGATGATACATGAGTTGCACTCCAGCCAATTTCTTGAACAATGTTTTGAATAGGATCAAGTAATGTCTTTTCAAACTGCATTGTGAAATCTACATATTCTTCAAGACCGAATTCTGGTGGCAATTCATCTGGGAATGAAATGACTGTATCCTTGATTGTGTTTGGCTTCTTTAGATAGACGAATCTAATCTTGTCACCATCACGAATTTCTGGATACTTCTTTGTTAGCTTCATTTCCTTGATCAGGTTATTATAAAGCAATGCACCCTTTACATGAATAGGAGTGCCTTTGATATAGATAGAAGAACCAGAAGCATATTTGTTAAGATCGTTGATACCACGCGGGAACGATACTTGTGATACTTGAAGTGTATTGAATTCTTCCCTGACTGCATCAAGATATTGCTGCAATTCTTCCTGAGTACCATTCAGAACAATATCCAAAGCTTTCTTGATCTTTGTGCGACAGAATTCAGGTGTTGACGATCTAACAGCTTCAATACCAGTGATCTTTGTTTTTGGTGTTTTATACTTAACACCTTCTGAATCCCATACAGACATTGCATATCGTTTCTTTGCGACAACAACGCAAGATTCTGCGATATTTTCACGCTTCATATTCATATGCATTTCAAATGCATTTGTATATTCGAATAAATCTGTATAAATCTTGTTTAGCTTTGGTTGTAACTTTTCAGCACAAAATTTGTCTAGAAAATCTACAATTTTTTCTGTTGGTTGAGCATCAAGTTTTAGTTTTTTAACAAGTGGATCGAAGTTTAGATATAATGCGTCTGTATCGACCATGATAACATAGTTTACATCTTTTGTATCACATAACTTGTTGATAAATTCATTCACTCGCAATTCGGCCCATTGAATAACAAGCTTACATGATACAGTAATGGCTTCTGCCAAACGAATATCATAGTAACGGAAATATGCGTTACCTAAACTTCCGTAAGCGGAATTCAGATGCACTTTTTTTACCAATTGTTCATTATGTAATCTAGCAATATTGTTTTTTGTAGATTCTATTTTGTTTAATAGTTCATAATTTGTCAAATTTTGTATATTTTGCATATCCATCCTTTAGATCGCCCTTTCTTGACGCACATATTGGTTCTACTTGTATTCCATAAAGAAACGTAAGTTAAATTTTTATTAGCACAAAATTCTCTTAATCTGTTTGTTATAAAAATTTCTCCTGTTGGAGAACATACTTCAAATGTGGTCGACAATGCATCTCTAATTTTTTCTTTATTTTCAGACCACATTTTTTTAGAACTATTTGAAATTGTTTTTTTAAATTTAGCATTTCGTTTTTTACCAGTGTTTGCTTCAACGGCCTTTAATAAATTTTTTCTAGAAATATCATCATAATGTTTTTTATTTTTTTCTCTTGTTTGTTTGGCGGCCTCTAAACATTTATTTTTGGCTTTTATGTCACGCCGCATCACATTATTATCACCTATATTAATTCCGGCCGAATTAACACAATACCATCCGCCAAAACCACCTTTATTCATATTATATTTTTTTTCATCAAACCACAATTCTTCAAGAATTTTTTTTTCTTTTAAATACATATCTTGTTCATTTTCACAAAAAGATATGATTTCTTTTTTAAAGTTGTGCTTGCCATATTTTTTAATAGCAGCTTTAATAGCAATACCAGACCCCATATAATGGTCATCTATTTTTTTAGTTTTATGGGCTCCGATATAAAATTTATCATTTATGATGTTTGTGATTTTATATACATAAAAATAATACATATATTACTCCTGAAATAAATATTACCTAATGCTCTCAAGAGTATTTAGTAAAACTTAGATTTTAATGCCCCTTTTCTTGGCTTCTTCTTCTAAAGTTTGCAATATTTTCTTCTGTTCAATCATCTTTTGCTTTGCAAGTTTACGTTCATTATACAACTGACCAAATAGATCAGGTAGAACACCCATGAAATCTTTTCTGAATACAACTTTGTTAGCTGTAAATGAAACATTATCTTGTTTTGCAAATGATAAATCTGTTTTACCATGAATCAAATCATCCATAGATGCATTCAACACATCCGCTGGAATGTCATATTCATCAATTAATGTATCTGGAGAAATATTCCATTGTCTTGCTGCATTTGGATATAGAGAATCCAAATCAAGAGATACAACCCATTTATACTTGCCTGGTAGAGGTTCTTTAACGAAAGCACCTTCATACTGTTCCGCCTTTGAGTTGTTTTTTTCTGGTGGAATGGCAATATTCTTTTTCTTGAAATAGTTATAGATAAAAATATCCCATGTTGTAACGGGAGAATATACTGTCTGCCAGTTTACTTTTGATTTGTAAGCAATACCCAATACGATGTTAATGAACTTATGTTTTTCTAAAAGCTTATCGACAACGATAACGTCACCAATGTTATAATCAATGAAATGGTTGAAATCATTTTCATACAATTCATCAAGCGTACCTGTATAGGTAAGCTTTTCTACACCCAATTCTTCTACACGCGCAATATAGGCAAGCTTATACGACTCTTGTTTTGTATAAGTGTATTTCTTATACAATTCAAGAGCGTCCATGATTGTTACGCCAAGGAATTCATATGTCTGTTTTGTTGTGCCTTGGATAGTGATGTTCTTTTCTGATACAACACCCCATGGAGATAGCAACTTGATCTTATTCGCAAGACCAATAACTTTCATTCTGTTGACGAAATATGCAATATCGAAGAATCGACAATTCCAACCAGTTACTACATCTGGAGCATTATTATACCAGAATAGCAATACACTATTGATCAAATCTTCCTCGGATTTGCATTGTGTATATACGATATCTTTGTTATTGCCGGTATATTCTTTACACGCCCAAACATAATATTTGTTTGTCAAAGAATCTTTGATTGTTACTGCTGTAAGAATTTGATCAGCAACTTCTGGATCAGGAAAGCCATTTCTACTTTCAACTTCGATATCTAGATTGAAGATACGGACGAGTCTTTCGTCGTATTCTATTTCATTTTCATAGTTATCTGAAATCCATTGTGCTGCATAATCAGTCATGCCATACACATCGAAATTGGATACATCTTTATATCTGTCAACAAATTCTCGACAGTCTTTAATGAATCCTGGCTGAATTGGAGCAACTGACTTTCCATCAATTGTTCTCCAATCTGTTTTTTCGTTTGTGGAAATGTATAGTGTTGGCTTATAGGATTTAATCTTCAAATCCTTACGCTTACCGTCAACAATCCCGCGGAACAGGATATCATTTCCGCGGGCTGTTACATTCGTATAGAAATTTTTCATTAATTCACCGTTTCGTTATGCATCATGTATGATACCACGAAAATTAGACTGTTGCAAGTCATTAATTAGGATTAACCCAATACCAAACCTTGTGTATTTGCTGGATTTGGCAATTCAATTCCAGATGTTTGCTTGATAAATGCTGCTGCCAATTCTGCATTAGCTGCAACTGTTGTTACGATTGTATTATTATTGATATCCACCGATTCACTTGCGGCTCCGACAACATAAGGCATCAACATAAATTGCTGACCATTCGGTGACATTGCCATGACATGAGCCTTTTCAAGTCTTGTTTGTGTTGTTGTTGGCGCTGTACCAAGCTTGCCAAGAATTTGCTCACCTGAAATTAACTTGATGATTGTAATATTGCTTTTCATTGTTTATCCTTTATAATCTAGATTGCGTATAATGTCTGTTTCGCTGCATGATAGACCAGTTTGAGTTTCGAAAATAATCAATTGCTCATTGGCACTTCTGTTGTAAAGTTTGTGCCATTGATTTGTTTCGATTTTTACATGTTGACCTTCTTTTAGAATTTGGCGGTTGTATGTCAAAGGTTCATTAAGTTGTTTAATATCATTTGACAAATCTAGCACACCCTTTGAACCACTTAATACAATCCAATCTTCTTGTCGCAATGCATGTTTTTGCATGGACAATGATTTACCTGGTTCGACAATTAGTAGTTTGTATTTTTTGTGAATTGATACATCTGGATCAAGGTGACCAAATGCTGGTCCTGCCAAAATACGTTCTCTGGTTACACTTTCATGCAACACACGCCAACGACCCCAATCACGTTCAGTCCATTCTGATTCTGCTTCTCTTTCACCGTTTGGAACTTTCAAGTCAAGCGAATTTTTTGCCTGTTTCAACACAGCATTTACTGCATTTAGAATATACTTTGATGAATGTGAATCGGGACGATTAGATTTGATGTAACTAAAACTTACTTGTCCGCGTGGATCATAATATAGTCTATTTTCTTTGAATAAAATTTCTTCCTGGCATGGCTTGTCTATTCTGTCACCAGAATTGACAAATTCAAATGTATCACCTGGTCTCATTTCAGCCAAATAACGTAATGTACTGGCAACAGATTGATCATTATCATCCAATGCAGCTACAACAAAGCTAACATTTTTGATATTAGACATGATAAGCTTTCTTGCTTCAAATGGCATGAAAACATATCCCTTTTTATCAAGTAGCCATTTGTCAGAATTCAAAATAACAACGACACAATCTGTTTTTTGATCGGTATTTTTCCAATTATCGTATATAATTTTTCCTGATAATTGATAGAACATATCGGCATGACCATCTGTGAATGGGTCGAAACCGCCTGACACAACAAAATATTTCGCCATAATAATACCTTTCAAAAAAGGGGAAGAACGATTGCCCTTCCCCTTTTATTTATTTACTGTATTTCAATCTTTGTAGAATTATCGTCAGCACCGGCTGGCTTTTCAAGTTCAACTGTTAAAATACCATCTTCAAACTTGGCTGAAGTTACAACTGCATTTGTTGTAACACCAAATTCTAGATATGCATTTCTCTTTGCCAACTTTCTTACGCTGTACACACGATTTTCTTCCTTATCAACAACTTCTGCTGAAATGACTAGTGTGTTGTAGTAATTCTTTGAAACTAGTTCTACAGAAATTTCTTCTTTCTTGTAACCAGCTAACGCCAATTCAATGACAGTCTTATTACCTTCAACAAAAATGTTGTATGGCAAGAAAGTCTTTACATTGAAATTATTGACAAGAGCGTGAAAATCACCCTTCATAAAATCATCAAATACTTTTGATGTAGATAGATATCCAGTTGTTGGAACTGGTAATGCTGGTACGAAGTCTCTAATAGATGTTCTCATTTTTTTCTCCTCATTTGAGCAAGTTAATTAAACGGCCTTACTATTAAGCGCCGTGTATAATATATAGTCATTCTCTATCACTTTGTCAAGAGTTATTCGTTACTATCTTTTGATAAATCTCTGGATGTAACATAAACTTCCTTACTATATTCAAGACCATCCTCGTCATTTAATACTTTGACTTGTACGATCTTAAATCCTACTGGATTGTAATGATACAATTTCTCTGCATCCCTGATGGCTTCGCCAATATCAGTATATGTTTGTCCTGGTTGGACATTGGCAATTTCACATGTTGGCCCTGAATACCCACGGCCGTCATATAATCGACTTTGCTTAATTATGTGATAGAACATTTGATTTTTTCCCTACTGTATATTTAGGAATCAATCTCCATTCATGCTTTTCTTTATATGGTATGACTTTAAAATTTGGAATTACTTCTGTTGATATTTTGCTTAAAAGGCGACATAATCCCCATTCATTTAATAATAATGCAATAGAATTTCTTCTATCTCTATCAACTGTATCCAAAGTTGTTGTTTTCCCATCAAGCGCAAATAGTTCCTTAAAGTGAACTATGTAGAATTTTCCGCGCTTGTGCAGAATATGACAAGATTGATATAGTGTTTTGTCACGTTTGGATGCTACTCCAATACGGGTTAGTGTCTCTTTTATTTTTAGGAAACTGTCATTATCTATCAATTGAATTTCAATAAGACTGTCTACAATTTCATCTACTGTTCTTTTTATATTGTTCATAATCTACTCCATCTAAACATATAACCTATTTAGACTTGTAGAAACTTTTGGTAGATTGAATCATTTCGACAAGATATTTCTTGCCATTGTTATTTAAACTGTTTTGTATCGGTCTTTTAAAGACGATATCAATGTATGCTTTATACGCTTCAACAAAACTATGCTTATTCTTTGAATCTTGTTTCATGTCCCTTTGTACATCCTTGCTTCAATTTCATCAAGTTGTTTTTGGGATAGAAGCGCCAATGCTGATTTTGCTTTCTCGGGTGAAATTTGAAAAAACTCAGCTACAAGATTTAAATACTCTATCTTTTCTTTCTTGATGAAAGGTGTAAAACGCTTGCGTTTTCTGACAGCGTTAATTAGATAGTCATATTGTAATTGTTTATCAAGACCGTATCTACCGGCAACATTCATTTCAACAGCGTGTTGAAGTGTGTCCAATTCACCAGCTAAAATTTTGTTGATGATAAACGGAACAAATCCCTTGTATGCTTCCGCTGCATCATCCCCGCGCAATAGATTTTCCTTAAGATAATTGATATCGTTAAGATAATCAGTCAGGCGCAGTTTCTTTGTAGTTTGGGTGTCTTGGGTCATCTGGATTAATTACCTCACCTTTGATTTTGACTTCTGGCTTTATGTCTAAGATAAAGCCACTTGGTTTACCCGCAGTCAAAGCTTGTCTGGCTACTGGGTGTAAACGACTAAACCATGTTTCTGTAAACTTATCCATCTATCCTCACTTTAACTGTATATCTGCCATAACATTTGTCATAAACGCAAGCATATTTATCTCTTGATCCGCAACGAATGCCGAGCGATATTGATATTCATTGATAAACAATACTAGCTGTGGAATGCTTTCGGGCGCAATAATATCATACATGTTATCGTAAATCTTACGAAGAATCATTGCGCTATCATTGTCAGTATTATCGACAACCCACTTACGGACTTTCTTGTAATCCTTTTCTTTCAAACCAGCTACAAGTTCCTTGAGGTCGATTGTACCAACGGCTGCCAATGCACCGGTATCAATTTTACCAGTTGCACCTAGTCGCTGCAATTCATTCAATACGCGGCGGTTGTCTGGGTAATATTTCTTGACAATTTCGATTACAACAGCTTGATCATATTCAATACCTTCAAGCTTCAAGATTTCAAAGCAACGCTTAATGAATGTCGCCATTAGTTTCTGGCGATCCTTGGAAGGTACTTTGAATTCAATTACAGTTGAACGAGAATGCAACGCATCAATGATCTTGTTCTTTAGATTGCAAGTCAGGATGAAACGGCAATTAGCAGAGAAGCTTTCCATGAAGTTTCTCAATGCTGGCTGTGTTGCTGCTGTTAGATAATCAGCTTCATCAAGAATGATGCATTTCTTTTGACCAGTCAAACTTGTAGTAGAAGCAAAATTCATGATTTGATTACGCAACATATCAATGCCGTTGTCAAGTGAAGCATTGATAACGTATGGTTCATAATCCAATTCTTCACAAAGCGCCTTAGCAACAGTAGTTTTACCTGTGCCCGCGGTGCCTGTCAATAGTAGATTTGGAAAGTCACCCTGATTAACAAAAGACTTGAATGTTGCCTTCAATTCTTCCGGAAGAATGCAATCATCAATCTTATGTGGGCGATACTTTTCAACGAATAGAAAGTTGTTTTTGTCTGTCACTTCAACCATTATCTTTTCCAATCATATATTCTTTTGAGATATTCATAAATTCATCAGGCCCTAGTGTATACCAAGACACACCACCTTGTAAAGCTAATTTTCTGGCCAACTCATAATCATTGCCATATTCTTCTAGTCTGTCACAGAAAAATACACAGCTTTCTGGATTTTCATGTTCCAGTACTTGTTCTTTGCCGCATCCGATTTTTGTAATGTCGATTGAAATCTGGCCGCCTATTAGAAACTGATATTCTGGAAACTTCTTAGAAAGTTCCTTAATCAAAGGAAGTCTTTCATTTTCAGTTTCAGCATAATGGCGCCGCTGGAAGTTATTAGCATTACGGCCGATCAAAGAAAAGTTGATCATACCATATCTTTCTTCAATATGGCAGCCAAGCTTTGTGCCTTGATAATTGTCTAAAATATCTTTGAGCGATTTTAATAGTTCTTCATCTTCAATATAATGTCTGAAATATGAATGTCTAGTTCCCCTAGCATAACAAGCATTACCCAAACAAGCATATATTTTTACAAAGCTATCCAGACATTCATAATCATTTTCAAACTGTTCGGCGATTTTAGAAATATCGCTGCCAGTTACAAGCATAATGTTATGCATTGTAGACAATACATTTAGCCAATTTCTCATTGGTTTCATGACTTTTTGACGAGGTTCACAAAGAACCCCGTCAATGTCAATTAGCAAAGTCTTTCTCATTATCCAGCCTTGTAATAACTACCCTTGGCTTCAAGCGCAACGAAATATGTCAAGTCCTGTGTCTTGCTTGCGAATTTAGCAACATTTTCCTTGTATACGCTGACTTCATAAGAATCCGGCAGCATCTTGAAATTGTCACGAAGGAAGAAGAAACGGAAATCAGCATCTTCTGAATATTCACCAACAATAACGTCGGATGTATTTGTGCTTGAATTTTCACGATCAATAGCGCGAAGGATTACATTACCATCTTCTGGAAGAACAACGATATGTGGTAGACCCATGATGTTCGCCTTTGATAGGACGTTATCAAGTTGATCCTTGTTCAGTTCAAACTTCAATACAGCCTTCAACTTTGAAAGCTTTGTTTCCATTTGATCAGATGGTGTTACGATAACTTCTGGTGAAGCATACTTGATTGTATCCTTACCATATTTGCTCTTAATGACTACAGACTTTTCGGTGAAGTCTGCTTCTGGAGAACTCTTATCCAGAACAGATAGAAGGATGTTTAAATTGGCAAACGCTGCCTGGTTTTCAAAACTTTCATCGATCTTGGCGATAGCTAAAACTGACTTAGTTCCGGATACTGTTGAAATGACATTACCTGTCTTGATTACAATACCTTCATTGATATTGGAATAGTTCTTAAGAATGTCGAGTGTACGTTTTGATAGCTGCATTATATATTTTCTCCACAAGATTGGTTATTTTGATATTAAGTTTGTTGTTAAACGGTAACAACAATATTGTTTCTAGTAATGTCAGTATAGCAAGAAATGACAATGCTGTAAACAATAAAATTAGGACAGTAGGCAAAGCTGTAATTTTTTTAAATTTATCCAGCATAGACATAAACATTCGGGCTCCCTGCTGCTCTTGGATGTCCGCAAGTATCTGCATCACCTCGGCGATTTACTGGAATATCTTCCGCAAAAACTCTTTGGGATCCATTTGCTGTTTTTGGTGTACATGTTGGTACATGAGGAATTACAAACGGAAAATGTCCAGTAACACATGATCCATTTACTGATACCAACAAATCATTAGCAAATACGGTTGATTGTCTGACTGTATGTGTTACTCGCCCACCAGCTGTATTTGGATCAGTCAAACGATGAATTTCTACATCATTGCCTCCACCTGGCGGACCAGATGATGATCTTGGAATACTGTCATTTGGAATACCAGGGATGATTTCAAAATCTGTTGTGTCATATGCTTCTGTTGCAACGGTGACGATTGGTAATTGAACAGGCGCGAAATCAGCACCAAATATACTATTTGATGTATATGTGTTTATTTCACTCCATTGAACAGTTTTTATCTGATTGGATGAAATAGTATCTACAATGTGATCTGCTGTGTATTTGTTTAAGCTTTGCTTACCAACTACACCAATGATATTTGCCATGTTTACCTTATAATGTTAATATAACCCAACATAGCAAATGTTTCAATGATTACTCTTTCAGCATCAGGATTATGCCATTTAGCTGAATTGTTTTGACCAGTTACAATACTAGCATGTTCGAAAAAATCAAACCCGATTATATTTATAAGCCAATTACCAGGGAACAGTGAATCCGTATGGTTATTTATTTGTCTGACAACCCATTCAACAGTCATCATCCCAGCGGTAGGTAATTTTCCGATAATTTTCTTTAGCTGTTCTCGTCTAGACTGATTATAGAACAAAAGCTTGCCACCAGCATAAAATTTAGGTTCGATTGCTACTTTAATATCATCTGTGCAACGCTCGTTATATTCTTGTTCAGAACAGAGCCACATAACAATATCAATATCTGGATGTTGTGGCAGACTTTCAACAGGACGCGCCATTGTAAGCATATCTGTTTTCTTACCCAATTGCTTTTCATACTGTGGCAAGAGGTTCAATACACGATTCATTCTGATTACACGATCATGAGAATCGATAAACTCACCATATTCTTTATCAAGCAACGCTGTTGAGTTGCCGACTATTACACAACTTCTCATATTGATCCCTTTTATTCAATAATGGTTTAATATATGGTTCGATTGGCCCAGCAAATACTTGGGCACTTACTGAATCTTCAGCCGCAATGATGATGATATAATCTTTTACGAGGATGTTTTTCATTTCCATCATCATAATAGCATATGCTGTTGTTTGAAGTTTATAATCTTCAATCCAAGATTCTCTTTTCATTTTTGTAGAAGTTTTGAAATCAACAATACATGTCTTATTGTTTCGCTTGTTTCTTGCTACCATATCAACACGCCCGGCCATTCTTAGCTTGTTTGAAAACAGTGTACTTTCGATAGCATATATTTCATCGATATTGTAATCCAATTCAAATTGAATTTGCTTGAATAGTCTAAGTGTTTCGCCACTATAACCTTTAGCATAATTGGGATTGCCCCTGACATATTTTTCTGCTAATTCATGCATAGCAGAACCACGGTCAGCCGCAGCTTGTTTTACTACATTTGCATCCTTACCTTCCTTGGCAAGTCTGTCACTCCAATTATCTAATGCTTTTTTGCTACTATCTGATTTTGTTTTACCAAGTACAGTGGTAATAGAAGGAAGAAGGCGACCATTTATGTTATAGGTTCTACCTTCTTCTGTTGTCTGGGCTTCATATTCTTCAAAGTCTAATAATTTAAGGTCAAATGTCATGATGTATAAAGTTGTGCTTCCAATTTTCTTCTAGTTGTTAGTCCGGCCAATTCTCGACCACCTGCTTTATTCCATCTTATGAATTGCGATGCAGCCGAAATATGATCACCGATATTTACTTTCTTAAGTAACGTCGATGATTTTAAATTACCTAGACCTACATTATACGAGAAAGATACCAAGGCGTCAAATTGATTTTGCGTTAATGGTACTTTTACCAAAGAATTTACACCAGCCACAAATTCAGCAACATCCGATTTCAACAATGCTTCTGCCTGTGCTTCTGTAATTCTTTTTTTGTTTAAAACATCCTGTCTTGTGACAGTTTTCGTATGACCGTAACCGACAGTTGGGACCATAATAGCATCAAAATATGCTACCAGGCGCAATCCTTCAAATTTTTTAATTAGGTCAATACCGTGTTGAGATATATTCATTTTCGTTCCCTCCTTTTTAGTATTTAGGGGAACGAAAAAAGCAGACCTTTACAGGCCTGCCTTTTCTCTTGCGATAATAAACTCTTTAACCAAACCTGATCTAACGATATCGCTTCGATCAAATCTAATTACTGACATTGATTTCATGTAAGCTTGAGCCATTTCCTGGAAATCTTTCATACCAGAAACGTCATTCTTTTTATAAACCAAGTCAGACTGCAACAAATCGCCGGCGAAAACGATTCTAGTATTCTTACCAACACGGGTAATGATGGTAGAGATTTCCTGGAATGTCATGTTTTCGACTTCATCCACAATGATAATAGCATCATTGTAAGTGATACCGCGCAAGAATGAAGTGGTTGCGAATTCAACCAATCCAACCTTTTTCATATTTTCATATGAATTCTTGTACGGGAACAATTCGTTAAAGATGCTGACATATGGTTGTTCATATACAGCGGACTTTTCTTCCATATCGCCTGGCAAGAAACCCATATCTCTAACTGGAACAACTGATCTAACAATGACAATTTTCTTTTGAGGAAAATCTGCATCAAGCAAGTCTCTAAGAGCAAGATAGACTGCCAAAAATGTCTTACCAGTACCAGCCGAGCCGGTTAGAATAAGGTTTTGTTCCTCATTCCATTCGATAAAAGTTTCCTTTTGTCGTTCGGTCAATGGCTGAATTTCCTTAAGGTCCTGTAGATGAAAGTTCTTTCTTACATTTGGACCTTCAGTTTGCGCTTCTACATCGTTTTTTACGATTCTAAGTCTTCCTTCTTCTGCTTTTTCTTTTTTACTTTTTCTTTCGTTTTTTCTAATTGCTCTTGCGATCTTGGACACTTCGTTATTAACCTCGTTGAGTTGCTTTGCTTTCTTGATAATATCATCGAAAGAATGCGACTCTACGGACTTTGTGATTTTATCATCACCATGTGCATAGACACCTCCGCGATTTACTATTCGCGGGTCAACACCACCACTTAGTCCAAAATGTGGGAAAATCTTACCACCCATAACTCACTCCATAATAAGGATAACGGCTATAACCCGCTATCCTATTTAGTCAATCAATGCTCAATTTACTGTAAATAGACTGATATGCTTCATTAAGTTCTTGATCAGAAGGTCGGACTCTGAATACACCGGCAACAGGATATCCGTTTGAATCAACTGGACCATTATCAATATCATAATCAAATGACTTGTTCGATCCATGCTTTTCAGACAACATCTTAGCCAATTCATTCATATCATTCTTCAAGTTAGACTTATATTCATCTGTCTGCTTTTCATAATCAAAAAATAGCTTAGCCATTTCAAGTACATGAATTTCATATCCCTTACGAGAATATTTGGCTACTCGCAATGCAGTACCAATAGGACAATGAATATTCTTGATAACTAGAATGTTGACCTTTTCATGATAATCAAAATCAATATCTTTGACTACAACAATTTCACCAGAATTGAAATCTTGATATAATCCAACTCGGGCAATAGTGAAGTCAAAGTTATCTAGAATTGTCTCCAAACCACCTTCTGTTTTAATGTTGCCATTTGTCTGTGGCTTGATGACCTGAATCAACTTAGGACCTGAATATACATAGCTTCTTTCAACAAAGAAAGTACTAGCATTCGGAGTTTCAAAACCCTTTGAGATTTCACCAATATCAGAATTGAAAATCTTTTTCGTTAAGCCGTTTGAACCCTTCACAGATTGCCATAGTTCATTACAAACATAATCATATGATGCCTGATTTGCACAGTAGATATCCAAATCACCAACAGTATTCAAATTAGCGTTAACAGGACTTGCACAGTAGCGGGCATATCCACCACATACCCATGCACCACCAGGCGCGCCCTGTAGCATCTTCAACAATTCACGGATTTCATAGATGCCGCGTTCTGCTGTACCTGTCACAAATTTATTCATAGTTTTCCTCAATTATAATTTGGTTCATAGTTAAGATTGGCTTTAATATAATCGATAGCTTGCTGCAATCCATTAACAATGTCCTGCATTTCATCATAATCAGCCACAAAATTCAGGTTGACATATGATTTTAGACAACTTGTCTCGATTTCCAGGGAAACATCCCGTCTTTCAATATCGGCACTTATATTCAGTATCCGTTGATTATCACCGGTTTTGATAGAAAATGTTTTCTTTGTTACCTGTGTCATACTTTCTTTCCTATTGTATGAAGATCGGTTTTGCAAATTGGTTGTAGAGGTCCTTTATTATAGGACGGTGCTACTGACTTGAATTTGGATTCTGCTTCGGCAATTGCTGCCATTTCGCGCTTCTCTAATGTCTCGTCCCAGTATAGCTTTTTCCACTTAGAAGTCAAGGGGGAATTGACAAAACAGTTGGTTGCTTCCAAAGTTTTTTCGGGTGCAACTTCTGTTTTCAACCCATCAGCATAGGATTTAATCCAAATCTTTGTAGATTCGATTTTACGTTGTTTCCTATTTGCTGCTACTTTGTCAAGAATTGCTTGGATTTCTGGGGATCGTTTTGCTTGGAGGCGTTTACTGATATCTTTTGGTTTACGGCGTTTCCGCGGCATTACTTATTCCTCGGGAATTTAACTACATTATCTGTGCCTTCAAGGCGATTGTCAAGCATTTTCTTTGATGTTTCCGAAACTAAATCTAGAAGTTCTGTATTGCATTGGATGATGTAATTATCCAATCTAGCAGCAATAACAATTTTCAGCTTGACAGTTAACATAGATTGTGCGAATGCATCAATGGCAAGCTTATATTGATCATTTGGATATTCGTTATTTTCAATACATTCGTTGAAATATTCCTTGATCAACGCAATGCCTTTCTGCATTAGCATTGCTGCGATCTTCAATTGGAATTCATTTTCAGGAACAGGTATCATGTTTAGAGTAAGAGTGATACCATGTAAATTGGCAGTTTCAATCCAATTTACGCTAGGGAACATTGTATCATCGTTCATTTGTTTACTATCTTTCCTAACATATCATTCAATGTTTTATAATCAACTGTTTCTGGCAGCATTGTACCCATTTCAGCAGCTTTGAATTTTGCTAGAACATGAGCAAAATCCATTTCTACATCATCAAGTGTATACACACCATTCTTTACATCTATCAAGAATTTCCGGCGAGATTCACCAGGCTTGGCACAAAATGTACCATCGTTAAGGGCATCAGTTGCACTCATTAGCATACGAAACATGTGATATGCTGCCTTAACATCATATCCATATTCCTTTATTAACAATCCTCTTTTGGAATCGGCTCTAGTTTTATCACTAGTCAATGCTTTTAGCTGTGATGCAGCGAAGCCGTGATATGTTGCAGCAAGCTTTTTAGACAAGAAAAGCTTTTTGTTGTGCAAAGTTTCTGCAAACAATGGATGTATATACAATACATCTTCCAAGTCTGTGAATAGAGAATCCAATACATTTGGGGAAGCAGATGCAGCCAATGAATAGTATTTTACAACATTGTATACATTTACTTCGGCTAAAACAGTATCGTTTCCGTAACTATACTTTAGATCGTAATGTTCTTTGACAGTTGGTTTAGGACCAAAGCCGTAGTAACCATGAGAAAATGGATCAAGTTCTGCCTTTGATGGCAGAAAGACACCATAGTAATCATAGTCAGATTTTTCAGTGGCAACGCCATATGCTCTTGATCCCATTCTGGTAAAATACAAAAGCTTATGATTGTTATCTTTCAATAACGATATAACCCTATTATATGTCATATCGTCTACATAATCAATTTTCATAATTTATTCCATCGTCACAAAGTCACCCTCAACGGCGATTACATTATCAGAACCGCGGAACGAGAAAACGCGGTACCCTATCTTTCGCAACTGGCCAACCTTTTCCTTTTGGGCATCAGTCAGGAAATCACTCGTTTCGGTTTCTACACGATTTTCAGAATATTCAGTTTGCGGCACAACGGCCAGTTTGGTTGCCCCCGAGGGCTGAATTAGTAGTCCAAGTGTACCTCGTTCAATACTATAAGTGGTCATTTTTATCCTCTAAATCTTGGGCTGAAATCACCCAACATTGTGATAATACACCCTTTGACATAGAAAAGCAAGGGAAATCTTTCGATCTCCCCTGTTTATTTTCGGATAGTTTAGATTATTTGCAAGTTTTGATTGAGGTCTGTATCAACATATACAACTACATTATTTCCAGTTGTATACATATCATAAATTCTACCATCAGTACCAGCAACATTTGCAGTTGTAAGTACCCATTGTCCTTCTAGTGTTAGTACATCATCAGTATCACCCTGTATAAACAGTTTGTTATCTTCTGACATATCGATAACTGAATCAATATCTAATGTCATATGAGTTGATGCAACACCTTGACCATTCCAGTTTTCGGAAGAAATGATTTCAACATTATAAATATGTTCCTGATCTTGACCAGTATTTTTAAATTGAACAATATCAGAAATGTTGATCTTGTCTGTGCCAGTTCCACCATCAATGACTGCATTGCCACCAGACAAATCTTCCTGGCTGACAATCATCAAATCATTACCAGCTTCGCCATACATGTTATCTGGTCCGCGATCACCATGCAAACAATCGTTTCCGGAGCCGCCGTATAGAATATCGGCGCCATTGCCACCGAACAATATATCATCACCTTCATTACCATAAAGAACATCTTTACCATTATCTTTGTCATTTGGATCATTTGAAATACCACCGACTAGATAATCATTGCCAGCACCACCATAAAGAATGTCTTTACCATTACCACCAATTAGCATATCATGACCGGCACCTGCAAATATAGTATCATCCTTGTTTAATCCATAGATGATATCATGTCCGCCGGTACCTAGCAATATATCATAATCTTTAGTACCAAGAATTTCTAATCTTTCGCCTTGATAGAGCGGAGGGCATGTAACCGTAGCAACGTCAACGGTTGGATTAGTCGGCTCCTCGGGTTCAGTTGGTCCTGTAGGGCCTGTTGGACCCGTCGGTCCCGTAGGACCTGTTGGACCTTCTGGTTCAGTTGGTCCAGTAGGACCTGTTGGTCCTGTCGGTCCTGTAGGGCCTGTTGGACCGTCTGGATTATCAGGTCCCGTAGGACCTGTAGGACCTGTTGGACCTTCGGGATCGGTCGTACCGATTTCCCCGGCCGGACCTCCATCTAATTCATCTTCAATTATTTGCTCTTGTATTCTGGTTACTAGATTGTAATTCAATGCAGTTGGGTCTAATCCACCAATAGCTGTCAACCCACCAATTCCAACAATAGGATCAAATGGTGAGAATACACCACCATTGTTATCAACAACAGCGTTACCTTCAGCACCGCCTGCGGCAGTTGCGATATCAATTCCAGCACTAGTGATCAAATCAGCTAATGCTACTTCTTTACCATCAACAACAACTGTTTCAACTTCATTGATATTTACAGTCTGTGATTTTCCATTTGCATCGGTAATTGTAACCAAATCACCGTTGACTTTTACTGTTACTTCCATTTGTAACTCCTCTTATAATGTGTTGCAAGTATATATCAGAAAGTGACTGCCTGTAAAGAAAAAACACCGCGATAACTCATACCGCGGTGTGTAGTTTAGACTTTTATATTTGGCGTACCCAGTTGGATTCGAACCAACATCTTTGAACTTTAGAGGTTCACGCTCTAACCGTTAAGCTATGGACACTAATTTGGTGCGTCTGGTGGGACTTGAACCCACACTAAGGAATTTTAGAGGTTCCGGCTTCACCTTTAAGCTACAGACGCAAGTTTTTCCATTTTCTTTTTTTCTGCTGATAGAAGCTTTCCATACTTACGCATGAGAAGCATTCTTTTAGCTAGTTCTTTACCATTATATGCAGCATCAACTGGATATGTAAAAGCCTTTTGTGCTTTACGCTGCCAATCTGTTTCTGCTAGTGCAGTTGTCTTTCTACCATACTTAGCCATTCGAATCATTTTGCTAAGTTCTTTATATGCTTCTTTCCATTCAACAACCCATTCAAGATATCTTTCCTTTGTATCAAGTATATACAATTCATTGAAGATATCACGATATCTTATCATTTCATCTTTTTGGTATATTGATCTATACACATAATGACCAGAATTGTGTAGAGCATAAGGATTATCGAAAAGATATTCCTTACTGGCAGATGTCGGTAAAATGTTATTGTAGTTTAAAAATTTAATATCTGTAAAGTATGTCATAATAGTTCTCCTAATTTATATTCGCTGTTTTATTGATATTTGTTGTACAGCGTATATTAGGAAGTATCAATATATGTCTACTGCATATCATCCTCACTTATAAGATTGAAGTTTACTGAAAATTGCTGGAAGGTCTTTCTTCTTAGCAGGTCCAACACCAAGGCATGTTATGATAGGCGAGCCATCAAAATGTGGTGGATGAATATGACCTTCATCTTCAATTAGTTCAACAGGAAAATACTGATCATCAAGTGATGCATGGATAGCCAATAATTCATTCAAATCTTTAGCAAAGAGAATAACATTAGTTCCTATGCCATCTGAAAAATATTGATTTTCTAGTATTTTAAATCTTGGTTTGTTTGATTTGATAAGTGATCTAGTCAACATCTTAAAAGCGTGACCAGTTTGTGCCGCAAGCTTTCCACTTGACATATTAATATCGCCGCGGGCAATAGCATACATTCTTAAAGTATCATCAATCTAGGACATTTCTTTTCCTTTCATTGGTTGCCTCGGGAGGATTCGAACCCCCGTTAAATGATTCAGAGTCATCGGTCCTACCACTAGACGACAAGGCATTAAAATTAGTTGTTAAACATATAATATTTTATTTGTTCCATCATCCAAAGCATTTCCATTTCATCAACATTAACCTGTCTCAAAAACAAATCTGCTCCCATAGCATCGGTTTCTTCTGTGACCCCTATTAGAAAGAATTTTTTGTAATTAGATTTCTTACAATCTTCTAATATATCATCTACTCTTTTTTTAGATTCTTCTTCGTCTATTATTTCTGGCATATCATATGATTGAACACCGGGAAACTTAACAATTTTATCACTACTCATTTAAATCTCCTTTGCTTGTATAGCTATTTAGGGAGATTATTTTTCGTCTATTTCAATTGTATCGTCGCAATGATTAGGGTCTAACTTATCTATTAGTCTGCAAAAAATACATCCCCACCATCTACCAGCATTTCTAGCCTTTGCTGCTCGGCTTGATATAGTTTCATCAGGATTACCGTACAACAAAGTATTGATGAATTGATCTATTGAAACTAAGATGTTCCAGAAATAAGTTCTCATTGGCTGCTCCCTAAAGGAAGCTATTTAGGCCAAATGTACGGTAAAGTATCTGGTTCAACCCAACCATATTTAGAATAAAATGCTGCATCCTTACGCAACAAATTCGATCTATGGCTAGCATGAAAATCTTTATCACCAAACCAAACTGGCATTTTAACATCTGGTTTGGTGCCGAATTTTACCATTGTATTATTATAACCGCGGGAAACCCATTCGTCAATCATAACATCATGATAAACTTGCAATGTTTTTCCACATTAAAGCAGCTGGATGATTTCTCCATCCACCTTGACCAGAAATAGCTTTGAGCAATTGCATTGCTTCTACACGCTGTTTACCAAGACGCCTGTAATCAAGTACCTTGGCAGATTTCACAAAATCATCATATGGTAGAAATGTTTGCATAATTTCTATCTTTAAAATGGCAGAAGGCAGCGGTCCCGACCCGCAGACCTTTACAGGTCCAAATGGTTTAGCAAACCACTCTAGCGCCCTGGCTAGTTTACCTTCTAATGGACTGGATGGGTTGTGGTGCCTAGTTTTTTGAGGGGCCACCAGTCCTCTATAGACAAGTTACTTGCTGGAACCATCCAAAGATTTAATTTACGCTACCAATTCAACTCTGGTATTTAGTGCTTCAGAAATTAGATCATAACGAGGCTTGTTAATAACTTCGTTAGCAATAATATCTGGATTGACATTTTCAAAGTTACCACTGAAAATAACATCAATCAACGCTGGAGAAAAACCAGAAACTAGAATGGTACCGGTTTCGTGCTTTGTTACTGGATTTGTATTTTCATAGGTATTCAAATTCCAATAAACGATTGTTGGCAACTTATACCCTGCATTGTCGAACATTTGCTTTGCAGTATTATGAATTGTCATATCATAACGTGAAGCACGATTGAACTGCATATCAGACATTACCAACAAATACTCTGGCATTTCGTCCTGTGTTACCTTGTTTGTCTTAGCAAAATTCAAAATTTCATTGAATGCTTTTTCAATGTTTGTTGACATACCCCAAACTCCGGCATAAACCAATTCTGCCTTCTTATACAAACCAGAAACATTGTTTGTGTTAATAAAAGTTGGCTTATCGGAAAAAGTCAATGACATTCCATTGAATGGTCCCGTCTGCAATTCTGACAAGAACATACCCAAGCTTACAGAAACATCCATAGCTGTTACTGAACCAGAAACATTAACACCCATTGATCCAGAAACGTCAATCAACGGCAAGATGTTTGCTGTGATGTTGCCATACTTTTCCTTTAGCTTTTCCCACTGGATATCAATTAGAACATCACTTGGATTTAAATTCATAGAACGAATGATATCATGCGGATACAATGCGTCAACATTAATCTTTACATCAGATGCAGTTACTTTACCCTGCATTGCAGCAATCAAGTCAGACTTGTACTGTGCAAACTTTTCTGGCATACGCTTGTTGAATGCGCGTGTATAACGAGCCATTGCAACTGATGGCACATGGTTAAAGTTAACTGAACCCCAATCACGGGCACACATTGCAGTTTCTACAACATTGGTCAAGCTAACAATAAACTTGCGATAACCACGCGGATTTAGTCCAAGATACTTTGTCAATCTTACAGCAATTGGACCCTTACGCGGCATCCACTTTGCACACAAACCGGCTGCGTTATTACCAACATCATTAAGTGTGTCGCGGATGATACCAAATGCGGCACGTTCAATATTAGAATTTGGGGTGAAAATTAGCAAATCATCCCAACGACCATAATGAGGAACATATGGCAATACTTTTACCAATGTAATCGGATCGTTAGCTTCAAGCCACTTCAAAATCAAGCGGAATGACTGGCGACGACCAGAACCACCTCGGCTATCTCGTAGCCAAAATGCTGCCCGCATTGCCTTTTCAATGTCATACTTGAATAGTGGCGCGAATAGTCTTACAATCTGTGAATTTTCAAATTCACGATCCTTTGGTTCAACTACAGAACCGGCGTTACCAATGAAATCAACTAGCGGTGAGGTAGTTGTAACATATGCAGCAGCACCATTAGCAGTCAAGCTATTTGGTGTGTTAACAGTTGCGCTATTGATTGCGTTTGCTAGTCTATTCATTGTCTTATCCTTTCAAATATACGGAATTGCTTTTTTTGCTTCAAATGCATAATACTTGCTGAAACAATTCCAAATTCGTTTTAACTATAACTGAATCGCTTTTTTGGAGTGTATATGAAACACTTTTTTATATATTGCTGAAACGATTCAAAAACTTAATCACATAATATCATCATATATGGTAACAGTCAACAACTAAATTAGGACGAAACCATCTTTTTAACTTCTGAATATGGCATTGATCCAATTACAGTCACTTTTGAATCAGTCTCAATCCATGCTCGGGCGCCACATTTTAACGGCTTATGTTTTCGTGGATCGACTAAAACGCTTGGGCCATCAATCTTTACTGCATATCCATAAATGCTCTTATTTCCTCGTCTAACGATATATGTAGGATATTTTGGTTCTTCTAATTTTGCGTTCTTTGCAATCATTTGTCTATTAACATGAATAACTGTTTTCATCATCCGCCTCTTATCAATCCAAATAGGATTAGTACCCAAATATTATCTCTGTTCATTTTGTAATCTTTTTTGCTAAAAATTCTCTGACAAGTTTAGAGACACATCCCATATGAGCAACACTTATACTTCCATTTATAAAGAAATATGTTGCCCAACGATCAGGATTGCCAGCAATAGTATCAATTGATGCACCGCATATAGCGCAAGGTTGCCATTCTACATAAAACATATCACTCATAAATTCTTACCTTTAGAATAAGATCACAAAGCCAGAAATTACAATTAAGAAAAGAACAAACAACATAATAGCAGCTACGGCGCCATTTTCTTCTGTCCACATAAACTTTGCTCTTGATCGTTCTGTAATCTTACCAGCAGCGTCATATTTGATTGTTTCTGGATTTGATTTTAAAACCAATCGATTGAAGATGTAATACCAGAAAGGCAGCATAACAGAAAACCAAACTGTACCAAATCCAATTGATAGAATTGTATCGCCGAGTACTTTCCAGATAATCAAGAAAAGAGCAATACGACCAACATCAGTTGCCATGATTTCATCGATTGACTTGCCAAGTTCTCTTGCAACAGATGTAATAGCAATGCCATACTTTTGTCCCAATTCTGCATATGCTTCAAGATCACTAGGTGTTGTAGCTGCAACAGCAACCGCGGTTTCCTTAGCTTTCTTTAATGCTTCGTCTTGTGCAGCTTTCTTTAATTCTTCCGCCTTCAACACCAATTCAGCTTTTTGTGCAGGTGTCAAATCGGACAATACATTATTCAAATCTTGGGCTTGTGCTGTACTAATGAAGCCAATCATTGTCATGATAATAATAAGTTTATTCATTGTAAATCCATTTCTACTTACATGCTAACAAAATCAATTGAATGTCAGTTGTATCAATTTGTATCAACGATTTGCTTCAGAAACTTCGTTTCTTCAGCAAACGCTACGCGGAAGTATGTTTATAATAACATGTTACAGGAATTTGTCAACATGCTTTATTTGGAATAATCAAGTTAAATTAGGATCAATTATATACATCTTTGCTGTAGTAAATGCACTAACAGTTTGATCATATAACCAATAGTCTTTTTCGGATGTTGCTGATTCTTGTAGTTTTCTATAATGATTTATGAATCTATCACACATAGAAACAGCGTCAGCCCTTGTGAGCATTAGTAATTCTTCAAGAGATTTTTCATTCTGTGTCATTAGGATAATCTCTAAACAAGGTGTATTCATATTTATCATCACCAAGTCTTGTTATGGTCATTACTCCACTAGTATTTCTATCGTATTTTGTGAGAAAGTTTGCAGCAGCTTCCTTACATGCTGCATATTTACCACTATATCTTACAATCTTTCTAGTGATTCCTTCAACCATATTTTCCCAAATGTATTCACTATATGAATAATCAATCACAGTCATAATTTTTCCTTAATCTTGAATTTATATTGCTTCTATTTTTGTATTGAAACCAGTTGCGCCAATTATTAGGACCCTCATCAAACCATCCAGCAATACGATTATACGCTTTTGCTTTTTGATATGACTTTGACCCTTTGATTTTATGTCGCAATGCTTTTGTTAAACTATACATGGTACTTCCTGTAGGTACTGCCCCTACTACTTTGCAATGTCAATGCAATGAGATTGCGACTGACAAGCGTGCTCTCTATGGGCTCGGCAATCGCTGCAACCGGTTCTGTAGCTTTTGCTACCGACCGCAATAGCGCTCCTTGGCTTCCATTCTTAGTTGGC
>ERZ650308.33-NODE-33-length-77072-cov-44.332199_pt1 | contig 77072 bp, 81 predicted proteins | sample MGYA00376244_ERZ650308 | MGnify/ENA primary metagenome ERZ650308 (study PRJEB26733, sample SAMN07839295) | wastewater metagenome | biome: small river; feature: stream; material: water | place: USA: North Carolina | collected 2016-04-26 ... | reverse complement strand
AGCAAGTGCAAGCATCATAATTAACGATAAATAATTCATTTTTGGTTTCATAATTCTTTTTTTTTACTTAGAAATCAAACTTAACACCTAAGCGAATTGTTCTTGGAGCGCTGATGTTGAAAGGATTCTGAATCTTCATCATGTAGTAATCTCTGAAAGACTGCTCATCTAATTGATTCTGAATCGATTGTTGGTTTTCAGCAGATGCTAAATACCCATCATCATTCCAGTTACCCGTTGCTCTGTAAACACCTAAAACGTTCATTGCGTTGAAAAGGTTGGTAGCACGCACATAAATATTTAAGAATGTCGTTTTCTTTTTACCTTCTTTTCCAAATTCGATGTTAAACGTACGATCTAACTGTAAATCCAAACGGTATTGCCATGGCAAACGAGAACCATTAATTGATCCCGATAAACCTGAAGAAGAAGGGCTAATAAATCCTTCACTTGTAATATTCGTTTGACCTGTGTATGGAGAACCTGAGTACAAATTCGTAACAATATTCAAACCAGTATTTTCAAATACTTTGAAATCACCAATCATAGGACCGTTGTAGTCAGCACCTTCACCATAACGGTAATCCATTGTGATGTTGAATGTATGACGTTGGTCATATGAATAAGGGAAGATTGAACGTAAGTTAGGAATTCCAGCTGCTTGCAAACCTCCTAGAAGTGCACCAGCTGAAGTTGCATCTGAACCTGTTCCATCAGCAAATTGTAATGTATAAGCTGCTGTCATACGAACATTACCTGTTTTACGTAAGTCATAAGAAACAGTTAATCCTTTTACCGTACCAAAGTCACGGTTACCAAATGAACGGTAAGTGTTTGGATAAGCTTCAAATACGTTTACTAACTGAACATTATCTCGTTGTTCACGATAGAATGCTGAAATTTTCAACGATGACGTTTTTGTCAATACTTGTTGGAAACCAATTTCGTAATCAATCGTTTTTTCTGGACGTAAGTTCGGATTAGCGATTGTATTTGTTCGTGCTTCGATAAATTGATAATCAATTGGATTGAAACGAGCACCAGATGTAGGGCGTTTTGTTAAGATATCATAGTGAGCGAAGAAAGAAGCTTCATCCGAAATTGGGAATGAGAAGGCAATACGCGGCATCACGTTGATTTGAGCTTTGTAATCTTCAAAAGCATCAGCACTTACACGAGATGCAGCAGCAGCACTTGGATCTTTCAACCAAGGTGCAATACCTGTTGCTCCACGAATAGTTTTTGGATCTTCGATAACAACACCTTCAGCATTATACCAAGTATCTCCATTTCTAAATCCGTTAATAGCCGTTGGGTTGTTTACATCATTAACATAAACGACATAATCATCTCCCATAGAAGAAGGAACGACTACCCAATTGTATGTAGATGGATCTGCAGCTAATTTCGCTTTCACTTCAGAAACATTATTAGCTGTATAAATTAAATATTTATCTTTCAATACTGGTTGATTCGCATCAAATACATCGACACGAACACCTACGTTAAATACGATATCATTGAATGCAAACTTATCCATTATATATCCTGAGATATAAGTAGGTTGGAAAGAACCAATAAAACGTTTGTAATTACCATTTTTATCAAATTCATTGAAATACTTATTAATATCTGTATTTCCTTTTACGCGAGCGCCAGTATGATCGTAACCATAATAAGAAACAAAGTTGTTACCTTGATTAAATAATTCATCAGCAGAGAACATATTTAATTGAAATAAATTTGGATCATATTGATCGATTACAATGTAATCAGTACCTGCAGCATTTAAGCCTAATTTTTGACGCAAGTTATAATCAAAAAATGATTGGTTATCGTTTTGCTCTTGACCACCGTAAACACCTGTCCCAGATTGGTAAGCATAACCTGAATTTAATTGATTGTAATCATACTGTAAACCAGAACCTAAATTAGTTATTGTTGGATTCGAAAAGTCAACCTCTTTGATGTGATTATTCGCCAATTGACGAGCAATTGTCCACAAACCAATTGGACCTGCGTCACCATTTGACCATCCTCTATCCCATCGTTGTTCGTATTCAAAACCTAATGACACTGAGTGGTCACCAATGTTAACAGAACCAGAACCTGTAATACGGAATTGGTCTTGTTGTGATTTACTAAATCCATTATTTGGTGTTCCAATGTTATTCCAGATACCATAGACACTTGTAGGAACATCACCATTTCTCAATGCACGACCAGCAATTACATCATCTAATTTCTCAAAATGTCCTGTTGGATTTCCTGCGAAAATATCGAAGTAATTTTGAGTAATTGCAGCCAATGCACTATTCGTTTCAGAAGCTGTAAACCCAACTAAGACTTCATTAGGAGAACCCGCTTGAACTAAATCTTGTCCAACTTGATTGTATTGTTTTTCAAATTGTCTTGTAAAATAGCCTACATGTCCGTAATTGAACAAATTGAATTTATGACGTTTGTCATACGATTCAAATTTGGATTGAGAGAAATCCACCATAATTGAGTAGAAAGCCGATTTAATTCTCGAGCTGCTTCCTTCTTGTTTATTAGAAAAACGTTGTGTCAAACGTCCATAAACTCTCCAATCTAAATCTTTTGACACTCCAAAATTCGTAAAGTTCATTAATGAACTCGTATAACTATAGTTATTTCCACTATTAAAGTTCATTGAACCACCAAAAGTCAAGTTAACCGATGGTCCTGTATTAACATCAATTTTACCTGATGCTGAAAGTGACGACGATTGCGCATTCATTCTCCAAGCAGTTTTTTCAAAATCACTTGCTCTTAAGAAATATGCATTATGAAACGTCCCTAATCCATCAGATGTAGGTCGAACAGGATCACTCAACAAACGATCACGAGCATCTTTTGTAATTCTATAACTACCTCCATTTAACGGACGGCTATCTAATTGATTCGTGTAGTTAACAGATACTAAGAAACCTAATAACGGCTTCGTTTTTCTACCTAATGAATCTTTTTGCATCAATAAAGGTCCAGACAATAATCCTTCTATTAGGTTGTATCCAAACTTATCCAATCCAAATACTTTCCCGTCGTAACCGTTTGGATCTGCTCCTTTGAAGTACAATCCAGAAGAAACACCTTCGAAAGAACCAAAGAATTTAGAAGATGGGCCACGAGTAGTAACGGAAATAATACCTCCTGTTGCATCACCATAATTCGCAGGCAAACCACCTGTAATTACAGAAACCTCTTCAATTGCTGATTTAGGTAAGTTAGAAGAACCTCTCACTTTGATACCATCAATAAAGAAATATGTTCCATCTGAACGGGAACCTCTAACCGAAATATCCCCTGAGCCCTCATTTGTCGTTACACCCCCAACTGTTCCAGCTACTCCAGCTGCAGAACGTACAGGTAAACGCGAAATGTCTTCACGAGTAATTGTTGCACCTGATGGACCACCATCCTTTTGGATGAGTGGAACCTTGTATGCGACAATGATTATCTCATCAATTTGGCCATTTTTAGGAAATCCTAAAACTTGGTTTTCTAAAAAGGTAATTCGGTCAGCAGAAACCACAACTCCTTTGATAGTCGTTGCTTGGTATCCTTCTCCCGGATTACTAATTTCCACATCATACGAACCAGGCGTCAATGAGTTAATCTGGAATTTACCATCAAAATCTGTAGTAGCATTACCACGAACAGACCCGTTTTGTTTGACGGTTATCACAGAATTTGGGATAAATTCTTTGCTTTCCTTGTCAATAACACTACCTCTGATCGTTCCCAGACCACTCTGAGAATAACCATAAGTAAGTGTCAACAAGATACTTACAAACAACAAATTAAGTTTACGTAACATAAGTACAGTTTAATTATACATCAATATTTAGTGTAACAAAGCGTGTAAATATAATAAAAATCGATGTGTTAACATTTCTTAAAAAAATGTTTTTGATTTTTTTTATTTCGGAAGCTGTTTTGACATAAAACCATATATTAAATTTTAATATATTGATTTTCAATTGATTATAATGTTATTCAATTGGGATAATCAATTTATTCGTCAACTTTTTTACTTTTGTACGATGCAAAATGTTCAAATTTTAGAGTTAACTGCTGCAACCATTTATTTAATGGATTTAACTGATTTTCAGTATACTAATGTATTACATTTACTTAATGATATTGAAAAAAAGCACTTAAATGAAATAAAAAGCGAACAAAAAAAGTGCGAATACGCTGCGATTCGCTGGATGAAAACAAATTTATTTGGCGCTATTTCTATCGAATATGCAAGCGATGGGTCTCCAATTATACATTTACCATACTTCATTTCAATTTCTCACACTGAAAAATATGCTTGTTTAGCAGTATCAAAAACGCACAAAATAGGAGTTGACATTGAAGCAATTAGAGAAAAATCCGTTAACGTTCAACACAAGTTTTGCAACGAAGATGAAGCGTCTCTCTTTGATATTTCAAATCCCAGAGAAATGACACTTTTATGGTCACTTAAGGAATCGTTGTACAAGTTATCTGACCGCCAACAATTACTTTTCAAAACAGATATATGCATTGATAAAAGATTACCTGAAATAATAGCTCGCGTGCGTTTTGAAGATGGATTTAAATCAGCCAAATTAGCATACCAAGTGATTGAAAATCACATTTTAACATACACAATATCTGCTCCAATATAACATGTCATTACTCCATTTATTGCAACAAGAAACAGGGAAAATTGGTTTGTTGATTGATCCTGATAAATCACGTGATTTACAATCTTTGACTGAATTAATCGCCAATTGTGATAATTCAGCAATTGATTATCTTTTAATTGGTGGTAGCAGCGTAACAAATTCAGATTTCCAGGAAGTTGTTAAACATGTTAAAACAACAAGCAAAAAACCCGTAATTATTTTTCCGGGAGATTACCAACAAGTCAGCAAGCATGCGGATGCGCTATTTTATTTACAGCTAATTTCGGGCAGGAATCCAGATTATTTAATCGACCACCATGTAAAAAGCGCACAAGCAATAGTCGAAAGCGGAATCGAATGTATCCCTACAAGTTACCTATTAATTGACGGTGCTACCAAAAGTTCTGTATCAAAAGTCAGCAAAACTGACCCGATTGATCCAAAAAATGAGGATTTAATTTTATCAACTGCACTTGCAGGTCAATTACTGGGACATCAGTTACTTTATTTAGAAGCTGGAAGTGGTGCACAAAAACCAATTTCGAAAGAGCTAATTAGCATGATAAAATCAAAAACAAAACAAACGCTTGTAGTAGGTGGAGGAATTAGAGATCTCGAAACCATTCAACAAATGCAGTCTATGGGAGTAAATCTAATAGTGATAGGAACCATTTTTGAAGAAAATCCAGCATTCATCAAAAAAATGAATAATCAACTATTTCAGTAAGTTACGCAATCACTACCGATTACTTTTAAAATCATACCGTTTAATAAAAGATGAAATTTAAACATTTTGTTTTTAAAATGAATGAATTATATTTACACATTGTAATTGATTCTTATTCAAGTATTAACACCATTGGTTAACTTTCAAATTATTGAAAACCAATTAATTAATGTTGTAACAAAGCCCTAACTTGAATAATGATTCAACTACATAAACGTAATTAATGCCCGTTTTTCTGGTTCTAATTACTCAATATGATTACTGTTAATTAATTTATTTAAAAAATTAAACATGCGCAAAAAACTACTTTTAGGAGCCTTAACAGCATTCGGATTAACGTTGAGCATGCAGGTAACTGCGCAACAAGATTTCAAATGTGGAACAGCAGAAAGGCTAAGAAAATTATATGCTGAGAATCCAGGAATGGAAGAAGAGTTTTATAATTTGATGAATGCTAATAAAAAAACTACAACAAACGAAAAAGGTTTAAAAACAACTGTTTATACAATTCCGATTGTTTTTCATGTCATTCATGAATATGGAACTGAAAACATTACAGATCTTCAAGTAAAAGATCAAGTTAGAATACTAAACATTGATTACCGCAAATTAAATGCGGATACAAGTGCAATAGTCCCTGCTTTTGATACGCTTGCAGGTGATGCATTCATTGAATTCAAATTGCCTTCTATTGACCCTTGGGGTAATTGTACAAATGGTATCGAGCACATTTATTCTCACATGACCAATCAAGGTGATGATTACTCAAAATTACACCAATGGAATCGTTCGCAATACTTAAATGTTTGGGTTGTTAGTACTATTGGTGCTGCGGGAGTAGCAGGATATGCTTATTATCCTGGAGCAACAGCAGGAGGTTTCTTCTTTGCAGACGGTATTATCATTTTAAATGATTATATCGGAAGTATCGGGACATCTGCAGGTTGGAGTTCACGTGCATTGACGCATGAAATTGGACATTATTTAAATTTATCACACACGTGGGGAAATACGAATGACCCAGCTGTTGCTTGTGGCGATGATGGTGTAGAAGACACACCTGTTACAAAAGGTCATAACAATTGTAACAACGTGAATGATGCTTTTTGTACACCTGGTGTCATTGAAAATGTACAGAATTATATGGAATATAGTTACTGTTCAAACATGTTTACATACGGTCAAATTGATCGCATGCATACAGCATTACAATCAGATGCTGGTGAAAGAAATAAATTATGGACAGACTCGAACTTGGTCGTAACAGGTTCAAATTATACTACTACAGCTCCAACATGTGCGCCTATTGCAGATTTTTACATCGACCACAATGGTTCAAGTAATAATAGTGGACCAAATGCGAATGGTTTTACTGCATGTGCAGGTGAATCAATCACTTACAAAGACGCAACTTGGAATTCTGACATTATCGCATGGTCTTGGGAATTCCCTGGTGGAACACCGGCTACTTCAACGGCTCAAAATCCAGTTGTAAACTACGCTAATCCAGGATCATACAGCGCAACATTGACTGTAACCAATTCAGCTGGTTCTACGACTAAAACCATGAATAATGTTGTTTACATTGCACCAGATTGGACAGAACATGTTGGTCCTGCGGTAGAAGATTTCAATACTTCTAGTTACGCTTGGATTTCACATAATCCTGAAAATAATCATGCTGCTTTTGAACGCGTTGCAAACGTTGGTTTAAATGGTAATGGATGTATGAAATTGAATAACTTTTTTGATATGACAACAGCATTGCCTCATTCAGAGGAGATGTTCTATTATGATCGTTTAGGAAATTCAAAAGATTATTTGATCTCTCCTGCTTACAATTTAGCAAACACAACAAATGTTACGGTATCATTTGATTATGCATATGGATCAAAAGCAACAGTTCTTGCTGATCTTACAGAAGTATTAAAAGTATATAGTTCGAAAGACTGTGGTAAAACTTGGACGTTAAGAAAAACAATTAACCAAGGAGATTTACTAACTGCTGGTTATGTTGGAAACACAGATTTTGTTCCTACAAGTAATGCACTTTGGAAAAACTCTTCGTTTAATTACGCTGCTTCAAGTACTGATTCAAAAACACGTTTCAAATTTGAATTTGTTGCTTCTGATATGTCATCAAACTTATACATTGACAACTTTAATGTATCGGGTGTATTAGGAATTGAAGATAATAGTTTAACTTCATTAGTTTCATTGTCTCCAAACCCTGTTTCATCAGGATCTGAAATTTCAATTGAATTAAGCGAAGTTTTACAAGACATGACATTGCAATTAGTTGACATAAATGGTTCTATTGTTTCTACAACACGTGTTGAAGCATCCAATGGAACGCAAACAATTAAAATTCCAATGAATGTTGCTCAAGGATGTTATTTCTTGAATGCATTACAAGGAAATGTAACAGCAACGCACAAAGTTGTCGTTTACTAATTAAAAAAATAGATTGTCAAAGGCTGTCATTTATGGCAGCCTTTTTTATTGCCTTTAATTCAGGTTTATTTAGTTACTTTGCATCATGAATATCGAAGAATACAATCAGATTTTACACAACCATTTCAGTGATGCTGGATTGTCAGATTTCACACCGATTGAAAAAGCAATGATTCATAAAGTGAAACAAGGCAAAAACATCGTAATAAAACATAGTGATATTCCTGAATTAAAAACGGGTTTACAACTTGTTAGTATTCTAAAAGCGCCGCAAGCATTTGAAGGTTCTCCCCGTGTTTTGTGGTTTACGTCAACAACAGATAAAACACGTAAACGCGTTGATCAATTACGTGAATGGATTCGTAGAAGTGAAATTGTTGTGGAACCAGCTGATGACAAAGGAAAAATCATTGAACAACGTAATAATATTTTTGATGGAACTGACATCATCATAGGAACGCCAAAACGAATGCTTGAATTATACAATCAAAATGGGTATCATATCAATCAATTGAGCTTGGTAATCATCGAAGACTTAAGTGAAATATGTAAAAACCCAACGTTATTACAATGCATACGCCGTATCAATGAAAGTTTACCGAAAGTTCAAAAAATGGTTGTTACCCATGGCGAACACAGCAAACAAGATCCATTTATCGACGAAATAATATCTTATTACGACACCATCACTTCGTTCGACTAAACTAGTATTGAAAAGTCGCCTTCAAACTCAAGTCTAAACTTTTGTAGGAATGCGTTAAAGCACCAACAGAGATGTAATCTACTCCGGTTTCTGCGTAGGTTCTGAGCGTTTCTTTCACAATACCACCTGAAGCTTCTGTTTCAAAGCGTCCGTTTATCTTATCAATTGCTTCTTTGAGTAATGCAGGTGAGAAATTATCCAACATGATACGGTCAACCTGACCAATAGCCAAAACTTGATCTAATTCGTCTAAATTGCGCACCTCGATTTCAACTTTTAATGATTTGTTCGTTGTCGCTAAATACTCTTGTGTTCGTTGAATCGCTTGAGCAATTCCACCAGAAAAATCGATGTGATTATCTTTCAACATGATCATATCGTACAAGGCAAAACGGTGATTTACCCCTCCCCCAATTCGTACTGCCCACTTTTCCATAAAACGAATACCTGGTGTGGTTTTCCGCGTATCTAACAATTGCGTTTTTGTTCCTTTCAATAAACCTACCAGTTCTGCAGTTAGGGTTGCAATTCCCGACATCCGTTGCATGAAATTCAATAACGTCCGTTCAGCTGCTAGAATAGATCGAGCACTACCATGAAGGGTGAATGCTATTTCTCCTGGAGTAACTTTTGTGCCATCAGCAATTAACTGTTCAAACACTAATGTACTATCGACTGATTTACAAATCATTTCTGCCAGCGCAACTCCAGCGAGCACACCCGAATCTTTTACAATTAATCGAGCTGATCCAATAGCATTTGCTGGAATACAAGCTAATGAAGAATGGTCACCATCGCCAATGTCTTCCGCTAACGCATTCGTAATAATCTGATGAACAACTTCTAAATCGGTTTCTGTCATAGTAATAAGATTAGGATTTTTCGATGGCAATACTTTCAATAAAAAAGTCACTTCCAATTTTATTCCAACGAACTGTTACCCGAAAGTTTTCAGATTTTGAAGCATATGTTCCTATTGCTGTTGCTCCATCATCTGTAGTGCCTTTATAAGTAAATCGAAAGCTCGATACAGGTTTTTTTTGAAAAAAATCTTTTAATATTTGGTTTGCTTGAGCAAGAGAATAAGCTGATTGATTCCCTTGAATATTGAGCAACAACTTCGACTTTCCATATCCAATAATTCGGTTCGCATCACCCGATTGAAAGGCCGATTCTACAGTAGCATAAGGCACATCAGCTATCGGATGTAACACTAAAACTAATGAGTAAATAAGTGATAATAACACTTTCATTCTGCTTTTTTTGAATCGTATGCAACAAAGATAATGCCTAAGTTGATAATATCTTGATAATTGATGCACGAATAACTGATAAATATCCAATACACACCATTTTCAATATCCAAGTAAACAAAGATTTTTTGTAATTTCGTTGTTATGCGGATAACATTGCTCTGTATCGGAAAAACAGGTAAACGCTTTTTAGAAGAAGGTGAACTTGAATACATAAAGCGTTTGTCGCATTATGTTGCTTTTGATATGCATGTCTTACCCGATATTAAAAACGCTAAGAGTCTAAATGAAGTACAAATCAAACAGAAAGAAGGTGTTCAGTTTTTAGAAAAAATAGCTGCAACCGATACTGTTTTTTTATTAGACGAAGGCGGAAAACAATTCGATTCGATTGCTTTCTCAAGTTTCATTCAAGAACAATTCAACAGAGGTGGTAAACAAGTGTTCTTTCTTGTTGGTGGACCTTACGGCTTTAGTCCTGAGATCTACGCGCGTGCAAACGGAAAAATTTCCCTTTCTAAAATGACTTTTTCGCATCAAATGATACGTTTGTTTTTTATTGAACAATTGTACCGCGCGTTAACTATTTTAAAAGGAGAACCTTATCATCATAAATAATGTTGCAATCCTTTTTCAGTGTATTTGATATTGCTGTTTTTGTCAGTTATTTGATGGTAGCACTCATTTGCGCTCATATTATTCGTGCTCGCAACAAAGAAAACCCGCTTTTCACTTATTATTTACCTCACTTTTACTGGAAGATATTTATCTCCACAGCATTTGGAGTAACTTACTTATTGTATTACGGTGGTGGTGATACAACTGCATACTGGGAAGGCGCAACGGCTTTGAATAGGCTATTTTATCATTCTCCACAAGCTTATTTTACTGAACTTTTTTCGACTCACGATGCATCAAGTAGCTATGCGCCTAGTTATTTTTCTGTTTCATCTGTTGGGCGACCTCCTATGTGGATTTATCGTGATCCAAATTCATGGTTCGTTTCAAAAATCGCAAGTGTTTTTTCATTTTTTACCTTTGGAAGCTACATTACGTTAAATTTGCTTTTTGGACTAATTTCCAGTTGGGTTTCTTGGCGTTTTTTCCGCTTTGCAAAACAAGTAACCACTATCAATACAAAAAATCTCGCACTGGCAACACTGTTTATTCCATCAGTAGGATTTTGGTGTGGGTCACTTATGAAAGATACGATCGTTTACTGTGCATCACTTATAGGTACGATTGGGTTTGTTTCTTTTTCGCAACGAAAAACACATAAATTACCATTTTCTGTTTTGTTTATTGTTTTCGCAGCCTATTTTTTACTGCATACTCGCTCTTTTGTTTTCCTTGCACTGTTAGTCGCTTTTTTAGCTTTATTTATTTTTAAAAAATACACAGGAGAACGTAAAAAAATGAATGCTATAGGAAAAATAATCTTAGTGTTTTGTTCGCTTGGAATTTTGGTTTGGTACTTTTCATTTGCACAACAATTGGGTGATTTATCACCTGATGAACTACTAAAAACAGCCGAAATAACGCAAAAAGATTTTCAATCAAATGCAATTTACACAGGAAAACGCTATGATCTTGGGGACATCGATTTTACAGTAATTGGATTGCTGAAATCAGCCCCGGCGGCAATAGCAACAACACTTTTTAAACCGTTTATTTGGGAGGCAAGCAATCCATTAATGTTACTGAATGGTCTGGAAAACTTATTGTTTTTCGTTTTATTTATTCAATTCGTCCTTCAATTTCGGCAACGTAAAAAACGACGAATCACCAGTAGCAATTTACTTGTTTTCTCATTGGTATTTGTCCTTTTAATGGCTTTTTTTATCGGGATAACCTCTGGCTTATTTGGTGTATTAGTGCGTATGAAAGCGGGTATTTTGGTGTTTTTACTACTCATACTTTTAAGTCGCAAAACCGAAAACAAAAAAGTTTAAAATGAAACTGAATTATTTCAAAAATCTTGACGGCTTTCGTTTCTTCTGTTTCTTATCAGTTTTTTTATTTCATTCTTTTCACACTGATTCAACAGCAATAAAACAATCTGCAATTTACAATGCGGTTAAAATTGAAACGTTTAACAACGGTAATATAGGAGTATATTTCTTTTTTGTGTTGAGTGGATTTTTAATTACTTACTTGGCTTTACGTGAAAAAAATGAACAGGGAAATATACATGTGTTAAAATTCTGGATGCGTCGGATTTTACGCATTTGGCCACTTTATTTTATCTGTTTGGTAATCGGTTTTATTGGGTATCCTTTACTAAAATCCTACACAGGTGAAACGAGTTTAGAAACTGCTAACATCTATTATTACATAAGCTTTTGGAGCAACTTTGACATGATAAAAAACGGATTGCCAGACGCATCAATATTGGGAGCCCTTTGGAGTATTGCCGTTGAAGAACAATTCTATTTGATTTGGCCGATTTTTCTGTATTTCACACCAATTAAAAAGTTTTGGATTGTCCCAAGTTTTTTCATCGGTTTAAGTCTTGTTTTCCGTTTCTTTAATGCGAATTATAATGCTATTGAATATCATACTTTGTCGTGTATTGGTGACTTATCGATAGGTGCTTTGATAGCTTGGTTGATTTTCTCAAAAGAATCTTTTACTTCTTACCTTGAACGTTTATCGACACCTTTTATCTATAGTGTTTATTCGAGTTTTATTCTTTTATTCGTGTTTAGAGATGATTTGAGTGCTTTGTTCCCAAACTTCCGGCTTATCGATCGAACAATTTTCAGTTTAATTGGTGGATTCATCATTTTGGAACAAACTTTTGCTAAAAATTCCTTCTATAAATTTGCAAACCTGAAGCGGATTTCCTCTTTAGGTAAATATACCTATGGCATGTACTGCTTGCAATTTGTTGGTATTTTAATTGTTTTAAAAACAGCGAAAATAATTGGTTTTTCAGATTCTCTTTCGAAAGTAATGCTAATTGATCCAATTTTCAGTTTACTAGTTGTCATTGGACTAGCCTACTTGAGTTATCATGTATTTGAAAAACACTTTTTGAAATTAAAAGAGAAATTTAAATAGTTAATTATTTACACTAAATTTGTAGTTACTATTAGTAATCTAAGAGGATGTCAGAAAAAATTATCGAATCCAACAAGAGACAATTGTTTCCTGATTTCAGAGAAGTATTTCGCTACAAAGATTTATTTTTCACTTTAGCGTGGAGAGACTTTCGTGTGCGCTATGCCCAAACAACAATTGGTTTACTATGGGCACTTTTGCAACCCTTGATAACATTATTGATCCTTTCCTTGGTTTTTGGGACATTTATTGCTGTCAAAACACCTGTTCCTCACCTACTTTTCACGTTAGCAGGAATGAGTGTTTGGACTTATTTTTCGTATGTCATGACCAATGCTGGATCGTCGATAATTAGCAGTCAAAACATGATTAAGAAAATTTATTTTCCTCGCATCATCATTCCTTTCTCAAAAGCATTAGTTGGACTTATTGATTTCGGTATCACATTAATCATGTTGATAGCACTCATGCTCTATTATGGCATTGCGCCAACTGCAAATGTTCTTTTCGCACCTTTGTTTCTTCTTTTGGGAATACTTGCAGCTTTGGGAGCTGGAATTTGGTTAAGTGCATTGACCGTTCGCTACCGCGACTTTCAACACGTCGTTCCTTTTATCGTTCAAATTGGACTTTATTTAACTCCTATAGCTTATCCCGCTGAATACGCAACTTCCCACCTTCCCAAATGGGCAGCAACCTTGTATTATTTAAATCCAATGGCAGGGATTGTTCAGGGATTTCGATGGAGTTTGTTTGGTGGAGAAGCTCCGAATGAATTTCTATTGATTACGATAATAACTGTCGTTGTATTATTTGTAAGTAGTTTACTTTTCTTCAAGCGTATTGAAGACGAAATGGCAGATTTAGTGTAAATGATGGAAGGAAAATACGCAATCAAAGTCGAAAAGTTGTCCAAACGCTATACAATTGGGACGAAAAAAGCTGATTCTTTCCGTCAAGCGCTTGGTGGAATTTTTCGAAAAAAAAACAATGCAAAAGCATCTTTTTTAGCTGTCGACAACCTTAATTTCACAATCAACAAAGGCGAAGTTGTTGGCATCATCGGGAAAAATGGTGCAGGAAAAAGTACTTTGCTAAAATTACTTTCTCAGATTACTAAGCCAACCGAAGGTACAATTCGTATCAACGGACGAGTAGCTTCGTTATTAGAAGTTGGAACGGGATTTCATCCTGAATTAACAGGACGCGAGAATATTTTCCTAAACGGAACAATACTTGGAATGACACGCGCCGAAGTTTCCCGAAAATTTGACGAAATCGTTGCTTTTTCTGGTGTGGAAAAATTCATAGACACGCCAGTGAAACACTATTCTTCTGGTATGTACGTGCGCTTGGCTTTTTCTGTAGCTGCTCATTTGGAGCCAGAAATTTTAATCATTGATGAAGTGCTAGCTGTTGGAGATGCCGAGTTTCAACAAAAATGTTTGGGGAAAATGAAATCGATTGCAGGCGAAGGCAGAACCGTAATTTTTGTCAGTCACAATCTTGCCGCAGTTAAAGAATTGTGCCAAAAAGGAATCGTAATTGAAAAAGGAAAACTCGTTTTTCATGGTGAAAGTAGCGCAGCAATTCAGGCATATCAATCATGTCACGGATCTCAGTCGCATTATGAAAATAAAACGGTAACAACCGATAAAACAGCAGTTAAAGCTATTGCGCTTTGCAATCAAGCATTACAACATTGTACAGAATTTACTGTAAATGAACCTATTTTGATTGATATCGATTTGAATATCGTGTCAAATTCAGCTGAATATGCTGTATTTATTCAGATTAACGATCAATTCGGAAGTCCTGTTTTTGCTGCAGAGAAGCAAATTTCCAATCAAAAAATGACCTTGGAAATTGCAGCGAACTTCTTGACAAGAGGAAATTATGCAATTAGTTGTTATATTCATATTCCACGTTTAGAAAGAATTGAAACACTTGATAATTGTTGTCAATTTAATGTTTCAGACGCAACTTCTTCGTTGGTTATTCATGGAAACTACAATTACGGACCCGTTTTTGGTAACTTTAAATGGCATTAAATGATTTCGTTTAAAAAACTAATAAACTATTATAATTGGGGCGGTCGTTTTTTAACTGATCCCTTTCATTTGCGTACGCAAGCATTGAATGTAACCGAGCGGAATAAATCTTTATCGCGCACAGAGATTATCAACCGCCTCATTCAAGCAACAAAGAATGAAAATTCGGTTTACCTTGAAATAGGTGTGCGGAATCCAGCTGATAATTTCAATCATATTTGTGCAGGACAAAAATACAGTGTCGACCCAGGAATTGAATTTGAAGCGAATCCGGTTGATTTCAAACTTACCAGTGATGCATTTTTTGAGCAGATCAAAATAGGAAAAATACTCAACAAAAACCTTTTGTTTGATGTTATTTTTATTGATGGGTTGCATACTGCCGAGCAAGTTTACAAAGACATCCTAAATTCATTAGATTTCATTCAGCCAAATGGATTTATTGTGCTGCACGATTGTAATCCACCAACAGAATGGCACGCACGAGAAACGTATGCCTATGAAATTTCGCCAGCAATGAATACGTGGAATGGTACTACTTGGAAAGCATTTGTGAAAGCGCTTGAAATAAGTGGTGTTTCTGGTTGTTGCGTCGATTCCGATTGGGGAGTAGGAATTTTATCTCAATCAATTGATTTTGGGAAACCACCTAAAATTGACAATCCCTTTTTTGAGTTTTCGGTCTTTGAAGCAGATCGCAAACAACAATTAAACCTCATCAGCATTGCAACATTTGAGGAATTATTCCCGAAAATATAAGTGGATGAAGGTTGGAGGAAAATTACTGACTTTAGTTGTTCAATGTTTGTTTGTACTTACATTGTACTTCGGTATTTTTGCTGCTAAAATCATTCCTTTTTTTTTAAGTCGTAAAACACCCAAAAAGAATTCTATTCTTTATTTCGCTGCTTTTTTTCCAACTAATGCTGGGTATCATTGGCGTGTAGCCGAATGGCAAAAACGATTGATCGCATCTGGTTTTGATGTTGTTGTTTTTAGTGCAAGTAAGCAAACGGATTTCACTGAAAAAAGTGCCATTCAACATATTTTTTTTTTAATCCGTTTTGGGTTCAAACGTTTTGGACAAGTTGTTCGGTCTCGTCACTTTGAAACGGTTATTGTGCGACGAGAACTATTGATTTTCAATGACTACGGCAATTTGTTTCTTGAGAAATTATTATTGAAATTTCACCCAAACGCTGTGCTGGATATTGATGATGACTTAAGTGCTGCGAAAAATCAACCGAAAACAGTTGCGCACCTTTTTGGTAAAATCTGTCTTGAAAACGGCGACAAATTCAATGAAACACTAAAAATGTACCGCTATTTCACTGTTGCTTCTCCTACTTTAAAAGAACGGATCTTAACTGTCAACGCTGCAATTCGAGAGCAAGCCATTTTAGACCTGCCAACATGTGTGAATTATAATGAAAAAGCGTATACAAAAGAATATACATCAGAAAAACCCTTACAATTTGGTTGGATCGGAGGTGATTATAATTATCCTCAGTTGGATTTGGTTATTCCTATTTTGGAAAAATTATCCAACGAATTTCCATTCGAATTAATCGTTATCGGAGGTAAAAAATATACTACAAAAACTTCGTTCAAAATTCATTTTAAAAAATGGTCGTTAACCGATGAAACTTCTCATTTACAAGCTATTGACATTGGACTTATGCCATTAAGCAACGATGCTGAATCGATGGGAAAAGGCGGTTTTAAATTGATTCAATACATGGGATTGGGAATTGTTAGTATTGCAAGCTCCATCGGCATCAACAAACAAATTGTTACAAATGGAGAAGATTCTTTTTTAGCAAGTGATGTGCACGATTGGGAAACAATTTTCCGTAACATACTTTCCAAAGAAATCAATTTAACAACTATCGGTGCGCAAGCACGTGAAAAAATAGCAGCAAAGTATTCGTTTACTGCGCATACGGCATCACTTATTCATTTCATTCATTATGTGCGGAATAGCGGGAATAATTGATCGGTCTTCAGCGCACACTTCGGCAACAAAAGTGCGAAGCATGTGTGATTCGATAGCACATCGTGGGCCAGATGGCGCAGGTTTTTGGTCGAGCAATGATGGAACCGTTCATTTGGGTCATCGGCGCCTATCCATTATTGATTTAAGCGAAAAAGGTGCACAACCCATGACTTTTCAGCAGCGATACACCATCACATTTAATGGTGAGATCTACAATTTTCAAGCGCTAAAAAATGAATTGAGTGCTGCTGGATATCAATTTTTCTCTACTACTGATACTGAAGTTGTATTGGCAGCTTATGATTATTGGAAAGAAAAATGTTTGGAGCATTTTGATGGCATGTTTGCTTTTGCATTATACGATATAGAAACAGAAGAACTATTTTGTGCTAGAGACCGCTTTGGAGAAAAACCTTTTTTTTATACCATACAAGATGATGTGTTTTATTTTGCTTCTGAGATAAAAGCTTTTTGGTCGATTGGGTTGAAAAAAATAATCAATAAATCCTTGATGTACCTATTTCTTGCAGAGGATTTGGTCGAAAATCCAACTAATCCAAAAGATACTTTTTATGAAGGGATTCATCAATTAGATCCAGCCTCCTATTTTTATTTTGGAAAAAACAGTCAGCAACCTATCGTGAAAAAATATTGGGAGATTTCCATTTCTGAAGAAAAAAGCGAGCTGACTTTTGATGAATCAGTAACGCAATTTCAAGATTTATTCAACAAAGCAGTTGCATCACGAACCATTGCAGATGTTACTGTGGGTTGTTCCCTTTCCGGTGGATTGGATTCAAGTAGTATTGTTGCTTCAATTGCGCAAACGAATAATTCAATCCCTACTTTTTCTGCGCGTTTTGATGATTTCAAAAAAGACGAAGGCGCACATATTGAATTGGTTTCCAATCATTTTCAAACGAAACAACATAACAAATGGATCACATCATCCGATTTTGAGGAACAATTTGATCGCTTGCTCTATCACCAAGATGAACCTTTTCAATCAGGTAGTATTTTTGCGCAATATTGTGTGTATGAAGCAGCTAAAAACGAAGGTATAAAAGTCGTCATCGATGGTCAAGGAGCTGATGAATTGTTAGGAGGATACGATAAAGATTTTGCTTTTTACGCACGTGAATTACAAATCAATAACAAAGCTTTTCAACAATTTGTAGCACAAATAGAAGCACATCACGGAACTACCATTCAGGTAAGAAAAATGGATCTTTTTGCGTTGAAACATCCTAAAATCTTTCAATTAGCTGTCGCATTGAAAAATAGAATTTGGACCAAAGTTCCAACAGGCATAGCAACTTCATTTCATGCAAAATACGCACCAAAGAAACCCGTTTTTCAACGGCACAAATCGTTAAAATCAAGTTTGAAGCACGAATTAACGATACAAGGTTTACCTAAGTTATTGCGTTTTGCTGATAGAAATGCAATGGCTCATTCTGTTGAAAGCCGATTGCCTTTTTTGTCGCCTGAATTGGTTGCGTTTGTTTTTCAATCAAACAGTGATTATTTCTTACACCAAGGATGGTCTAAAGCACTTTTGAGGTCGGCAATGAAGCACATGTTACCAGAAAAAATCAGTCAACGGAAAGATAAAATTGGATTTGAAGCACCACACGTCCAATGGCTGAAAACTGCTTCAATGCAAAACCGTATTGAACAAAGTCGCAAATTATTAATTGAAAAAGGGTATATAACTGAAAAATATACTGATTCTTGGAAAATATTAATTGCAGCATATTATCTTTAAGAAATGGAGAAGCGATTTGCCGTCTTATTGAGTGGTCCTGTAGACAACGATTACCGCGTTATAAAAACAATAACTGCGCTGTCAACAATTGGTAAGGTCGATTTATATTGTCTCGCTGACCATAATCAGAATTTTGCTACAAACAAACAAGTTACTGTTTACCTGTTTCAACTGCCAACCAGTTTATTTTCAACATTTTTGAGACATAGTTTCTTTTGTTTTGAATTTTCGTTTTTAGTCCAAATAGTATTAAACAATGAGAAAAAGTACCATGCAATTTGGGCCAATGACCTTCCGACACTTTATCCCGCTTCGAAAATAGCAAAAGCATTAGGTGCAAATCTCATTTATGATGCACATGAAATTTATTGTGAAACATTGAATCAATTTTTCCCTCAAAAATCAACTTTGTTCAAGAAAACAATTTTTCAAGGATTGATAACCTTCATGCGTTTACATGGTTCGTTTTTCGAAAAAAAAACAACCCAAAAAGTCGACCTTTTTATTACTGTAAACGAGTCGATTAGCAACTATTTCAAAAAGCAGTATGACTTATCACAGCATCCAACGGTTATTATGAATTATCCTGCACCAATAAACACTGAAATTATACCATATCCATATAGAGATAAGTTCAAGTGGGGAACAAATGATCTTGTTTTTTTATACCAAGGAATATTAAATGCTGGGCGCGGTCTACCTGTTTTGATTGATTTGTTTCTTAAATTACCAAAAAGCAACAAATTGGTTATACTTGGTAATGGCGGTTTGGAAAAACAATTAAAAAAAGCAGCAGCACAAAACCAAGCAACGAACATTGTTTTTTTAGATTTAGTTCCATTGAATGAATTGCCAAGCTATACTGCAGGGGCTGATATTGGCTTCAATTTATTAGAACCGCTAAATTTGAGTAAACAAATGGCATCGCCAAATAAATTATTCGAATACATTCAAGCAGGAATTGCAGTAATTGGCAGCGAAACAATTGAAAATAAAAAAGTTATTTCTGTTAACGATATTGGACTTGTTTCTGCTCCTACAGTTGCTGATTTAGAAGTCGCAATCCGTTCGTTAACGAATGAAAAACTGAATGAATATAAAAGTAACAGCAGAAAAATAAGCGCAAAATATAGTTGGGAAAGCCAAGAAGAGACGTTAATAAGCACCATTCAAAACATGTTCGATGGAAAAACAACGTAAGGTATTAATCCTAGCCCATGATTTTCCGCCCTACGTTTCTGTAGGAGGTTTGCGTCCCTACAGTTGGATGAAGTATTTTTCAGAATTTGATATACATCCAATTGTTGTAACAAGAAACTGGAACGACTTTCATACAAACGAAAATAGTTTTTTAGAGGCATCTGTCAACCAAACTGTTGAACAACAGCACGAGCCAAATTACACCTTGATAAAAGCGCCCTTTCAACCAAGCTTTGCACAACGGTTGTTATTGAAAAAAGGGGCGGCTAAATGGCGTTTCTTAAGAAGAATATACACCTTAGTATTAGAAATAATGCAATTCTTCTTGCCTGTGGGCTCCAAAAGATCTATTTATTTGGCTGCAAATGATTATTTAAAATCAAATAAGGTTGATTTAATAATTGCTACTGGAGAACCCTTTGTGCTGTTTCATTATGCCAAAAAATTAAGTGAAAGGCATACTATTCCTTGGATTGCTGATTACCGTGATTTATGGAGTCAAGATATTTCCATTCAAAACACTCCTTTATTACCTGAATTATATCGAGTAATAGAAAAAAAGATAGTTAAACATGCAGTTGCCATTACAACAGTTTCTGATTTTCTTGTTGAGCAATTGAAGGAAGTTAACGGTCAACATAACTATTTCATCTGCGCAAATGGGTATGATGAAATTGAATTCAACGAAAATCAAACAGTAATAACGCAACACTTAGCTATTGGCTTCAACGGCACTATTTTTCCGTGGTATCCTATTACTTCACTTTTGAAAACGCTTGATGATTTATGGAATAAACACCAGATTGCTTTTGAATTGAACTTGATTGGCATTCCACAACAATCGATTATAAAGGAGTTGATTGCTTCTGACTTCGCTTCGATTTTACAATTTGTAACATTTACACCTCCACTTGACAACAAAACATTTCAAGTTGAAATGTCAAAAAATCACTTGTTGGTGTTGTTTAACTCGTTTGCGTTAATGGGAACCAAAATTTACGATTATTTAGCAATGAACCGCAAAATACTCCTGCTCTATTCGGATGATGAAGAAGGAAATCAATTGAAACACAAATACTATCCATTATCAGATTCAGAAGTACATTCCAATTCGTTACAAGCAGATTTACTAGCAAAAACAACGGCAGGCATTTCTGTTAAAAATGCAGCCGAACTACTTCAACTTCTAATTGATCTGAATAATGAATTGACCACTACAGGAACCATAAAACACGAAACAACTGATATTGCGGCCTATTCGCGAAAATATCAAGCAGAGAGATTCGCGCAATTCATTAAAAGTCAATTTCAATGAAACAAAAAATTGTCATTATTGATTACCATACTGGAAATGTTCATTCCGTTGTTAAAGCAATGAATCAATTTAAAGACATTGTTGTTGAAGTGTCTAACAATCCCCAGGTTATCGCAGGTGCAGATAAAATCATATTACCTGGTGTTGGTCATTTTGGAAATGCCATGAATACATTAACGAATTTAGGTTTAATCGATGTGTTGAATAAACACGTCCTAACAAATAAAAAACCCGTTTTAGGAATTTGTTTGGGCATGCAATTGATGGCGAGTTCAAGCGCAGAAGGTAATTGCGATGGACTAAATTGGATTCCAGGAAAAGTGGAGCGTTTGCACGTAACAAATTCCACTCAGTTTAAAATTCCTCACAACGGATGGAATACCTTAAACACAGAAAAACAAAAAGCTATTCTTTCGGGAATTTCATCGGAAGATGCTTTTTACTTTGTTCATGCGTATCAATACAAACCAACTGATGCAACTGATGTACTTTGTACCTCAACATACGAAAACTCATTTGTTTCCGGCATTGCTCGTGAGAACATCATCGGTGTTCAATTTCATCCAGAAAAAAGTCACGATCAAGGAATTCAATTGTTTCAAAATTTTATTCAACTCTAATACGTATGTATCGACCACGAATTATTCCAGTATTACTGTTACAAAACAATGGCCTTGTCAAAACACAACGCTTCAAATCACCCAATTATATTGGCGATCCAATAAATGCTGTTCGCCTTTTCAACGAATTCAAAGCAGATGAATTGGTTTTTTTAGATATCCAAGCAAGTAAATCTGGTCGTTGTATTGCTGAAGAACTTGTCCAAGCAATCAGTGCTGAAACGCGCATGCCATTTGCTGTCGGAGGAGGAATCACTAACTGTCATCAGATTCGTACATTAATGAACGCTGGAGCTGAAAAGATAATCATTGGTAATGCCGCGATAGATAATCCAAGTTTTGTTGCAGAAGCAACATCACAATTCGGAGCTTCTTCCATCGCAGTTTGTATTGATGTTGTTAAAACAATGTTTGGCAAACAAGTCGTTTATCAGCATAAAAAAAATAAAAAAACACGTATAAATCCAGTAGAATTTGCTCAATTAATGGAACAAAATGGCGTCGGTGAATTAATCATTCAGTCAGTTGATAACGATGGTATGATGACAGGCTACGATGCTGCTTTAATTCAACAAATTGCAGCTCGTGTGAACATACCAATTGTTGCTTTAGGAGGCGCTAGTTCTTTGGAAAACATGAAAACTGTTTACCAACAATCCTTTCCCTCAGGTCTGGCAGCCGGGAGTTTATTTGTTTATCATGGACAAATGAAAGGCGTTCTGATAAATTATCCAGATACAAAATCCTTTTTTTTATAAATATTCATTAGTTTCGCTTCAAAATACTACCATTTTTAATGAGTTTAGAATCGTCTTACGTACAATGCAAACGGTGTGTTATGGATACAACTGATCCAGACATCACTTTTGATGCTGTTGGAAATTGCAATCATTGTTCGTCGTTTATTACTCATTTAGCTGCTGAAAGCAATATCATTGCTCAGCAAAAGAACAATCTAAACACAATTATTAGCAATATTAAATCTGCTGGAAAAAACAATGAATTTGATTGCATTGTTGGTATTAGTGGTGGCGTAGATAGTTGTTACACCGCTTACTTATGCAAAGAACTGGGGCTTAAACCATTGTTGTTACACTTAGATAATGGTTGGAATTCAGAAATAGCAGTCCGCAACATTCATAACATAGCGCAACGTCTGGATTTACCTTATACGAGCTACGTCTTGGACTGGGAAGAATTCAAACAAATACAACTCGCCTTTTTAAAGTCATCGCTAGTTGATTTAGAAATGCCAACAGATTTAGCAATTCCAGGAGCATTGTATGAAATAGCTACAAAACATAAGATAAAGTATATTATTTCTGGCGGCAATTATGCGAGTGAAGGAATTCTGCCTATAAAATGGGGATATCACGTAAAAAAGGATTTGAAATTATACAAACACATCGTTAAGAAATATGGGGCAATTCGTAGAAAAAAAGTTCCAGCAATTGGCTATTTCAGTGAATTTTACTACAAATTTTTCAAAGGCATAAAGACCATATACCTGTTGAATTATATCGACTACAACAAAGAAGCAGCTAAAAAACTGTTAATGGAACAATTCGACTGGAAAGATTACGGTGGAAAGCACCACGAATCACGTTTTACAGCATTCTGGCAATCGTACTTACTACCAGAAAAGTTTAATATCGATTACAGAAAGGCTACGCTATCAACTCAGATATGTTTTGGTCACAAAACCCGTGAAGCTGCTTTATCAGAATTAACATTGCCTGCATACAACGCGGATAAAATTGAACTTGATAAGGAATATTTGTGCAAAAAACTCATGATTACAACTGACGAATTAGCGCAAATCATTGCTAATAAACCTAAGTTTTATACGGACTTTCCAAATGAAGAAAAACGCATTGACTTTATTTATGCAATGTATCGTAAACTCTATCCAAATAAGCGAATTTGATGGAGAAACAAGCACTTTACCTTTCGTATGATGGCATGACCGACCCGCTCGGTCAAAGTCAAGTACTGCCATACATTATTGGTTTGCAAAAAAAAGGCATTTCATTTACGCTTATTAGTTTTGAAAAGTCGGAACGATTCAAACAAGAAGGTGCTGCGATCAAACAAATTTGTCGTGAAAACAATATCGATTGGCAACCATTGTTCTACACAAAGTACCCGAAAGTTGTGTCCACGTTGTTTGATTTAATCAAAATATATCCCGTAATCAACCGATTGCAAAAAAGTAAACAATTTGATATTGTTCATTGTAGAAGTTATATCACTTCATTAATTGGTTTACGTTTAAAACGCAAATACGGTATAAAATTCATTTTTGACATGCGCGGTTTTTGGGTTGACGAACGTGTAGAAGGTAAGATTTGGAACCTAAAAAGTCCTGTGTTCAAGTTCATTTATATCTATTTTAAAAAGAAAGAAAAAGCGTTTTTAAGTACGTCTGATGCTATTGTTAGTTTGACACACACTGGTAAAAACGAACTCCTAAATTGGTCGCTTAAAAATGTTACTGCTAGTAAAATTAGTGTAATTCCATGTTGTGTTGATTTAGCAAAATTTAATCCCGAAGCAATTCCGGAATGTGCTGTTTTCAGCTTAAAACAGCAACTACTGTTGACAAATCGTTATGTAGTTGGTTACGTCGGATCAATTGGTACATGGTACCTACTTGATGAAATGTTGCGTTTTTTTAAGACAATTGATCCTGAAAAAAATCCGATTTTTGTTTTGCTAACAAAAGATCCCGCTGAGCAGATTTATGTAAAAGCAGATCAAGCACAAATTAAACGCGAAAATATCCTTGTTTTATCGGTGAAGCACACGGATATTCCAATGCACCTGTTGTTATTTGATTGTTCGGTATTCTTCATACGCGCTTGTTTTTCCAAAAAAGCATCGTCCCCAACAAAACAAGCAGAATTGATGGCAATGGGCATTCCTGTGATCTGTAATGATGGCGTTGGCGATAGTGCTGCAATAATTGAAGACTATCAAGCTGGTCAAGTCATGGCTTCCAACAATGAGCACGAAGTAGCCATCGTTCCTCTTGATCTAAGAACCTTTGACAAAGAGTCCACTAAAAATGGCGCGCGCAACTATTTTGATTTAGCAACGGGTGTAGAACGTTATTGGGAAATTTACCAAAATTTATTGTTTGAAAAATCCTAACATTCATATCATAGCACCCTATCCTATTGGAAAAGCTCCTTCACAACGATTTCGGTTTGAACAATATGTAACAGTACTTGAAAAAGAAGGATTTAATGTTCAATTTCACCCATTTCACTCCGAAAAAGGTTGGGAATTAATCTACAAAGAAGGCGCATTTCTTCAAAAATCTGTTTATTTAGCGTCGTGTTTTCTAAAACGTCTTATCCTTTGTTTTCGGTTGATCAATGCACAACATATTTTCATACACCGGGAAATGAGTCATTTTGGACCGCCTATTTTCGAATGGATTTTGGTCAAGATACTTCGCAAAAAGTACATTTTTGATTTTGACGATGCCATTTGGTTGCCCAATTATAGTGAAGTCAATCAAAAATATAACCGTTTAAAATGTTATTGGAAAACAAAACACCTCATCAAATGGGCCGATAAAATAGTTGCAGGAAACGAGTTTTTAGCTGATTATGCGCGCCAATTCAATAACAACGTGCAAATTATCCCTACAACAATTGATACCGAAAATCATCACCACTTAACAGTGAGTCATACTACTGAAAAAGTTGTTATTGGTTGGACCGGGACTCATACAACCATGCATTATTTAACTCCGTTGTTTCCAATTATTCAAGAATTAGAAAAAACGCATGACTTTGAGTTTCATGTTATCTCAAATGAAAAACCAAGCCAACAACTCACTTCGCTGGTATTTAAAAAATGGAATAAATCAACTGAAATAGCAGATTTAGCTCAAATTCATATTGGAGTAATGCCATTAACACAATCCGATTGGGCAGCTGGCAAATGTGGTTTCAAGGCATTACAATACATGTCACTTGGAGCAGTAGCTGTTGTTAGTCCTGTTGGTGTCAATTCAAAAATCATTCAACACGAAAAAAACGGTTTCATTGTTTCAAATGCTGAAGAATGGAAAAAAACCTTGATACGTTTAATTGAAAACGTTGTTGAGCGCAAGCAAATTGGAGCAAACGCTCAAAAATCGATTATTGAGGAATGGAGTGTCCAGAAGTGGACAGCAAGTTATATTGAATTGTTTAACAAGTAATGAATGGGTATGATTAAGAACCACACCCAACACATTCAATGTAACTGTCCATTGGACGAACACCGTCTAATTGCATTTGTAAATTATGAATTTTATCACGGATATCCATATCAGCGAATAATTCTCCAGTCAATTGAGCCTCAAGGCTTTTAATTTCTGCTTGCAGTTGTACTTGTTGTTCCATGTTATTTGAATTTGATGTTACTAAGTTACAAAATTGCTGAGCAGACTTTTAATAGCAGTTGTCATCAGTTTTCAAACAAGTTATAAACAGTTTTTTAATTACCTTTAAACCGTTAAAAAATAGCAAAGAATGTGCGGTATTGCTGGATTTATTGATTTTAAAAAAACAAGTTCACGCGTTGAACTTGAAGCAATGACGCATACACTTGCACACAGAGGCCCTGATGGAAGTGGTGCTTTTTTCGAAGAAAACAATGCGTTTCAACTTGGTTTAGGTCATCGGCGTTTAGCCGTTCTCGAATTGTCCGAACTAGGAAAACAACCGATGAATTGGCTGGATTTCACCATTGTATTTAATGGCGAGATTTACAATTTCAATGAAATTCGTAACGAATTAATTCGATTGGGGCATTCGTTTCAATCGCACTCCGACACCGAAACTATTTTGCATGCTTACAAACAATGGGGAACAAATTGTATCCACCATTTTATCGGTATGTTCGCTTTTGTGATTTACAATGCAGCAACTAAAGAAGTTTTTATCGCACGCGATAGAACAGGTGTCAAACCTTTATTTGTTTACCAAACAGCTGATTTGTTACTCTTTGCTTCTGAATTAAAAGCATTTCATGCACATCCACGTTTTGTGAAAAACGTAAATCGTTCAGCCGTTCACGCTTTTTTACAATTTGGATACGTGCCAACACCTCATTGTATTTTTGAAAACTGTACAAAAATTGAACCAGGTAAATTTGTACACTTTCGGTTGTCAGAGAAACTTCAACCTTTGTCTCAACAAACCTATTGGAATGTAAACGAACATTATAACAAACCAAAATTAGCTGCTGATTATTCCGAAATAAAAGCAACAACCCATCAATTGTTACAAAGTGCGTGTAATTACCGCATGGTTGCTGATGTTCCAGTTGGCGTTTTTTTAAGCGGTGGATATGACAGTACGTGTGTGACTGCACTTCTACAAAGTCAACAAACGGAGCAAATTAAAACATTTACCGTTTCTGTTCCAGATATTGGATTGAATGAAGCACCTTATGCACAAGCAATTTCAGCTCATCTAGGAACACAACATACAACGATTGAATGTGCGCCAAAAGAAGCAATTGATATCATTGCAACACTACCCTATTTTTACGATGAGCCTTTTGCCGATTCAAGTGCAATTCCTACTATGCTTGTTAGTAAAATTGCGAAAGAACAAGTAACTGTTGCACTTAGTGCAGATGGCGGTGACGAGGTTTTTGGTGGATACCAACGTTATGAATTAATCAACAAATACAGTACTAAGCTTGAAAAAACACCTGCCTTTCTTCGGAAAAGAGCCAGCAAAATAATGAACCTTATTCCTGCTGAAAAAATACCAGTACTTAATCGCTCCTATAACTTTTCTCAGCGCTATGAAAAGATAAAGATGTTATTGAGCAGCTCAAACAATCAATCCATTTTATTAAGTTTGAGTCACTTGTTCACGGAGGAACAACTAGTCAAATTAGCTTGTGAAAAGGCTCCAAAATTAACAACCAATTTTGATTCAAATGAACTAAAATCGCCCACTGCACTTGCTTATGCCATGGCAACCGACTATAAGACATATTTGCTTGATGACATTTTACAAAAAGTTGACCGTGCATCGATGGCAGCTAGTTTAGAAAGTCGGGAACCCTTATTGGACCACCGATTAATTGAATACATGGCACAAGTTCCAGATGAATTTAAAATACGGAACAATGAAAAGAAGTGGTTGTTAAAAGAAATCGTTCACGACTATGTTCCGAAAAGCTTATTAGACCGACCTAAAATGGGTTTTGCAATTCCTATCGAAACATGGTTGCAGAACGAACTAAAGCCACTTGTAGAAAACTATTTAACAGCAGAACGCATCAACAATGGCGGATTATTTCATTGGGAGGAAATTGCGTTTCTTAAAACTTCGTTCTATGCTGGGAGAAAAGAATATGGTGTCAAACTATGGTATTTGCTTACTTTTGAAATGTGGTTAGAAAAATGGTCCAATTAAACTTTTGAAACATGAAAAAACTTGTTTTTGCTTCAGCTAATGCGAATAAAATAATGGAAATCAAAGCCCTGTTACCTGCACATTTTGAATTAGTGACATTAGATGAGATTGGCTTTCACGAAGATATTCCAGAAACTGCAGCTACTATTCCAGGGAATGCCATTCAAAAAACAACTTATTTGAAAGAAAAGATAGCTCTTGATTGTTTTTCAGACGATACTGGACTGATTATTCCTGCGTTAAATGGTGAGCCTGGAGTTTTTTCTGCACGATATGCTGGACCACAACGCAATGCTACTGACAACATGAATTTAGTGCTCGAAAAATTAGCAAATCAATCAGATCGATCGGCCTATTTTATGACAACAATTGCTTTGTGGTATGAAAATGAACTACACCTGTTTGAAGGAAAAGTAGCTGGGGAAATTATTGGAGAAAAAAAAGGAGACGAAGGATTTGGGTACGATCCTATTTTCGTGCCAGAAAACCAAGGGAAAACTTTTGCAGAAATGAGCATGGAAGAAAAAAGTAAATTCAGTCACCGTGCACGTGCATTTGAGAAAATGATGCTCTTTTTAACCGAAAAGCAGTAACAAATCACCCTACGTTATTTCAAAAATTACAACTATAGTTATTTAACAAAAAAAGTAGCTAAAACATTGATAATCGCCAAGTATCTATTAATTTTGCACTTGTGCGTTTTTGCACAAAAAACAGTCAATTAAAGCATAAAATCATGGCGAATTCAAATTCTACCATTCTGTACACACTTACAGACGAAGCCCCAGCATTAGCAACATATTCATTTTTACCAATTGTGAAAGCCTTTGCAGCAACAGCAGGTGTTCACGTTGAATCGAGAGACATTTCATTAGCTGGACGGATTTTAGCATCATTCCCTGAATGTTTGACTGCTGCACAACAAGTTGATGATGCTTTAGCAGAGTTAGGGAAACTAGCGACAACACCAGAAGCGAACATCATCAAATTGCCGAATATTAGCGCATCCATTCCGCAATTAAAAGAGGCTATTGCTGAATTGCAAGCTTTGGGATATGCTATTCCTAATTTCAATGAATCGCCTACAACAGAAGAAGAAAAAATTGCGAAAGCAAAATACGATAAAATCAAAGGAAGTGCTGTAAATCCAGTATTACGTGAAGGTAATTCGGACAGAAGAGCACCAAGAGCGGTGAAAAATTACGCGAAAAAACACCCGCATTCAATGGGTGCATGGTTGCCAACTTCTCAAACGCATGTGGCAAGTATGGATCATGGTGACTTTTACGGAAGTGAAAAATCTGTAGAGGTTCCTGCTGCTACGGATGTGAAAATAGCGTTGAAAACTACAACTGGTGAAACAATCGTTTTAAAAGAAAAAACAAGTTTAAAAGCTGGTGAAATTATTGATGCATCTGTCATGAGTCAATCGGCACTTCGTGCTTATATTGCTAAAGAAATTGTAGCTGCAAAAGCAAGCGGTGTGCTTTTATCCGTTCACTTAAAAGCAACGATGATGAAAGTTTCCGATCCAATTATTTTTGGAAACGTTGTTGCCGTTTATTTTGCCGATGTGTTTTCAAAATATGCTGCTACATTTGAAAAACTAGGGATCAATCCAAATAATGGTTTAGGTGATTTGTATGCGAAAATTGCAACCTTGCCTTCCGCTGAAAAAGAAGCAATCGAAGCAGCAATTGAAGCGGTTTACGCTACGAATCCTGCTTTAGCAATGGTAAATTCTGACAAAGGAATAACCAATCTTCACGTTCCAAGTGATGTTATCGTTGATGCATCGGTTCCTGCTGCAATACGTACCTCAGGTCAGATGTGGAACAAAGCAGGAAAATTACAAGACACGAAAATGATTATTCCAGACCGTTGTTATGCTGGAGTTTACCAAACTACAATTGATTTTTGTAAGAAAAATGGTGCTTTGGATCCAACAACAATGGGAAGTGTTCCAAATGTAGGTTTAATGGCGCAAGCTGCTGAAGAATATGGTTCTCACGATAAAACATTCCAAATTCCTGCAGCTGGAGTTGTTGAAGTTACAGATGAAACAGGAAAAGTATTAATTGAACACACAGTAGAAGCTGGTGATATTTGGAGAATGTGCCAAACAAAAGATGCTCCTGTTCGTGACTGGGTTAAATTAGCCGTTACAAGAGCTCGTTTGAGCAATACCCCCGCTGTATTTTGGTTAGACCCAAAACGTTCACACGATGCGCAATTGATTCGTAAAGTTAACTTGTATTTGAAAGATCACGATACAACAGGATTAGATATTCGTATTTTAACTCCTGAAGCTGCAACACAATTTTCGTTGGAACGCATTGTGAAAGGATTAGATACTATTTCAGTTACAGGAAACGTTTTGCGTGATTACCTTACTGATTTATTCCCAATTTTGGAAGTTGGAACATCAGCGAAGATGCTTTCCATTGTTCCGTTAATGAATGGTGGAGGTTTATTTGAAACAGGAGCTGGAGGTTCAGCACCCAAACATGTGGAGCAATTTTTACAAGAAGGTTATTTACGTTGGGATTCACTCGGTGAATTTTTAGCACTTGCCGTTTCATTCGAACACCTATTCAATACTACTGGAAATGCGCAAGCAAAAGTGTTGGCGGAGACATTGGATGCTGCAACAGAAAAATTCTTGGAAAACGATAAATCTCCTGCACGAAAAGTTGGTGAATTAGATAACAGAGGAAGTCATTTTTATTTAACGCTTTATTGGGCGCAAGCGTTGGCTGCTCAAACTGGTGATGCAACTTTAAAAGCTCACTTTACGCCAATTGCGAATGAGTTGACAGCAAACGAAGCGAAAATTAATAGTGAATTAATCAATGCGCAAGGAAAAGCTGTATCTATTGGAGGTTATTACCGACCAAATGCTGAACTTGCTTTTGCCGCGATGCGTCCTAGTGCAACATTCAACGCAATCATTTCTGAAATTTAAAGAAAAATAAGTACTTTTATTAAGGGAACTTTCGGGTTCCCTTTTTTATGCGCAATCGTTTATGGAAAAAGTAATATTCCGACAGTTATTAAACATCTTATCACTTACTTTTTTTGTTGTTGTAACAGGATGTAAAACCATTCAGCCAGTAGCTCCAACGAACGACTTTGAACCTATTCCACCGATTGAACAACCTGTTTCGCACATCATTGTTCCAGTTGAGTTATCCCTTGCACCTTATTTCAATGATATTGACCGATCAATCGACAAAGAATTCAATGGAGGCGAACAACAATGTGACGGCGTTTCCTACAATTACCATTTTCAACGAAAACCAATAACGTTTGCAGCTGAAAATAAAAAAATCACTTATGATGTTGCCGGAGAATACTGGATAAAAATGAGCTATTGTCCTAGTTGTACCGAAGTTTTTAGTTCGCAACCAAAATGCATTTCACCACGGATTCCCTTCAGTTGTGGCGTTAATGAACCGTTACGAAAAATGGAATTGCAATACAGCACGACTATTGGAATTAATGAAAACTACCAATTAGTCGGACAAACAAAGTTAGAAAGACTCGAGGCACTTGACCCGTGCAAGGTAACCGTATTTAATTACGATGCTACGGCTATTTTACTGAAAGAAGTTAAAAGAGCATTGACTAATTTAACAGTTGATATCGATAAAGAAATCAATAACTATTCGTTTAAAAAAGATGCGGACGCAGCATGGAAAAATGCTCATCAAACGCTTGCTTTTGCACCATACGGTTACCTTCATATTCAACCAAAATCGATAACAGTTACTCCACCCTTTTTTCAAAAAAACAAACTGTATACTACCTTAAGTATTGAAGCAAATCCTGTTTTTTCTCACAACCCTTCTCAGACAGCAATCACTCCTCTTCCTCCATTAAAACAAGTTAAAACTGTTCAATCAGATGAGTTTGATTTGACAGTAGACATGCAACTGAACTACGATTCGTTATCGACTGTTTTGCAAACCATTTATGGAAAAAAAGAGTTACACATCAAAAACAGGAAAGTAATTATCGATAGTGTTGAAATAACTGGTGCGGCAAAAAATCAATTAATTATTGCAGTAGTTTTTTCAGGTTACAAGAAAGGTAAACTGTATTTAACGGGAACTCCTGTTTTTGATGTGGAGACACAAACACTTTCAATCAAGCACCTTGATTATGATTTAGCGACCAAACATGTCCTTGTTAACACTGCGAAATGGTTATTTAACGATCGAATATTAAATGCCTTACAAGATGCTACTTTACAAGATTTAACACCACAATTAGCGCAATTAAAATCAGTAATCAATGAACAATTTCACTTTTCGTATCCTCCGATAAGTGTGAATGGAAAAGTCAGTCACCTCTCTGTTTTAACTATTTATCCAGCTAAAGACGAATTAATTATTCGTGTTATTGCAAAAGGAAAAATGAAGGTCACAGATGCGCATCAATGATTGACCATATGCGATGCAACTGGCGGAAATACCTGAAACAATCGGCTTTTCAAATCTTCTGAAATCGCTAACGAATCGATTGCTTTCTTCATACAACGTAACCATTCATTTTTTGCAACTTCATCAATTTTATGAGGGAGGTGGCGCATCCGCATTTTGGGATGTCCGAATTCAATTGAATAATTGCTCGGCCCACCTAAAAACTGCGTTAAAAAAAGCATTTGTTTGCGTTGAATTTCTGCTTTGTCCGTTTGAAACAATTGTTGAATAACAGGAGAACGAAAAACCTCATCATAAAACCTTGCAACTAAAAGCTGAATGGTTGGAGCTCCTAATTCCTCATATAAAGTACTCATACATAAAGTTGTTAAAATGAAAATGATTGTTACAAATCTCGCTAATTTCTATTACTTTATTTTACATTTATAGTGAAAATGAAGGAACTACTACTAATATTATCTTTTTTACTTGTTACATCGGTAAATGGACAAGAATCAGAATGGAAATTATCTGAATCCATCTCAGATTGTACTGGTGCATCTAACATTCTTCAATCTGGTTCCTATACGCTTGAATTTACAGGAAAATCTGGTAAAATAAAAGACTTTTTAGCTTATCCTTCATTAGCTAATTTAATTGAAAAAAACTCGTTATGGTGTTCCTTTAAAGCGCCATTCAAAGGACGTTTTACACTAGAAGCAATTGTTGGAGAAGGTGAAATAGACATGCTTATTTTTGAAAGTCAATCACGAACACTCTGTAATGACATCTTAAGTGGCAAAGCAGAAATTGCACGTATCATAAGAGCAGGTGATAAACGCCTTGGATTGAGTTTAATCGCATCAAAAAACACATTGTATCCATTAGAATTAGAGGCAGGAAAAGAGATAATGATCTGTTTTCTATTGCGGGAAAAAACGAAGAGAAAAATGGATGTGCAATTTTACTTGGAACCAATTGACTTATTGCATACGGACAAGAATGAAAATAGTAAGGTTGTCGATTTACGACCAGAAAAATTTACACACTTTAGCACAATTCAATTAAGAGATGCTATTACTGGAAATCCTGTTACAGCAAAAATGACCATTTCAGGCATGAAAAGTGTTGCGGCATTGTATTATGGGTCTGATTTTTATTTTTGTCCAGAAAAATCGGGGAAAATAACGATATCAGTTGATGCTGCAGGTTACTTTTTCATTGACAAAGAAGAACCATTATCACCACTTTCGGATAATGAAATTATTGTTTGGCTAGAACCTCTTGGCACTGGAAAATCACTGCAACTTGATAACATTGATTTCATTATCGGAACAACAAATTATACTCCTGAATCGGAACCCAAACTCAGACGACTGAAAGAATTTTTGGCACTTAACGCTGGAATTAAAATTGAAATACAAGGTCATGTAAATGAAACAGGTCACAGTTCTTTTGATGGACAACAAATTTCAGAGGCACGTGCGAAAAGAGTCAAAAAATATTTAGTTGAAAACGGTATCAATAAAGATCGTTTAACAACTGTTGGCCTCGGAAATACAAAACCTATTTATCCCAATCCAAAATTGGCGTCTGAAGAGCAGGCTAATCGACGGGTGGAAATAAAAATCATCAACTAAAAAAGGCTGTCTAAAAAGACAGCCTTCGCATTTTATAATTTGTTTTTTAGTCAAATAAATTCTTAAGTAACACGTCATCAACCATTTCAGGTATGGTAACTTTCAAACGCGGTTCTTGCTCCATTGCACGTTTAATTGCAAAGACAGCGCCTTCATTTCGTGCCCAATTTCTGCGAGCAATTCCATTATTTACGTCCCAATGCAACATCATTGTTAATCTTCTATGCGCATCATCAGAACCGTCTAACAGCATTCCAAATCCACCATTGATCACTTCACCCCAACCTACACCGCCACCATTGTGAATAGACACCCAAGTTGCTCCTCTGAATGAATCCCCAATTACATTATGAATCGCCATATCAGCTGTAAAGCGTGAACCATCATAAATATTTGATGTTTCACGGTATGGTGAATCAGTGCCTGACACATCATGATGGTCGCGGCCAAGAATAATTGGGCCTATTTCACCAGTTGCAATAGCTTTGTTGAAAGCTGCGGCAATTTTCATTCGACCTTCAGCATCTGCATACAAAATACGTGCTTGAGATCCGACTACTAATTTATTTGCCTGTGCACCTTTTATCCATTTAATATTATCTGCAAGTTGCTGCTTAATTTCATCTGGGCTTGTCGTCATTATTTCTTCTAACACAGCGCAAGCGATATCATCTGTCTTTTGTAAATCTTCTGGGTTACCCGATGCACAAACCCATCTAAAAGGCCCAAAACCGTAATCAAAACACATTGGTCCCATTATATCCTGAACATACGAAGGATACTTGAAGTCAATCCCATTTTGAGCCATGATATCCGCTCCTGCTCGCGATGCTTCTAATAAAAATGCATTTCCATAATCAAAGAAATAGGTTCCTTTAGCTACATGCGCATTGACAGCAGCAGCGTGACGCTTCAAGGTGTCTTGAATGGCAATTTTAAATGCTTCTGGATCAGCTGCCATTAAATCGTTAGCGGCTTCCAATGTCATATTCATTGGGTAATAACCTCCTGCCCAAGGATTATGTAACGATGTTTGATCACTTCCAAGATCAACATAAATACTTTCTTTCAAGAATTTTTCCCAAACTTCAACAACATTTCCACTGTAGGCAATAGAAACAACTTCTTTTTTCGCTTTAGCTTCTTTAACTCGTACACATAATTGATTTATATCGCTGATTACTTCATCAACCCATCCTTGTGAATGTCTTGTACGCACAGCTTTTTCATTGACTTCTGCTGTTACAGAAATACAACCAGCGATGGATGCAGCTTTTGGTTGCGCACCTGACATACCTCCTAACCCAGCAGTTAAAAATAATTTACCAGATAAGTCTTCACCGTTTTTAGCAATCATTCGACCCGCATTCAAAACTGTAATGGTCGTACCATGAACAATACCTTGCGGACCAATGTACATGTACGAACCAGCAGTCATTTGACCATATTGTGAAACACCCAAAGCATTCATTTTCTCCCAATCATCTGGTTTCGAATAATTTGGAATTACCATTCCATTCGTAACAACAACTCTTGGAGCGTCTTTGTGTGACGGAAACAAACCCATTGGATGACCTGAATACATAACCAATGTTTGCTCATCAGTCATTTCAGAAAGGTATTTCATACACAAACGGTATTGAATCCAGTTTTGGAAAACAGCACCATTTCCACCGTATGTAATTAATTCATGAGGATGTTGAGCAACTGCATAATCCAAGTTATTTTGAATCATGAGCATGATTGCTTTTGCTTGTTCCGAATTACCAGGATATTCATTGATTGGTCGCGCTTTCATTTCATAATCTGGACGAAAGCGGTACATGTATATGCGTCCATAACGTGTTAATTCGTCTAAAAATTCAGGAATCAGTTCCGCGTGTTGCTGCTTTGGAAAATAGCGCAATGCATTTCTAAGTGCTAATTCCTTTTCCTCCTTTGATAATATATCTTTTCTTTTAGGAGCGTGATTAATAGCAGGATCGATTGCTTTTTTTTGGGGTAATTCTTTTGGAATTCCTTGTTTAATATCAAATTGAAACTCAGAAATAGTCATAAAAAATTTGTTTGTTCAAAGTTAAACAGTTTATCCCTGCTTTCTGTTTAAAATAAAAAATTAATTACAAAAAAAAGGCTGTTTGATAACAAACAGCCTCTTACAAAAATGCTAAATATTATCTCAACACATTGATTGAACCAGTAAATTCATACTTTTTATCGTTCAATGCATCTTTTGTTCGTATTGTCCAATTATAAATCCCAGCAGGAACAATTTTTCCTTTGTACGTTCCATCCCATGTTGCAGTTACATCTTTACTTTCCCAAATGACTTCTCCCCATCGATTGTAAATCAATAAATCGAAAACTGTTACGTCGATTCCTTCCATAATAACCGACCAATGTTGGTTAAACTCATCACCATCAGGAGTAAATGCATTAGGCGCATAAATCAAAACTTCTGGTTTAACAGGAACTTTGATCAATGTTGTATCAGAACATCCTAACGAAGAATTTGCAATTAAAATCACATCGTATAACCCTGTTTGACCGTCAGGGAACATGACTTCTTGATTTTCAGCACTGGATTGATTGGGAACCGCACTTTGAAAATACCATTGATACGAATCAGCACCTGAACTATAGTTTGTGAAAAGTACTTGTGTGTTAAACATTAAAATTGGATCTGGACTCCACTTAAAATCTGCGTTAGGTTTTGGATGCACATTCAAAAATGAATTGAAGGTTGTTGAATCGATACATCCATCTGGAGAAGTTACAATTAACTGAACATCGTACATCCCGGCAAATAAGTTATCAGGAACAATTTGATCCAAATTAACAAACTGTTGCCCATCACTAATATTCCAAACTGTTCCAGTGGACATTAATGGATCTGTTTCGTTTGTTAATACAAAAGAAGCAGGCTCACATTTTGTTGGTTGATCTACAGATATCATTGGAATAGGTAGTGGATAAGTAATAATATCCGTAGCAATTACCAATGGTGTAGACTCACACGCATCCTCAATAGTAACATTATATGTTGTTGTTGTTGATGGCGAAGGTGATATACTTGACGTACTACCCGTATTTGTTGCACTCGTTGACCATGTAAAAATATATGGCTGTCCAAGTCCTCCAGCTAAATTTGTGACACTTATTGTTCCAGGATAACCTGGACAAACACTTTGATTTAAAGGACTCAAAGAAGCAGATATTCCTGGTCGTATCGTTACTTGAATTGAATCAGTTATAGAAACACAACCCAATTGATTTTCAGCATACACTAAATAGTTTGTTGGTGTATTTGGAGAAACTGATTGATTGCCACTTAGTGATGCCGTTTGGTTCCAATGATAACTGAATGACGTTCCACCTGTTGCACTTGCAACTAAATTTGCTGTGCCATTCTCACAAATCAAAGTATCATTTGACAAACTCAAGACTATCGGTGAAGGATCAATGACGGTGACCGTTGTGCATTTGGAACAACCCAATGCATTTTTAGCACACACCGTATATGTTCCAGCTGGAAAAGTTGATTGACTTGCGTTTGGTACCCACGTTAATCCATTGTCATAACTATAAAGTACTGCATTTGCAGAAGTAATTGAAATCGTTCCATTGGCTTCACCGACGCATGCTGGAGAGCTCGTAGTAGCTGCAATTTGTTGTTCTGAAACAATTACACTCATTGTATCACGTGCTGTTCCACAAAGTGTACTCGTCAATTTCCAAACGAATTTATAAATACCAGGCTGATTAACCGTTACGGTTGGAGTTGGATTGCTAAAATTTGGAGCAAATGTTGCTGTTGCAGGAGGTGTTAATCCTGTTGGGACTATAACTTGCCAACTTCCTGTTACAGGTGCAACAGCTGGTGTTGCTGCAAGTGTTATTGGTGACCCAAAACATACTACTTGATCTGGACCAGCATTTGGAGTTAAGGGAGGAATAACAGTTACGGTAAATGTCGCTGTATCAATTAAAGCAGCTGCTGTAAGTGTTGCAGGTTGGGTTACTTTTACATGATAAGTAGTTGTAACAGTTGGGTTTACTGTAACGTTTGTTCCTCCTGAAGGATTTGAAACTCCTGTAGTAACTAACCATTGAAATGTTGGATTTGTGTAGCCAGGAGTTGAAATTGTAACCGTTGTACTATTTCCTTGACAAATTGTTTTATTAGGAGCTGAAACACTACATGATACATTAGCCGAACCAAAGAAATTTAAATTAACTGATTGATTTGTCGAGCTATAGTTCGATAAACATAAAATAAATTGTTGTCCAGCTGTAACTGTCAGAGGGTTTTCATAACTTGTTGAAGATGCTCCAGGAGGATAATTTGCTGGACTTGCCATTCCTGTATTCCCGTTACATGTTCCATTCCAATTACATGCTACTGGAGGTAAGGTATTTCCATTTATTCCTGCACATCCGTTATTATTTACATTTGGCCACATGATCCAGTCAAAACAGCCAGATGCTGTTGGACTAACTATTGACCATTGTAATGTGCCAGATGTAACTACATTTATTGTAATGAAAGTTGAAACTGTTTCACCTGTTAACAAACATCCTGAATTTCCACCATTGGGATTGGTACTTGGATTAGATATAGATCCCGCTGTGAAATCAACGGTATTATAGGTTGGATTGGTCCCAACAATAGCAAAATTGGGAACAGTACATCCAGGAACAGCCATAGTACAATTTACTGGCAATTGCTGAGAGAACGAAATGAATGTTGCTAAAAAACAACAAAGTGAAAATAATAACTTCATAACGAATTAATTACAATTTGTAAATGGGTAGTTAGCTACTGGATCTATTCCGTATATTCCAACTTGTATACATGATGCTTTTGAAGCTGCATCACCTAACCAACTTGTAACATTTTCTTCAGAAAAGAAAGAAATGTTTTTAGTTAATAAAAACACTCTTCTAGTCGGAATGTCAACACGAACAATTGAAATATATGGGTTGCTACGCAAATTAACTTCAATTGCTTTTAATTCCTCCTCATCAGTTATTGACAACATGCATTGAGCAAAAAAAACAGTAGTTTGTTTTGTGACTTCACTATTTTCATTTGCTGTTTGTCCAATTACTTTATTTGTAACGAAAGAACTCAATAGGAGAAGTATTGCAATAATTTTCATAAGTCTTTTTTTATTCTTAACGTAAATATACAACATGTGGTTGTCTTATAAAACAAAAAAAGGAGGTAAATACCTCCTTTTTAACTTTAAAACATGTTGAATTATAAAAACTTGAAATTTTTACCCGGATAGTAAGCCGTATTACCCAATTCTTCTTCAATGCGTAATAATTGATTGTATTTTGCCATACGATCACTTCGTGATGCAGATCCAGTTTTAATTTGTCCACAATTCAATGCTACAGCTAAATCTGCGATTGTATTATCTTCTGTTTCACCACTTCTATGTGACATGACAGATGTATATGAATTTCTCGTTGCTAACTGAACAGCTTCAATCGTTTCTGAAAGCGAACCAATTTGATTTACTTTAACTAAAATCGAATTAGCTACTCCTTTTTCAATTCCTTCAGCTAAACGTTTGGTGTTGGTAACAAATAAATCGTCTCCAACTAATTGAACAGACGCTCCAAGTTTATCTGTCGCTGTTTTCCAACCACTCCAATCATCTTCTGCTAAACCATCTTCAATTGATACGATTGGGTATTTTTTACACCATTCAGCCCAATAATCAACCATTTCGGAAGATGTTCTTGATTCACCAGTTGATTCAAACAAATACAATCCTTTTTCTGCATTGTAAAATTCAGACGAAGCCGCATCGAGTGCGATGTAAACATCATATCCTGGCTTGAATCCAGCTTTTTCGATTGCTTGTAATACAACTTGAATTGCTTCTTCATTAGATCCTAAATTAGGTGCAAAACCACCTTCATCTCCAACATTTGTTGATAATCCTTTCGATTTCAATACGTTTTTCAAATGGTGGAAAATTTCAGTTCCCCAACGCAATCCCTCTGAAAAAGAACTTGCACCGAATGGCATCACCATGAATTCTTGCACATCGATTAGATTATCTGCATGAGATCCACCGTTCAAAATGTTCATCATTGGTACAGGCATTGTTGTCGCTCCAACACCACCTACATAACGGAACAAACTCATTCCCGACTCTTGAGCAGCTGCCTTTGCAACAGCTAAAGAAGTCCCAAGAATTGCATTTGCTCCTAAATTTGATTTATTTGCTGTGCCATCAAGAGTATTTAATGTCGCATCGATCAATTTTTGATCAAACACATCCATTCCTAATAGTTCTTCTGCAATAATTGTGTTTACATTTTCAACAGCTTTCAAAACACCTTTACCTAGGTATAACGATTTATCACCATCTCTCAATTCAACAGCTTCGTGAACACCTGTTGATGCTCCCGATGGAACTGCTGCTCTACCAACACTTCCATTTGTAGTATATACATCTACTTCAACGGTAGGATTACCTCTTGAATCTAAAATTTGTCTTCCGACAATGCGTGCAATATAACTCATAATTATTTTTGTTTCATATTAGCGATAAACTGATCAAAAAGGTATCTCGAATCGTGAGGACCTGCCGAAGCTTCTGGGTGAAATTGAACAGAAAAAACAGGTTTGTTTTTCAATTGAATACCCGCTATTGTGTCATCATTCAAATGAACGTGAGTCACTTCAATGCTTGGATTAGTAGCAACACTGTTTTTAGTGATTACAAAACCATGATTTTGTGAAGTAATCTCACCTTTTCCAGTTAATAAATTTTTCACTGGATGGTTGATTCCTCGGTGACCATTGAACATTTTCTCAGTTGCTAAGCCTTGGCTTAAACCTAATATTTGATGTCCCAAACAAATACCAAATATTGGAATCCCTGATTGAACTAACCGTGCAACCAATGCAATTTGATTGGGCATTGCAGATGGATCACCTGGTCCATTTGACAACATGAAACCATCTGGATTAAATGCAATTAAATCTGCATATGGAGTGTCCATTGGGAAAACGCGAACAAAACATCCTCTTTCAGTAAGGCAACGAACAATGTTTTTCTTTACACCGAAATCGATTAACGCGACTTTAAGCGATGCATTTTCATCACCAAAATCTAAAATTTCTTTTGTTGCTACTTTGGAAGAAAGCTCTAATCCATCCATTGATGGTACTTGTTTTACCAATGCTTTTAATTCGTTTTCATCCAAAATTTCAGATGAAATAATCGCATTCATCGCACCTTTGTGTCTGATATGTCTAACCAAAGAACGGGTATCAATATCTGTTATACCAACACGTTCGTTATCGATTAAATAATCGTTTAAACTGGAAAAAGCTGAAGTTCTCGAATACACACTTGCGAATTTCTTAGTAACCAAACCTGCAATTTTCACTGAATCAGATTCAACTTCATCTTTTTGAACACCATAGTTTCCGATATGAGCAGTTGTCATGATCAGAATTTGTCCATAATAAGAAGGGTCTGTGAAAACTTCTTGGTAACCAGTCATTCCAGTATTGAAAGCGATTTCACCAGTTGTTGTACCGATTTTACCTGTTGCATAACCTTTGTACACTGTACCATCTTCCAACACCAAAAGTGCAGATTTTCGATCTTCCATATTCGAATTATTTTTTTTGCAAAAATAGGATTAATAAAATAAAAATCAGTGGAAATTTGACACAAAAAAAGGGTCTTACCAATGATAAGACCCTTATTTATTTTAAGAAGATAATTATTCTTCTGTTTTTTCTTCTTCAGCAGGTGTTTCATCAGCTGGTGCTTCTGTTGCTGGAGTTTCTTCAACTACTGCTTCAGATGCCTCAGTTGTTTCTGTTGCAACTACTTCTTCAGCTACAACTTCTGTTGATTCAGTTGCTGTAACTTCTTCTTTTTTGCTAGCTCCACCACGACGAGAACGACGAGTTGTTGCTTTTTTAGCATCATCATTTGACGTGTAGATTTCATTGAAATCAACTAACTCGATCAAACACATTTCAGCATTATCACCTAAACGGTAACCTGTACGAATGATACGAGTGTAACCACCTGGACGATTTGCAATTTTTGGAGCAACTGTACGGAATAATTCTGTAACAGCCTCTTTACTTTTCAAGTAAGAAAATGCAGTACGACGCGCGTGTGTAGTATCGTCTTTTGATTTTGTAATTATCGGCTCAACAAAAACACGTAAAGCTTTTGCTTTAGCGATTGTAGTGTTGATACGTTTGTGTTCAATTAAAGAACAAGCCATATTGGACAACATTGCATGTCTGTGTGCAGTTTGTCTTCCAAGATGATTAAATTTTTTACCGTGTCTCATAATAGTAAATTTCGTAAGTAACGGTTAACTAGCACTTATATCGCTTCGTACTAGCCACCTATCACGCCATTAATTAATTGTTTATTGCGATATTAGTCTTTATCTAATTTGTATTTAGCTACATTCATTCCAAAGTTCAACCCTTTTGAATCAACTAAATCTTCTAACTCAGTTAATGATTTCTTACCGAAATTACGGAATTTCAATAAGTCATTTTTGTTGTAAGATACTAAATCACCCAATGTTTCAACATCAGCAGCTTTCAAACAGTTTAGAGCACGAACTGATAAGTCCATATCCACTAATTTTGTTTTCAACAATTGACGCATGTGTAATGAAGTTTCATCAAATTCTTCTGAATCAGATTTAGACTCACTATCTAATGTAATACGCTCATCAGAGAATAACATGAAGTGGTGAATTAAAATCTTAGCAGCTTCTTTCAATGCTTCTTTTGGATGAATTGAACCATCTGTATGCAAATCAAGTACTAATTTTTCGTAATCTGTTTTTTGTTCAACACGGTAATTTTCAATCGTGTATTTTACATTAACAATCGGCGTAAAAATTGAGTCAATCGCAATTGTTCCAAATGGAGCATTTCCGTTTTTGTTTTCTTCAGCAGGTACATAACCACGACCTTTGATAATTGTAAGTTCCAACTCTAATTTTACAGTTGATTCCATGTTACAAATAACCAAGTCTGGGTTTAATACTTGAAATGCAGAAGTGAATTTTCCTAAATCACCAGCAGTCAACTTATCTTGTCCAGAAATAGAAACAATTACTGTTTCATTATCTGTTCCTTCGATTTGTTGTTTGAAGCGAACTTGTTTTAAATTCAAAACGATTTCAGTAACATCTTCTACAACACCTTTCAATGTTGCAAATTCGTGATCAACACCTTCGATACGAACAGATGAGATAGCATATCCTTCTAATGAAGAAAGTAAGATACGACGTAATGCGTTACCTACTGTTATACCATATCCTGGTTCAAGAGGGCGAAATTCGAATTGACCTTTACGATCATCCGATTGAATCATTATTACCTTATCCGGTTTTTGAAAATCTAAAATTGCCATGTTATTTTCTTCTTTTAATTGTTTTACAGTTGCGCGGTTTACAAGATTGAAGAACGTCCAGTAAACCCTTTAGCTGTAACTCAATGATTATTATTACTTAGAGTATAATTCGACGATTAATTGCTCCTTGATATTTTCAGGGATCATTTCACGTGATGGAGTAGCTAACACTTTACCAGAAAGTGTTGGACCGTTCCAATCCAACCAATCGTAACGTTTGTTTGAAGCAGTTAACGAAGATGTGATAGCCTCTAAAGATTTAGATTTTTCACGAACGCTAACAACATCACCAATACGTAATGTGTAAGATGGGATGTTTACCACTTCACCATTTACAACGATGTGTTTGTGTGTTACTAACTGACGAGCACCTCTTCTTGTAGGAGCGATACCTAAACGGTAAACTGTATTATCCAAACGTGCTTCACACAATTGTAATAAGTTTTCACCAGTAATACCTTTCATGCGAGACGCTTTCTTGAATAAATTAGAGAATTGACGCTCTAAAATACCATACGTATATTTCGCTTTTTGCTTTTCACCTAACTGAATAGCGTATTCTGATTGTTTACCACCTCTTCTTTTAGAAGGACCATGTTGTCCTGGGCCGTAACTTCTTTTATCCAGTGCTTTGTCTGGACCAAAAATTGGATCACGAAAACGACGTGCAATTTTGGATTTTGGACCTGTATATCTTGCCATACTATTTAATTTACTGGGGGATTATGAATTAAGGCTTTCCTTCGATAATCTGATTCCCCAAATTGTTAATCACTATTTGTTAAACGCGACGTTTTTTCGGTGGTCGACAACCGTTGTGTGGTAATGGAGTAACATCAATGATTTCAGTTACTTCGATTCCACTATTGTGTAATGATCTAATTGCAGATTCTCTACCTGCTCCTGGACCTTTCACGAATACTTTTACTCTACGTAATCCGAAGTCATGTGCTTCCTTCGATGCATCCTCAGCTGCAATTTGCGCAGCATAAGGCGTGTTCTTTTTAGAACCCTTGAAGCCCATTTTCCCAGCCGATGACCAAGATATAACTTGACCAGCGTTGTTCGTCAAAGAAATAATCACATTGTTGAAGGTAGCTTGAATATGCGCTTCACCCGATGCGTCTACTTTGACGTTTTTCTTCTTCTTTTGATTTGACTTTGCCATCTCTACTTATTATTTAGCTGCTTTTTTCTTGTTAGCAACTGTTTTTCTTCTACCTTTTCTAGTACGAGAATTGTTTTTCGTACGTTGACCTCTCAACGGAAGACCTGCACGGTGACGAATTCCACGTTGACATCCGATATCCATTAAACGTTTGATGTTTAATTGAATTTCAGAACGCAATTGTCCTTCTGTTTTAATTTCCGAAATTGAAGTACGGATTAAAGCAATTTGATCATCGCTCCATTCTTGTACTTTTGTGTTTTCGTCAATACCGTTAGCTGCTAATACCTTTTTAGCTGTGCTTCGTCCAATTCCGAAGATGTAAGTCAATCCGATTACTCCTCGTTTGTTTTTTGGTAGATCAATACCTGCAATACGTGCCATAATTAACCTTGTCTTTGTTTTAGTTTAGGATTCTTTTTGTTAATCACGTAAACTCTTCCTTTTCGCTTAACAATCTTGCAGTCTGCAGATCGCTTTTTTACTGAAGCTCTTACTTTCATGTTCTTTTTGTTTTATAGGAATTCTTTACTTATATCTGAAAGAAATACGTCCTTTAGTTAAATCATAAGGCGACATTTCAACTTTCACTCTATCACCAGGTAAAATTTTAATGTAAAACATTCTCATTTTTCCTGAAATATGTGCTGTCAAAATATGACCATTTTCCAATTCTACACGAAACATTGCATTTGATAATGCTTCGATAATTGTACCGTCTTGTTCTATTGATGATTGCTTTGCCATATCTTAAAAACCAGAGGTCAATTCATTTGGAGTGCGTCTACCTCTTACACGAGCACCTTCCATTAAACCATCCATGTGGCGATTTAATAAATAAGACTCGATTTGTTGTAAGGTATCCAATACCACACCAACCATAATTAATAATGACGTACCACCAAAGAATAATTCAAATCCAGAACGAATACCAGCTTGCCATGCAATTGAAGGCAAGATAGCAATCAATGCTAAGAATAATGAACCAGGAAGTGTAATACGTGAAATCAATGTATCAATGTACTCAGCAGTTTCTTCACCTGGACGAACTCCAGGAATAAATCCACCATTGCGTTTCAAATCTTCAGCCATTTTACGTGGATTAATCATGATCGCCGTATAAAAATACGTAAACACGATAATCAACAAAGCTAACAATGCATTGTACCAAATACCATGGGTATTCCCCAAAGCATATTGAATAACTCCACTTTCTTTACCACTACTTGCTAACATAACAGGAATTGTCATAATAGCTTGTGCGAAAATGATTGGCATAACACCAGAAGCATTTACTTTTAATGGTAAATAATTACGAGCACCTTGATCGTCAACGCTTCTTGCACCTACTACACGTTTAGCCGTATTTAGTGGAACTTTACGAACACCTTGAACGATTAGGATAGTTCCCAATACGATTAAGATGAACATCATGATTTCCAATACAACTTTTAACGGAGCAGAAATTGCAACCTCTTGAATGAATGCAGATGGGAGACGTGATAAAATACCTACAGTAATCAATAATGAAATACCATTACCAATTCCTTTGTCTGTAATTCGTTCACCTAACCAAACTGAGAACATAGAACCTGCAACCATTGAGATTACAGCAGTTGCCCACCAAAGTGAACCAGGATCTTGTGGTAATGCACCTTGAATACCTGAAGCGTATAACGAGATGTAACTTGGTGCTTGAACAGCACAAATTGCAATCGTTAAGATACGCGTATAGTTATTGATTTGTTTTCTACCAGATTCTCCCTCATTTTGCATTTTTTGAACAGCTGGAACAGCCATACCTAATAATTGCATGATGATGGATGCACTAATGTATGGCATAATACCAAGCGCCATGATTGACACGTTAGTAAAACCACCACCTGAGAACAAAGACAATAGCGATTCAAGCGCATTGTTAGAGCCACCTTTAGCTGCATTGTCAAGCACTGCTTGAGCATTTACGCCAGGCAACATGATAAACGACCCGATTCGGTAAACAAGAATAAGAGAAAGCGTAAGAATAATACGCTTTCTCAATTCCTCTACTTTCCAGATGTTTTTTATGTTTTGTATAAACCGTTTCATAAAAAAAATGTCGGCAAAGTTAATTAGATTTCTGAAATAGAACCACCTTGAGCTTCAATTCCTGCTTTTGCAGTAGATGAAAACTTGTGAGCAGTAATAGTTACTTTGGATTTCAACTCACCACGTCCTAGGATTTTCACTAGTTCGTTACGAGATACAAGTCCATTTTCACGCAATACTTCAGGAGTAATTTCAGTTACATTCTTACGCTCAACAAGCGATTGAATAGCATCTAAATTAATTGCTTTGTATTCGATTCTGTTGATATTCTTGAATCCGAATTTAGGAACACGACGCTGTAGCGGCATTTGACCTCCTTCGAAACCAATTTTCTTTGAATAACCAGAACGAGATTTCTGTCCTTTATGACCGCGTGTAGCTGTGCCACCGCCGCCTGAACCATGTCCACGGCCTATTCTTTTATCAGTAAGAACAGCGCCATTAGCAGGTTTTAAATTATTTAAATTCATAGTAAATTCGATTTTACGATTATGATACCACTTCAATCAAATGCTCGACCTTCTTGATCATTCCAAGAATTTGTGGTGTTGCTTCTTTCTCTATAACTTGGTTCAAACGGCTAAAACCTAACGCCTGAATAGTAGCTTTTTGACGAGCAGGGCGTTTAATAGTGCTGCGAACTTGTTTTATCTTAATTGTTGCCATACTATTTAATATTAACCGTTAAAAACTTTGTCCAAACTAATTCCACGTTGACGTGCAACTGTAACTGCATCACGCATGTTTGCAAGCGCATCAATTGTTGCTTTAACAACATTGTGTGGGTTAGAAGAACCTTGAGACTTAGCAAGTACATTGTGAACTCCAACTGACTCCAAAACAGCACGCATCGCACCACCTGCGATAACTCCTGTACCATTTGTTGCCGGTTTCAAGAACACTTGTGCTCCACCGAATTTACCTTTTTGAGCGTGTGGTACTGTACCACGTAGGATTGGAACTTTGATAAGGTTCTTTTTCGCATCGTCGATTCCTTTTGTAATCGCTTCTGTTACTTCTTTTGCTTTACCTAAACCATGTCCAACGATTCCATGCTCATCACCTACTACTACGATCGCTGAGAAACTAAAAGTACGTCCACCTTTTGTTACTTTCGTAACGCGGTTAACAGATACTAATTTGTCTTTAAGCTCGATATCAGAGGCTTTTACTCTATTTAATGTTTGTGCTGCCATCTCTATTAAAATTTAAGTCCGCCTTCTCTAGCTGATTCAGCTAACGATTTAACACGACCGTGGTATAAATAACCATTACGATCAAAAACAACTGTTTCAAGACCAGCTTTCACAGCTTTTTGAGCGATATCTTTACCTACTACTGCAGCCTGATCAATTTTGTTCAATTTATCAGCTGCTTTGTTTTTGTAAGAAGATGCAGCGACTAATGTAATACCTTTTGTATCATCGATCAATTGCGCATAAATTTGCTTGTTTGAACGATATACAGATAAACGAGGCACAAGAGTTGTACCAGAAATTTTCTTTCTGATTCTTCTCTTAATTTTTGCTCTTCTGTTTAATTTACTAAATGCCATAACTTTTAAAATTATTTTTTACCTGCAGATTTACCAGCTTTTCTTCTAATCTCTTCACCCATGAATCGGACACCTTTACCTTTGTAAGGTTCTGGTTTACGAAGGGAACGAATTTTGGCAGCGACTTGGCCTAAAAGTTGCTTGTCGTAAGATTCTAACTTAACAACAGGTGCTTTACCTTTTTGCGTATCTGCAGATACCATAATTTCTTTCGGGAGTTCGATAATAATTGGGTGAGAATAACCCAATGCTAATTCCAACAGTTGTCCTGTTGCTGTAGCACGGTAACCTACACCTATTACTTCTAACTCTTTTGTGTACCCTTCGGAAACACCAACAATCATGTTTTGAATTAACGCACGGTATAAACCATGTTTCGCTCTATGATCTGGCGCATCTGACACGCGGGTAAAAGTGATTTCTGAACCATCAATTGACATTGTTACACAAGCATCTATTTCTTGCGTCAACTGTCCTTTTGAACCTTTCACGGTAACCAAAGTACCTTCCACTTTTACATCAACTCCACTCGGGATTGTTACTGGGGATTTACCTATCCTTGACATTACTTGAGAATTGTTACTAAATTAATACACGTAGCAGAGAACCTCTCCACCTACGTTTTCTTTTCTAGCTTCTTTATCGGTGATGACACCTTTTGAAGTAGAAACGATAGCTATTCCTAAACCATTCAACACGCGAGGCATATCAGCTGCACCACTGTATTTACGAAGACCTGGTCGAGACGCACGCTCGATTTTAGTAATCGCAGGAACTTTTGTTGATTGATTGTACTTAAGGGCGATTTTTATCACTCCTTGTTTATCGTCTTCTTCGAATTTGTAATTCGCGATATATCCTTGATCAAAAAGGATAGCTGTCATAGCACGCTTAACGTTAGAAGATGGAATTTCTACCATTTTCAAACGAGCAGCATTCGCGTTACGAATACGAGTTAGATAATCTGCAATTGGATCTGTATACATTGCTTCTTTTAAATTGAATTACCAACTAGCTTTTTTAACACCCGGTATTTTACCTGCCAATGCCATTTCACGGAAAGTTACACGTGAAAGACCAAATTGACGCATATACCCGCGTGGTCGACCTGTCAACCCACAACGATTGTGCATACGAACTTTTGATGAGTTCGCAGGCAATTGTTGTAAAGCATCCCAATCTCCAGCAGCTTTCAACTCAGCGCGTTTCGCTGCGTATTTAGCTACCATTTTTTCTCTTTTGCGCTCACGCGCTTTCATTGATTCCTTAGCCATCTTCTTATTTTTTTACGAATGGGAAACCAAAAGCATCTAACAATGCTCTTCCTTCTTCGTCGCTATCAGCTGATGTAACAAATGTGATATCCATCCCTAAGATTTTGCTCACTTTATCGATATCAATCTCTGGAAAGATGATGTGTTCTTTAACTCCTAAGTTGAAGTTACCTCTTCCATCAAAACCTTTTGGGTTAATTCCTCGGAAATCACGAGTACGTGGCAAAGCTACGGAAATAAATCGATCTAAAAAATCGTACATCTTATCTCCACGTAACGTAACTTTTGTACCAATTGGCATTCCTTTACGTAATTTGAAGTTAGAAACGTCTTTTTTAGATATAGTAGCGACTGCACGTTGTCCAGCGATACGCGAAACATCTAAGATAGCATTATCAACAATTTTTTTATCTGCAACTGCATCACCCAATCCTTGGCTGATGACAATTTTTTGCAATTTCGGAACACGCATAACCGTTTTATATCCGAACTTTTCAGTAAGTGACGGAATAATTTCCTCTTTATACTGTTTTTTCAGTCTTGGCGAATAACTCATTTTAGATCTCCTCTCCAGATTTTTTAGAATAACGTACTAAGATTCCTTTCGCATTTTCCTTACGGCCAATACGAGAAGCTTGTCCTTTTACGACTACCATTAAGTTAGAAATGTGGATTGTTCCTTCTTTCTCAATGATTCCACCTTGCGGCTCAGAAGCACTTGGCTTCGTGTGACGCTTTACTAAGTTCACGCCCTGAACAGTAGCGCGTTCTTTGGTTCTATCAATCGTAAGGATTTTTCCTTCTTGTCCTTTAGACTCACCGCTTAAAACTTTAACAGTGTCGCCTACTTTGATGTGTAATTTCTTTTGCATGACTTCACTAATTTAAAGTACTTCGGGAGCAAGTGAAACAATTTTCATGTAATTGTTTTCACGAAGCTCGCGAGCTACTGGTCCAAAAATACGGGTTCCTCTCATCTCCCCCGCCTGATTCAAGATAACGCAAGCGTTATCATCGAAACGAATGTAAGAACCATCAGGACGGCGTACCTCCTTACGTGTTCTTACAACAACCGCCTTGGCAACCGTACCTTTCTTAACGGCTCCAGAGGGCATTGCGCTCTTAACAGCAACTACGATTTTATCTCCAACGGAAGCATAACGACGTTTTGTACCGCCTAATACGCGGATACATAACACCTCTTTTGCTCCGGAGTTATCTGCTACTGCAAGTCTTGATTCTTGTTGTATCATTGCAACTAATTATTTTGCTCTTTCAATAATTTCTACTAATCTCCAATTCTTGTTTTTAGACAAGGGACGAGTCTCCATGATTTTAACAGTATCACCAATGTGGCAATCGTTGTTTTCATCGTGGGCTACAAATTTAGTAGTTTTTTTTACGAACTTACCATACTTCGGGTGTTTTACTTTTCTTTCTACCGATACAACGATAGATTTTTGCATTTTATCGCTAGTAACGACCCCGATACGTTCTTTTCTTAAATTACGCTTTTCCATTTCAAGCTTCTTTTAACAGCCCGGCTTACGCCTGACTTTCACGTTTTTTCAATTCAGTATTTAAACGAGCGATAGTACGACGAACATCACGAATTTGAAGTGGATTTTCTAAAGGTGTTACCTTATGTCCTAATTTCATTTTTGTTAATGTTTCTGTTGTATTTGCTAACGTCGTTTTCAAATCTTCAACTGAAAGTTTACTAATTTCTTGTTGTTTCATCAGTTCTATTATTTACCTGGTATAACATAATCGTTACGTACGACAAACTTACATTTTACTGGAAGTTTCTGAGCCGCTAAACGAAGTGCTTCTTTAGCAACTTCATAGGGAACTCCGTCCGCTTCAAACATAATACGTCCAGGTCTAACAACTGCGACCCAGTGACTTGGAGCACCTTTACCTTTACCCATACGTACCTCTGCAGGTTTTGATGTGATTGGTTTGTCAGGGAAGATACGAATCCACACTTTACCTTCACGTTTCATGTAACGCGTAACTGCGATACGAGACGCTTCGATTTGGCGTGATGTGATCCATCCTGGCTCCAATGTTTTCAGTCCAAAAGATCCGAATGCAACTGTAGCTCCGCGTTGTGCTTCACCACGATTACGACCTTTTTGAACTCTTCTAAATTTGGTTCTCTTTGGAGATAACATCTTTCGAAAATTTTAAATGGTAATTACTTCTTTTTACGGTTATTTCCGCCTTTTCCACTTGGACGACGATTTCCTCTGTCACCAGAAGGAGCTCCACCTTTAGCCGAAGCTGCAGACATTCCAACATTTGGAGAAAGGTCACGGCGACCGTAAACTTCACCTTTACAGATCCATACTTTGATACCAATCAAACCGTAAGTAGTCAATGCCTCGCCTACTGCGTAATCGATATCTGCTCTGAACGTATGTAACGGAGTACGTCCATCTTTGTACATTTCTGAACGAGCCATCTCTGCCCCATTCAAACGACCTGAAATTTTCACTTTGATACCTTCGGCACCCATTCTCATGGTTGAACCGATAGACATCTTAATTGCGCGACGAAAAGAAATACGAGCTTCTAATTGACGAGCGATTCCATCAGCTACTAAGCGAGCATCCAATTCAGGACGTTTCACTTCGAAGATATTGATTTGGATTTCTTTCTTCGTCAATTTTTTTAACTCTTCTTTCAATTTATCGACTTCTTGACCACCTTTACCGATAATCACACCCGGACGAGCCGTGTTGATTGTAACAGTAACGAGCTTGAGGGTACGCTCGATGATGATTTTTGAAATACTTGCTCTGGATAAACGGGCGTGGAGGTATTTTCTGATTTGATCGTCTTCAACGATTTTATCTTTGTATTTAGTCCCACCGTACCAGTTAGATTCCCATCCGTGGATGAAACCTAGTCTATTACCTATTGGATTCGTTTTTTGTCCCATTTTCCTTCAATTATTTTGCCCCGTCGATAACGACAGTTACGTGGTTAGATCTTTTACGAACACGGTAAGCTCTACCTTGAGGCGCAGTTTGAATACGTTTCAACATACCAGCACTACCTACTTCAATAGATTTCACCACTAATTTTTCATCTTCAATGCTTTTTCCTTCGTTTTTAGCTTCCCAATTAGCTATTGCTGAACGCAATAATTTTGAAAGGCTCAACGAAGCGTCTTTAGCATTGTGTTGCAATATGTTTAAAGCTTTATTTACGTCTACGCCACGTACAAGATCTGCAACTAATCTCATTTTACGTGGAGAAATAGGTGAATCATTCAACTTTGCAAAAGCAGTCGTTGTTTTTTCTTCCTTAATTCTCTCAGCTCTTAATCTCTTTCTAGCGCCCATGTCACTTGAATTTTAAACTATCTTTTTTTATCCTTTTTGTTAGCACCATGCCCACGGAAGTTACGTGTAGGAGAAAATTCTCCTAATTTGTGACCTACCATGTTCTCTGTAACAAATACAGGAATAAACTTATTCCCGTTATGCACTGCGAAAGTTAATCCAACAAAATCTGGAGTAATTGTAGAAGCGCGTGACCATGTTTTGATTACTGCTTTACTACCGCTTTCTTGTGCTACGTCCACTCTTTTTGACAACTTATAGTGTACAAAAGGTGGTTTTTTCAACGAACGACTCATACCTTATTTCTTTCTTCTTTCGATGATGAACTTATCTGAATATTTTTTCTTAGAACGTGTCTTGTATCCTTTAGCAGGCATACCGTTTCTAGAACGTGGTAACCCTCCGGCATTTCTACCTTCACCACCACCCATTGGGTGATCAACCGGGTTCATTACAACACCACGAACGCGAGGACGACGTCCTAACCAGCGAGAGCGACCAGCTTTACCAGAAACAACTAATGAGTGTTCTCCGTTAGAAACGGCACCAATTGTTGCTAAACAAGTAGTTAAGATCATACGCGTCTCACCTGAAGGCAATTTAATAATCGCATAGCGACCATCACGAGCGTTCAATTGTGCATACGTACCAGCACCACGAGCAATAGCACCACCTTTACCAGGGTGCAACTCGATGTTGTGGATAACTGTTCCTAATGGAACATCGGATAAAAATAGTGCATTACCAACATTTGGCGTTGCTCCTTTTCCAGCGACAACAGTATCACCTACTTTTAAACCTTCTGGAGCAATAATGTATCGTTTCTCTCCGTCAACGTAGTAAAGTAATGCAATACGAGCGGTTCTGTTTGGATCGTATTCGATTGATTTAACAACAGCAGGCACAGTGTGCTTGTCGCGTTTGAAATCGATGATACGATACTTTTGTTTGTGTCCACCACCCATATAACGCATGGTCATACGACCATCGTTATTACGACCTCCAGACTTTCCAATGCTACCAGTTACAAGGCTCTTTTCAGGAACGTTTGTAGTAACTTCAGAATAAGTACTGTTGATCTTGTGTCTTTGCCCTGGAGTTGTAGGCTTGAATTTTTTAAGACCCATAGTTCTTTTTAATAATTATTAAACAAATCAATCGTTTCTCCTGCAGCAACGGTAACGATGGCTTTTTTCCATACTTTACTTGGTTGCTCAACGACACCTCTATTCGTAAATTTCGTAGAGGATTTTCCACCGCCATAAGTGAGTGTTCTTACATCAACAACGTTGACTCCGTACATCTTTTCGACAGCGCTTTTAATTTCTATTTTGTTAGCCGTTCTCAATACTTCAAACGCAAACGTGTTGTACTTTTCAGTTCCAGCAGTTGCTTTTTCAGTTATGATCGGTTTTTTGATAATAGTACTCATCACCAATTAGTTTAGAATCTTTTCGATTACTTCGATTGAACTTTCTGTCAATACTACTTTTTTCGCGTTCAATACATCGTATGTATTAACTGAATCAGCATTAACAACTTTTACACGTTGTAAGTTACGTGAAGACAAATATACATTGTCATTTCCATTTCCTACAATCATCAACACCTTTTCGTTTGACAAGTTCAAGTTCGATAACATCGATTTGAATTCAGTTGTTTTTGGTGTTGCAAGAGCTACATCTTCTAATACAACGATAGCATCCAATTTCGCTTTGTAAGCGAAAGCAGATTTACGTGCAAGACGTTTCAATTTAATATTTAATTTGAAGTGGTAGTTACGTGGACGTGGTCCGAAGATACGGCCTCCACCAACTCTAGTACCAGACTTAACACTACCAGCACGAGCACCACCCGTACCTTTTTGTTTTTTCAATTTTCTGGTAGATCCTGAAACTTCATTTCTTTCTTTAGACTTGTGAGTACCTTGACGACGATTCGCTAAGTGTTGTTTCACATCTAAATAGATTGCATGATCATTTGGTTCAATCCCAAAAATATCATCCGACAAGGTTACTTTTTTGGAAGTAGCCTTTCCTTTGCTATCAATTACTTTTACTTCCATTATTTCTCAATTGTTACGGTTGAACCTTTTGGTCCTGGGATAGAACCTTTAACTACGATCAAGTTTTTGTCAGTCAAAATGCGCAATACTTGCAAGTTTTCCATTTTAACACGCTTGTTCCCTGTTTGTCCTGCCATGCGCATTCCTTTGAATACACGTGCTGGATAAGAACATGCTCCGATTGAACCCGGTGCACGTAAACGATTGTGTTGACCATGTGTCGCTTGTCCTACTCCACCAAATCCGTGACGTTTCACAACCCCTTGGAAACCTTTTCCTTTTGAAGTTCCTGCTACACCAACGTATTCACCTTCTTCGAAGATTGCTACATCTACAACATCTCCAAGATTAAGTCCATCAAAACCTTTGAATTCCACCAATTTTGATTTTGGTGATGTATTCGCTTTTTTGAAATGGCCTTTCAATGCAGACGGAGTGTTTTTTTCTTTTCTCTCTCCGAATCCTAATTGAATAGCCTCGTACCCATCTCGATCTTGTGTTTTAACTTGCGTTACAATACAAGGACCAGCTTCTATCACTGTGCATGGCGTTGCCTTACCCTCGGCACTGTAGACGCTAGTCATTCCGATTTTTCTACCAATAATTCCAGGCATACTTTAACTTATTATAAATTATAAATTATTAAAGTGATGTAAATTGTTACAAGTGAGTGGGGATATTAATAACCCCACTTTCACTTGTAAATTTCATCACACTTTAATTTCTACATCAACTCCACTAGGAAGTTCTAATCGCATCAACGCATCTACTGTTTTAGATGATGAGCTGTAAATATCCAACAAACGTTTGTAAGAACACAATTCGAATTGCTCACGCGCTTTTTTATTAACGTGAGGAGAACGTAATACTGTGTAGATACGTTTGTGAGTTGGAAGTGGAATTGGACCACTAACTACAGCTCCAGTTGCTTTAACCGTTTTAACGATTTTCTCAGCCGATTTGTCAACCAAGTTATGATCGTACGACTTTAATTTAATTCTAATTTTCTGGCTCATTACCTATGTCTTAAGCGTTAACTTTTCCATTCATTTTAGCGATCACCTCTTCTGCTACATTTTTAGGAGCCTCAGCGTAATGTGAGAATTCCATTGAAGATGTTGCACGACCTGATGATAACGTTCGTAATTGTGTTACATATCCAAACATTTCAGACAACGGAACATCAGCTTTAACCACTTTTCCTCCTGCTTTGTCATCCATACCTTTCATCATACCACGACGACGGTTTAAGTCACCTACGATATCACCCATGTTCTCTTCTGGACAAATCACTTCTAATTTCATGATTGGCTCCAATAAGATTGGTTTACAATTTTTAAGAGCTGATCTGTATGCCATTTTAGCTGCCATCTCGAAAGACAATGAATCTGAATCGACTGCGTGGAATGAACCATCTGTTAATTCAACTTTCATCGCTTCAACCGGGAATCCAGCTAAAACTCCATTTTTCATAGACTCTTTGAAACCTTTCTCAACAGAAGGGATAAACTCACGCGGAATGTTACCACCTTTGATGCTGTTAATGAATTCCAAACCTGTTTTCTCTTGATCTGTTTGTGGAGAAATTGTAACCAAAATGTCCGCGAATTTACCACGTCCACCTGATTGTTTCTTGTACACTTCACGGTGATTAACAGGAATTGTAATATCCTCACGGTATGTAACTTGAGGTGCACCTTGATTTACTTCCACTTTAAACTCACGTTTCAAACGGTCGATAATAATATCTAAGTGTAACTCACCCATTCCAGAGATAATTGTCTGTCCAGACTCTTCATCCGTATTTACACGGAACGTTGGATCTTCTTCAGCCAATTTGTTTAATCCATTTGACAAACGGTCAGAATCAGCTTGTGTTTTAGGCTCAATTGCAATCCCGATAACTGGATCAGGGAAATTCATTGATTCCAAAATGATTGGAGCGTTCTCAGCACATAAAGTATCTCCTGTACGGATATCTTTAAATCCAACAACCGCACCGATATCACCAGCACCTAATTCATCAATTTGATTTTGTTTGTTTGCGTGCATTTGGAAGATACGAGAAATACGTTCTTTGTTATTTGAACGCGTATTGTAAACGTATGAACCAGCTGGTAAAACACCAGAATAAGCACGGATAAAACACAAACGACCTACGAAAGGATCCGTTGCAATTTTAAATGCTAATGCAGCAAATGGCGCATCGTAAGAAGGAACACGTTCCTCTTCTTCATCCGTTTTTGGATTAACACCTACGATAGATCCGTTATCCAATGGTGAAGGAAGAATTTCCATTACCATGTCTAACATTGCTTGAACACCTTTGTTTTTGAAAGAAGAACCACACATCATTGGAACAACTTTTCCAGAAATTGTAGCTGCACGTAATGCATCTAAGATTTCTCTTTCTGTCAATGAATTTTCGTCCTCGAAGAATTTCTCCATCAATGACTCATCAAATTCAGCAACTGCTTCCAATAATTCGCTTCTTAATCTTCTTGCTTCATCAATAATATCAGCAGGAATTTCAACCTCTTGGAATGTCATTCCTTGGTCAGCATCATTCCAAACGATACCTTTAAAGTTGATTAAGTCAACAACTCCTTTGAAGTTGTCTTCGTCACCAATATTGATTTGTAATGGTAATGCGTGACTACCTAACATTTCTTTTACTTGCGCACAAACATTTAAAAAGTCAGCTCCTTGACGGTCCATTTTGTTAACGAAACCAATACGAGGAACATTGTAGTTATTTGCCAAACGCCAGTTTGTCTCTGATTGAGGCTCAACACCGTCAACTGCAGAGAACAAGAATACCAATCCATCTAATACACGTAACGAACGATTTACCTCAACGGTAAAGTCAACGTGTCCTGGAGTATCAATAATATTGATGTGGTAATTTTGATTTCTGTATTTCCAATTTACTGTAGTTGCAGCAGAAGTAATCGTGATACCACGCTCTTGCTCTTGCTCCATCCAGTCCATTGTAGCACCACCGTCGTGTACCTCACCAATTTTGTGATTAACACCAGCGTAGTATAAAATACGCTCAGTAGTTGTCGTTTTTCCAGCATCAATATGTGCTGCAATCCCGATATTTCTTGTGAATTTAAGATCTCTTGCCATGACTTATTAGAATCTAAAGTGTGAGAACGCTTTATTTGCTTCAGCCATACGTAAAGTATCTTCTTTCTTTTTGAAAGCAGCACCTTCTTCCTTTGAAGCAGCAATTAGCTCAGAAGCTAATTTTCCAGCCATTGATTTTTCGTTACGTTTACGAGAATAACCAATTAACCATTTCATAGCTAATGATTGTTTACGTCCTTCACGAACAGGAGTCGGGATTTGGAAAGTAGCTCCACCAACACGACGAGAACGCACCTCCACAGATGGAGTTACATTTTCTAATGCTTTTTTGAACACTTCTAATCCTTCTTGATCTTCTAATTTCTTGTCTATGATTTCAATTGCATCATAGAAAATTTTAAAAGCCAAATTCTTCTTACCAGAGTACATTAAGTTGTTTACGAATTTCGTTACAACAACGTCGTTAAACTTTGGATCCGGGAGTATGGCAATTTTTTTCGCTTTTCTTCTTCTCATCTCTTCAAAGTTTTATTATTTCTTAGCTTTTGGACGTTTTGTTCCATACTTAGAACGACGTTGTGAACGGCCTTCAACACCAGCTGTATCTTCCGCACCACGAACAATGTGGTAACGAACCCCTGGTAAATCTTTAACCCTTCCACCACGTACAAGCACCAAAGAGTGCTCTTGTAAGTTGTGACCTTCACCTCCGATGTATGCGTTCACCTCTTTTCCATTGGTGAGACGCACCCTTGCAACTTTACGCATTGCAGAGTTCGGTTTCTTGGGCGTAGTGGTGTACACACGTACACATACTCCTTTGCGCTGCGGGCAAGAATCTAAAGCCGCTGACTTCGATTTCTTAACGACCGCAGTCCTTCCCTTGCGAACTAACTGTTGAATAGTTGGCATACAGTACTCAAATTTTAATTAATAAATAAATAGCCCCAAACATACTTTGAGGGGTGCAAAGATAGACAGAAATAATTAGAATACAAGAGTTTTTGTAAAAAAGTGCTGTTTTTGAACATTTTAGTGTTCATCTTTTTTTTGAAGAGAAAAAATGCACAGCTTTCAAAAACGTTTTCAAAAATCAAAAAAGTGATTTTTTAATTCGTCTTTTGAATAAAATAAATTGCCGATGGATTCGTAGTAGATTTTAACAAATAAATTCCATTTGCTAATAAAGTGATGTCAATTTTTAAAATTGATTCATTCGTTTGAGAACGCAACACACAATTACCAAATAAATCCACAATAGTAAATTCACCAATTCCGCTTTCTGCTGACAAGGTTAACTCCCCTGAAGTTGGATTTGGATAATAACTAAACATTTCAATTTGATCATCCTCCGTTCCCAAATGCCATTCGCAAATTTCATTCGCCGGGCTTACAGTTATGTTATCGTCTTCGAAACAAATGAGGTGTATTTGATCAAATTCTGGAATAATTGTTGAGTCGCAATTTCTTGCAGTCGGAAAAAAATAAGCACCCAATGGTCCAATGGTTTTGCAAACTTTCGAATCAATACCAACACCGGAACCGGCAAGCGTTGTTAATTGATAATAGTCAAACTGATTGTTGTTGATTATTTCTGTACCCGTTGCAATAACTTGTACTAGTGAACTGTCATTACAACTTAAAAACGGTGTGTTATCAAAAACCACCCATTGTTGATTTATAACAGGATTAAAAATATACAACACATTAAAATGATCGTTATTCCAATGAAACATGGTATCATTAGAACTATACACGATTCCTGAAATATAAGGTGAATTTGTTTCAAACATTCCACCACTTGGTCCAGTGATGAAAAAAGAATATTTTGTTGCGTTTAGTTTCATACAAGTTTTACCTTGTAAAATTGTATCACCACTATCAACTAATTTGATAAAACCACTTTCAGCAACATTCGTATAAGCATAATGCCAAACAGGTTGGTTGTAAGTCCAAGAAGTTTGTTGGCTAAAAACCGAAAACGACACTATTATTAAAAAGGTAGTAATCCACTTCATGAACTAACGTTTACAATCAAACTTTATAGCACATGGCATTGATGTTCATTCCTGCACCAACAGATGCAAAAAGCACTATATCTCCTTCGTTAATTTCGAAACCTTCAATTTCGCCATTTTTTACCATAGTATATAAGGTAGGTATTGTTGCGACTGAACTATTTCCTAGTTTCTGAATGTTCATTGGCATCAAATCAACTGGAACATCATTTAAACCATATAACTTGAACAATTCTCTAACGATCGCTTCGTCTAATTTTTCGTTCGCTTGATGTATGAATATTTTTTTGATGTCTTTGATTGAAATACCTGCTTTATCAATACAGTCTTTCATGGCAATAGGCACATTTTTTATTGCATATTCGTATACTTTGCGTCCCTTCATTTTTATGTAACGAATACGCGGGTCTGATTCTGGAAAATTGGATTGCCCAAGATTCAAGTATTCCATTTCCTCGGCACAATGACTTTGAGTACTGAACGATAAAACACCAGCATCTTCACCTGGCACTAATTCAATGACAGCGGCGCCAGCGCCATCTGAAAAAATCATACTATCTCTATCATAGGGATCGATAACGCGACTTAACGATTCAGCCCCAATAACCAAGCATTTTTTTGCTGCGCCTGCTAGTAAATATATGTGCGCTTGAATCATTCCTTGTACCCAACCTGGACAGCCAAATAAAATATCATAAGCTACGCAATTTGGATTGAGGATTCCTAATTTGTGTTTCACACGCGATGCAATAGAAGGAACCACATCTGTTTGAATGGTATGTTTAACAACATCTCCAAAATTGTGTGCTACAATAATCTGATCGATTTCTTCCCAATTACATCCGGCATCATTTAATGCTTGTTCAGCTGCCAATGTAGCCATATCGGAGCAATTCATATCTGCAGCTGCGTACCTACGTTCTTGTATACCCGTAATGGTTTCGAATTTTCTTGCAATGACTTCTGGACTCAAAGGAATTAATTGACGTTTTTCGTCGTAAAACTCATGAATCATAAAATCGCGATTCGTCTTAACGCTTGGTGGTATGAAGCACCCTATTCCTGTGATAACACTTTTCATTTTTTCAAAATTTAAAATGATGAAGTAAAAATGGGGTACTTTTTTCTCGAAAAAACAGATATTCGAATGAACAATAGTTCATACTACAAACATACAAAATTGCATTAATATATTGGCAAGCATTAATGAATATAAATTATTTTTTAACTGTTCATAATTTAAAAGGAGTCAATTTATTTCACATATGAAGGTTCGTTATATTTGTAACTATGGAATATTTGGATGGATTAAACGAAAGTCAACGCGTAGCAGTAGAAAATATTGAAGGGCCAACAATGGTTATTGCTGGTGCTGGATCGGGGAAAACTCGTGTTTTAACCATGCGTATTGCTTACATGATTGATCATGGTGTAGACCCGTTCAATATTTTAGCATTAACTTTTACTAATAAAGCGGCTCGTGAAATGACGGAACGTATTGGTAGTATTGTGGGTGCTGGTGAAGCGAAAAATATTACCATGGGAACTTTTCACTCTGTTTTTGCTCGGTTATTACGCTTCAATGCAGATAGAATTGGATATCCTCAAAATTTCACCATTTACGACACACAAGATACAAAGAGCTTGTTAAAAGACATTGTTAAAGAATTGAACCTTGACGATAAAATATACAAGCCTAGTATGATTTATGGTCGGATTTCAGCTGCTAAAAACAATTTGATTTCTCCAGAAGATTATGCTGAGAATTCTGAGATAATGTCGGAAGACAAACAAAGTCAACGTCCCGAAATTGCGCGCATATACAAAGCATACGCTGTAAGATGTTTCAAGGCAGGCGCAATGGATTTTGATGATTTATTATACCAAACGAATGTCTTGTTGCGCGATTTCCCTGAAGTATTGCATTATTACCAACAGAAATTCAAATACATATTAGTAGATGAGTATCAGGATACCAACTACTCGCAATATTTAATAGTAAAGAAATTAGCCGCTGTATATGAAAATATTTGTGTCGTTGGTGATGATGCGCAAAGTATATATTCCTTCCGAGGGGCAAATATTCAGAACATATTAAACTTTCGTACAGATTATCCTGATTACAAGTTATTCAAACTGGAACAGAACTACCGAAGTACAAAAGTTATTGTCGAAGCGGCGAATAGTGTTATTTCAAAAAACAAAGATCAAATTAAAAAAAGCGTTTGGACGGACAATGATAATGGTTCACCAATTAAAGTTATTCGTGCATTAACTGATAACGAAGAGGGAAAGATTGTTTCCAATAAAATTTTTGATTTAAAGCACAGTGAAGTTTCTGATTGGAGTGACTATGCAATTTTGTACAGAACCAACAGACAATCACGTTCGTTTGAGGAAGCGTTACGTAAAATGAATATTCCCTACAAAATATATGGAGGATTATCTTTTTATCAGCGCAAAGAAATCAAAGATATTTTGGCTTACTTTCGTTTAACTGCTAATCAAAAAGACGAGGAAGCACTAAAACGTGTGATCAATTACCCAAAACGAGGCATTGGAAAAACTACTTGGGAAAACGTAATTATTGCTGCAAACACGAATGGTGTTGCTATTTGGGATATCATTTCTAATTTCTATCAATATCCCGTTGCTATTCCTTCTGCAGCGAAACAACGAATGACAGAGTTTGTAACAATGATACAAAGTTTTACGGCTCAGTTATCGACCTTACCTGCATATGATCTTGCGCAACACATTGCAAAATCATCGGGTATATTAAAAGAACTTTATTCGGAGAAAGACAAAGGTCCAGAAGAAGTTGAACGTTATCAAAATATCGAAGAATTATTAGCGGGAATAAAAGAATTTACCGTTCAAAATTCCGAAGATGTTCCTGCTACATTGGCGGATTTCATGATTGATGTCGCGTTGCTTACTGATGCTGATTCTGACAAAGAAGACGACAAAAACAAAGTGACTTTAATGACGATTCACTCGAGTAAAGGACTTGAATTTCCACATGTTTTTCTAGTTGGATTAGAAGAAAACCTTTTCCCTTCTCAATTGAGTATTAATTCCCGCACCGAATTGGAAGAAGAACGTCGTTTGTTTTATGTAGCGGTAACACGCGCTGAAAAATCATGTACAATCACTTATGCAAGTTCGCGCTTTCAATGGGGGAATTTAATCTCTTCCGAACCTAGTCGATTTATTGATGAAATTGATCCAGCATACATTCAACATGAAACAGCATATGGACGACCTAGTGGGAGTGGACGCTCGTTAAGTAGTGGTAAAGCAAGTTTTGACAGACCACATACTGGAGGACTTAATACATTTTCATCAGCTAGTCCCTTGCCACCTCGTTCGTTGAAGAGTTTGAGTGAGTTAAGTTCAAAGCCTGGTAATACAGATGGTTTAACCTTGGACATCAAAGTTGGATACAACGTATCTCATGAACGTTTTGGAAAAGGAAAAGTAACCAGTTTGAGTGGCGCTGGAGTCGATAAGAAAGCGACAATATTCTTCCCGCATTCAGGATCCAAAACCTTGTTATTGAAATTTGCTAAGCTGACAATCCTAGAGGATTAGTTTACCAAAAAAATAATTCTTTGATAATGCGGGGACCAAAAGGCTCGCCTTTTAATTTTTCAGTCAATTCTAATTTCAAGGCTGCTTCCGTATATTCTTTACCTTTCTTTTTTGGCTTAGCTATTTGCTCTAGTTTTGGCTCAACTAATTCTACTTTGGTTGCGAAATAAACAACACCGCCATCTTCAGTCGCAAGCCCTAAAACAGCTCCAGGAAGTCCGGTTACAGACTCTGGTCCAATTGATGGAGCAATATCGGTAGTAAACCAAGCGTAAATACGCGTTGAATCATCTTTTTGCCAAATAGCTCGGATACATTCATATCCAGCAATTTTTCTGGTTTTATCGGTTATTTTCCATTGGTGATTTACTGCTGAATCAGACAAAATCAATGACGTTCCCCACATGTCCATAAAAACGGTGCGTTGGTCACGTTTCAAATTTTGGTAAACAGTATTTTTAACTGTCAACCAAGACATATGATCTTGTTCTTCTGGCTGAATGTATGTGTATAAAGATGCTGTATCATTAAAAACCAATAAAAATTTATCAATTTTAATTTTATTCTCCTCTTTGATAAAATTACGCATGCGTTCATCATCAAACTTTTTCAGTAAGTTCGTTTTACGTTCAAAAGTGATAATTCCTTGTTTTACGACTTGTCCTTGAACAGTCGAAACACATAAGAAAAGGGCAATAATGCTATATTTAAAACCAGTGATCATCTTCAACTACTTTCGTTTTATTGTTATTAAATTTCAACGTCATTTTCGCCATGAAATAACGTCGAATGATATTTGTTTTTTGATCGACGATAACATTATTATTTACCGATCTGTAATTACTTACATTTTGATTTAAGATATCGTATGCCTCGATTCCGAATAATAAGTTTCCTGTTTTCAAGAACGAACGATTAACGGACATGTTCCAAATAACGTAGTTGATGTTGTATCCAGCTGTTCTACCTGTATTGATGTTATAAGTTGCATCCGTTTTGAAAAACCAACGATATGGTAAGGTCCAATCAATTCTACCAGAAAAGTTATAATTGGTATATGGTTGATTCGAAAAAGTGCTTAGGGTATTTGTAGGTCTGTTGTAATCGACTCCACCACCTAACTCTAAGTTCAATGAATCGCCATTATATGCAAGCGTCAAATCTGTTCCAATTCCTAAATTTTTCGTTTCGTTTTTTAGGAAATTAATGTAGTTTTCAGATGACGTTAAATTTCCATTCAAATTCACATTCAATTTTAAATCCTTTACTTTTTTGAAAGGCAAGCCAACACCCCCCCAATAGTAAAGGTAATCAGCGTGATTAACATTTATTGCTTGGGATTTTGTACCTCCATTAGATAGATAAACAGTAGATGTAGAAAATGCGTTATTTTGTCTCGAGTAACTCAATCCTCCATAAATATAAAAACCAGACAAACCTGACCACATGTTATAATTTACATTTAACGAATGTGCATAATTAGGTTTCAAATTTGGGTTTCCTTGTTGAATAAAGTTAGGGTTTGAGTTATCACGAACAGGTTGTAATTGATCTACACTTGGAAGGGATGAATTTGTGTTGTACTGAATGCGCAAACGACTAGATTGTGTGAATTTGTATGTCATCACAACGCGAGGCAAGAAGTTTGTTTGTGTTTGATTAATTGTTGTGTCAGAGAAGAAATTATAATTTGCTATTGCAATATTTCTCACTCTCGATCCAAATGAAATACGCCCTTTTGAATTTTCATAAATCAAAAATGCTCCTGCTCGTTGTTGTTGACGATCCGATGAAAATTGATTTGAAAACAATGAATCAACTTCAACATATTCTCCGCTTATTGGATTTAATGATGTTTTACGTTGGTCATTCGCGTTTTTGTAATACTCGTAATCAAATTCAGTTTTCCATTTTTTTGCAATTGGCTCTACATAATTAATGTATGCTGTATGCGCCATTGTAACATTTCTATTTTCTTTCTTTTGATCAAATGTTCCTAGCGGATTGGTATTACCAGTTACAGCGTCCTTATCAATCGTATTTAACGTTCCATCTGCTGAATTATTCGTAGATACCAAATTATAACGTGCTTGTAACTTTCTGTTTTTCTTTTTAAAATCTTTGAAGTAGCGAAGTGTCGTGTTTGCACTTAATCCTTCAGATGTTGTTAAATTATTGATATCCGTTGTACGGGTTAACGTATCGTTTTCAGCAATGAAATTTGTGTAGGATTTTGAATTGATTTGCGTATTACTGATATTGATTTTAGGTTCAAATTCAATACGCGATAACGAATCAATTTGTTGGGTAAATTTCAAACCAATTGCATGTTGTTTGTATCCTTCTTGATTGGTATTATTAACATCAGTTGTATACGTTGTGTCTGTTAATATGTATTGCGACAAACTTTGAGAACCCGCAGTAACATCGTATTGCGAATAAGTATAATTCAATCGAACACGTGCACCTTTCCACGCTTTTTGATCGATGTAAAAGCCTGTTTTAATAGTTTTTGGAATACCTTCTGAATTGTTATCTCCATTGTCAGAATAATTTTGTTGATCATCCGACTCATTCATCCAATTTCTTCCCTCAGCAATACCAAATTTAAATAAATCTCCTCCATTAAAATTAGTTTTTGGTGTATTTGAAGTCAATCCAAAAACTGCCATTTTTTGATCTTTGTTGTATTTATTCAATAAGAATTCTGATTCATAAAAGTTTTTATTAGGCGCTACCAACTCATTTACTCCCCCTGCCAAATTGACCTTTCCAAAGTATCCCTTCTTGGCTTCTTCTTTCAATTTGAGATCTAAGACTTGAATTTTCTCATCGCTTCCATCTTCAGCATCTTTCTCATAAACCTGAACCTGATCAATTCCTTTTGCAGCTAGATTCTTTGTTGCAATTGTAGCATCACTTCCAAAAAATTCGTCACCATCTACTAAAACTTTACCAATTTCTTTGCCTTGATTCGTTATTTTCCCGTTAGCATCAACTGACATTCCGGGTAACTTTTTCAATAAATCCTCTACTACAGCATTTTCTTTTACTTTGAAAGAATCAGCTACATATACTAATGTGTCTCCTCTGTAATAGATTGGGTCTTTGTAAGCAAAAATAACTACTTCCTCAATTTCAGAACTTAATTCTGGCATTGGCAACGGGTTCATTTCGAACACATTATTCTCTTTACTTCCAAAAATAAAGGACCGATAATCGCCGTATTCTGGATGTTTAACAATAAATTCAACCGTATCAATTGGAACAGAAAAATGAAATTGCCCCATTTTATCGGTACGTTTGAAATCCAACAAAACAGAATCTCTGACACGAATGACCATCCCTACAGCATTTTTAACAATTGTTTTTGCATTCGTATCAACGACAGTTGCATTAATGGTCATATTTTGAGCATGTCCAATCGAAATAGCGAGCAAGAAAATTAAAAGTAGTTTTGTTTTCAAAAGTTTCAATTTAAAGTGTAAAAGTAGTTTAATCAGCTGATAAAAAAAGTTAAAATGCCTATTGTTCAAACGTTAAAAATATAATACGTTGCTAGGGATTTGTTACAAAATTAAAAAAGAGGCTGAAAATCAACCTCTTTTTTATAAGGTTTACTTAGAACTTTACAACTTCACGAACTTCCACTTCAGTGATTTTTTGTGGTAACCCAGTTGCAGATAAAAATGTTCGATAAACCAGCCGACCAGAAATGGCCAATTTATGTCCTTTTTTACAGTATAGATTCAAAAATTCTGCGGTATTACCCCATGCAAACATTCGTTGCCAATTCACTTTGTTTTTATTCGATTTATCACTTGAAAGCAATGCAATTGAAAATCGTGCGACCTTTGAGCCGTTCTCAAATGTTGTGAATTCTGCATCGTTGCCTAACAAACCAACCATCGTTACTTGATTTCTTATCATGACTAATTAGTTTAAAGTATGATTAAATCGTTGACTTCTATTTCTGAGAACATTTTACGTTCACCAGTTTCCATTTTGTAAAAACGTGAAACGAGTCTTCCTTCTACAGCGATGTTTACTCCTTTGCGGCACAACTCCTCTAAAATTGTTGCCCAACGACCAAATGCTGTTACTCTGTGCCAATCTAGCTTGATGGACATTGATCCATCTGCATTTAAATAGTTTTCTTTTGTTGTCATAGAAAAGTTAGCTACTTTTCGACCCCCTGGCAATAAGCGCACTTTGGGGTCTGTAGCCATTTTACCAATCATGTTGACGTGATTAAAATTAAATTTCATCGGATTTGTTGCAGTCGTTTCCATGGTCGTTTGTTTTAAGCGTTTGTAACTTTCGGAGTTAATACATGAAATTCACTCAATTCAATTTCAGTTGCATAGCGTTTCTCACCCTCTTTCGACTCGTAAGTTCGATTGACCAATTTTCCTTCAAGCGCAAATTCAGTTCCTTTGTCAAGCACTTTTTCAATTTTGTCACAGATGTTTCCCCATGCAATTACAGTGTGCCATTGAGTGTTTTGTTGCCACTCGCCTTTTTTGTCTTTGAAACGCTCATTTGTAGCTACTACCATACGGATTCTTTTGACACCAGAATCAAAAACTTGTGTTACGGGTTTTGCTCCTAAGCGACCGATCAAGTTGACTTTGTTTTTTAATGTGCTCATAATAAAATAATTAAAACGTTTATAAATTGCTCGACTGACCTTCAATCGATTTGATGATGCAAAGTTGTAGTAGACCGAAAATCGAATACGGTTATTATCTATTTACTGTCGACTTTTATTCGTTTGTAATTAGATACAATCGTTTTTATGACTGATAATCAACACTTTAATTGCGATAAAAAATTGTGTAAAAAAGCTTACTTTTACAAAAAAAAATCATGCGTGTTCTCTTAAGCGGTGCAACAGGATTAGTTGGTGAGCAGTTATTGAATCAATTAATTGAAAACGAAGCAGTAGCATCAATAGTCATTTTAGGACGTTCGATTAAAAGCAAAGAACATCCAAAAGTCAGTTCGTATTTTATTGATTTCAGTGATTTAAGTATTCCTAATGAATTGCCATTTGATGTGGCTTTTTGTGCTCTTGGAACTACCATTAAAAAAGCAGGATCTAAAGCTAAACAACACGAAATTGACCATGATTATGTTGTCAACTTTGCACGATTTAGCAAGGAACATGACGTAAAACGTATTGGCGTAGTTTCCTCTATTGGAGCTGCGGCTACCAGTTCAAATTTTTATTTGAAAACAAAAGGGGAAATGGAAACTTCCGTTACAGCATTAGGATTTGAACATGCCGTATTTATTCGGCCCTCTTTTTTGATGGGCAATAGAAAAGAATTTCGATTTGGTGAGAAAATAGCGATTGGAATATTCAAGGTAATCAAACCGATATTAGTTGGGAAATTGCACAAATACAGAGGAGTCTTTGTCTCTGAGGTTGCTAAAAATTTGATTTTATCAACTTTTAATACAGAACAAAGTATTTTAATAGTAGAGTCTGGAGAAATTACTTAATTATTTTATCAACCAATTTGATCTATATATTAATTTATTTCCTAAAAAAACTTTTGAAGCTTCATGAATTATATTATGTTTAAATAATAGCAACCCCCCTTTTTCAGGCTTTATTTTCAATTTAAGTTCTGTGAAATATGTTTCTCCACCAACAAAATCATCATTTAAATATATGATTGCAGTATAATTTGATTTTATAAAAAAATTTATTTTAGTTGGACTATCTTTATGGCTTGAAATAAAATTTCCAGGACCGTAATGATAAAATTCAAATATTGGAGAGAAATACTTTATGCTCTTCCTTGATAATTTAAATTTATTTATTTTATCTACTATTATTTTTTTAATAATTGGATCAGATGAAAAAAATTCATTATTATTCCTGCCATAATGAAATTGATGAGCCCTATTAAAACTTTTATAATTTAACAGTTTTATTAATTTATCGCATTCAGAATAAGTAAGAAAATTCTTTGTGAAAAGAACTTTGTTTGATTTGAACAATTATTATTATTTTAAAATTTCTAATTAATTTCAGATTCTATTTTATCTAAAAAAACGTCTACTAAAACCTTTTTACTGAACTTGCAAAAATTTGTTTCTGTAGAATCAAAACTTCCATTTTCATATAATTTATTACTTGGAGCTCCGCCACCACAAAAACTAAAATATTCACAAGAATCGAAGCATTTTTTTACTCCAGAAATAATATCGTTATAAACGTTTGAAAATTCTGAATTTGAAGAAATTGAAGAAATTGAATTACGAATTACATTACCAAAATGGAAATTTTTATACTTTTCATCTTTCATCCCTAATAGTTCAGGCGAAAAAGTACTAAAATTACCTTCGGTATCAATTGTTAAAATACTTAAAGGATGTAACATTTGACCTCTATTCAAAAATGACTTTATATTTAAATCTGCATTAAAAAGAGTTGAATTAAATTCATAAATTTCTCTAATAGACAAATGATTTTTTAAATTAGTTTGAAGTTCAAAAATTCTTGCCCAAAAAAGCTTTAATTTATTTTTTGAACTATCAGAAATAGAACTTTTTGTATTAATTCCCTCTTCTTCATCCATGTTAAAGCCAACAGTTGTAACACCTAAATCAATAAAAAAGTTGTAAATTTCGTCTGGAAAATCTAAAGAATAATCAGTCAAAACAGAAATAATACTGAAGTCAATGTTATGTTTTTTAAGCAACATAATTCCATTCATCACTTGATCAAAAGTGCCTTTCCCATTTCTTAAAACTCTATTTTTATCATTAATATGTTTTGGCCCATCTAAACTTACTCCAACAAGCATATTGGATTTTTTAAAAAACTCACACCACTCATCATTTAACAGAGTTGCATTTGTCTGTATTTGATGAATAACTTTTACTTCCTTAGGAATTATTTCTTCAATTAATAGTTCAACTTTTTCATAATAGTCTATAGGCATTACTGTAGGTTCACCTGCATGCCAAAGAAGATTTAATGAATCTCCTAGCAATTTCTCATCTACTAATTTTTCTAAAGTGATTTTAATTACATTCAAATCCATTTTGTCTTTAGAATTCCTTTCAGGTAAATAGCAGTATTTACAGTCTAAATTACAAAAAGGTGTAGGTTGAAAAATTAATAAATCAACAGGTCCAATATTAGAATCTATCATTTTGAAAAATTAAAATTTGTTCCAGTTTCGCCAAGTTCTTTGATTAAAAGGATCTATTTTTTGTTGCCACATTGGATTATTGTGCCAATTTAACGATGATTCAGAATCATTAGTTGGCCAACTAGCTTTATTATCAGATTTATCTATTTCCAAACATGATAAATAATAATTTAATATTGAATTTTGTTTTAAGTTCTCATCAGAAATTGCTCCTTGTTCTTTAACATTGTTTCTGATTTTAATAACTCTACTATTGATAGTAGATTCATTTGCTCTGGTATTTGTTATAAACAAGGTAGAGAAAATAGCGGTGCTAATTTTTAATATTTTTTTCATTTGGTTAAATTTAATTTCATGGCTAATTTAGAAATAAAATTATTCTTCACCAAAAAATGCCCCCTAAAAACTAAATTCACATCAAAATAAGCATTATTTATACTTGATCCATCATGAATAATAAATTCAGTAGGCGCTATATATGCTTCATATGGTCTAATTTCAATTCTATAAATTTCTGTTTCTGGATATAATATTGCAAATTCTGTGAAAATTGAGTTAATTTCAAACTTATTACTATCAATATCTTTTCCAATCATTTTTGCCATTTGTTGAATACTAATATTATAAAACATCAGAAATCTTTTATCTTGACCTAAATTAATACATATTCTATTTCTAGATAAATGTCTTTCAGAAAGATTTTCATTTTCCCAACTATCAAGATGCATTCCTATATATACTTTTTCTTTTGAATTATACGTTGTGTTTTTTAAATTTGATTTTCCAAAAAAAATATTATGTTTTTCAATTGGCACTTTTAAATCTGTATTTATTTTACTTAAGAAAATATCAAGTTTATTTTGTGCTATTTGATAATTATTTGTGTTTTGTATAAATTCTATATCTTTAAAATTAATGCATCTTTCAAGACCAAGATTTTTTAAATCTTTAATGACGTTTTTTGGCAATTTAATAATTGCAACATCATTTTTTTTCATTACACCTTTACGTTTCAATGATTTATAACAATCAGAATTTATTTCCAACCATGGTTCTTTAGGTACAAACGTAGCTTCACGACAATTAATCCCTTGTAGTTTTTCAACTTTAACACAACCATTTGAAAGAGTTATTCTATTTTTTTTTCCAGTAAACAATTTTACCTTAATATTTCTGTTACTTTCCATTTGTTAAAATTAAATATCAATTATACTTTTTTTCAAAATTGCATAACCAAAAGTAAAACAAGAAATTATTAAAATTAATCAATTAGGTGATTTTTAATCAACAAACCGATATTAGTTGGGAAATTACACAAATACAGAGGAGTGGAAGTAACAAATGTTGCTAAAAAACTCATCCATACAACTGTGTCAGCAACGATTCCTGTGACATATGTTGAGTCTAATGAGATAGCATAAAAAAAGGGAAGCTCTCACTTCCCTTTCAAATATCAAGTATACATTTACATTTTAATAATGATAAATTCTGTACGTCGATTTTCTTGATGTTCCTCTTCCGTACAAGTTGATTTTACAGTTCCTTCACATGCACATCCATTTTTCAATTTAGACTCACCGTAACCTTTACCGTATATTCGATTTGGATTTTTGATTTTAGATTTGATGTAATTAGCAGATGCTTTAGCACGATTATCTGAAAGTTTTTTGTTTGCAGCAATTGAACCTCTACAGTCTGTATGTGAACCCAATTCAATAACTAAGTTAGGATATTCATTCATTAATTTCACTATCTTATTAAGTTCAATAGCAGCATCTTTTCGAATATCATATTTACCGTAATCAAAATAAATTGGTTTAATGTCAATAACTGATGCAATATCTAATCCTACCGTTAATTTTGCAAGATTTAAATTAATATCCTCTGTTAAATCAACAAAACCACTTTGGGTGAATTTTACTTCTTTTGTAATTGTTTTTGAAATGTATCCAGGTTTTGAAACCGTTACTTCAACTGTTACAACATCTCCAACTTTTAATTGATCTAATACAGACTTCATTTCACCTGATTTGTCTGTTGTTGTATTAACCAACGTTTTATTTGTTTTGTTATCCTTAATAACAACTTTCACCCCTTCAATAGGCTCGTTAGTTTTTAAATCTTTTATAGAACAAGTAACTCCAACAAATTTTGGTTTCTCCAATTCAATTGAAATTGACTCAAAATTATCTTTTGATGATATATTTCTTTGTTTGGATTCATAACCATTTGCAGTTACCGTCATGTTAAATGAAGTGATTGGTGCTAATTCGGCATAGAAATTCCCGTTTTCATCAGCCTTTAACTCAGCAATTACATTATTACTTTCATCATAAATTTTCACTACAGCAAAAGGAATTGGTTTTCCATTTTCTTTGTCTGTAACAACACCTTTTATGATTGTTTTAAAAACATATGGTTTTGTTAATTGAACGTGATAAATATCATCATTACCTATGCCACCTTCTCTATTTGATGAAAAATAACCGTTTGTTAAGTCATTATTTAAAATAAATCCAAAATCATCTCGGTTAGAATTTAATATTTTTCCACCATGTTGAATTGCTGAAACGACACCATCTTTTGAAATATCAGCAACAAAAATGTCTAATCCTCCTAAACCAATATGCCCATTTGAAGAGAAAAACAGTTGATTATTTGAGGCAAAATAAGGAAACAATTCGTTTCCATTTGTATTTATTTTATTACCTAAGTTAATTGGCTCTCCTACATTTCCATCGGTTAAAATAAGTGCTTTGTATAAATCAGTTCCCCCAAAACCTCCAGGCAAATCAGAAACAAAAAATAAATATTTTCCATCAGGAGAAATTGTTGGATGACCTACCGAATAAGTACGTGAATTAACTGAAAGTTCTTTAATGTTAGAAAAAGTTCCTTCTTTAGATACTGCTGCATAATAAATTTTTAAATTTTGAATTCCATTTGCATCTCTTTTGGATTTTCCTTTTGCTAAATTGTTTCTTGTGAAATATACAATATTCTCATCAGCATTAAAACACAACGGACCTTCGTGATATTTTGAATTCAACTTTTTTAAGTTCGCAGCAATGTTAACTTTTTTTGAGTTGTTTTTTGTAGTAAAGAATTCTAAGTAATTTTCACCATTCCAAGACCATGTATTTCTTGTAATAGTACTTTTTCTAGCTGAAAGAAAAATAGTTTGTTGTTTTTTCTTAAAAGTATATCCTCCAAAATCAGAATAGATTGAATTGAACTTTGCTAATTGAATAGAAACATGAGCCTCTTTCTCATTAATTTGAGCCAAATAATCTTTGGATTGAAAAAAAGAAATAGCACGTAAGTCTGTATTGTTTTTTTGATAAAAAGCTGTCATCCACTTATCACTTTCAGAATAATTTCCGGTTTGTTTTAACGCTTGCGAAAAATAAAACATGTTTTCAACTGACAAATCAGATTCTTTTGAAAATGCTAATTGATAATATTGAACCGCTTTTTCCATATTACCGATTTGAAAATGTGAAAACGCCAAATTCGCTAACATTTGAGGAGATTCCAACTTAGAACCTATTAAGTCTTCATAAATTGGAATTGCTGCAACATAAGACAATTGTTTGTAATGCATATCAGCCTTTTTCATTTTTCTATTTTGAGAAAAAGAGAATGATGCAAATGTAATTATGCTTATTAATACTAAGTATTTCATAGTGTAATGATCAAAAATTAAAAATAACGAGGTGAACGGACACCTTCTTTACCAAATGAGAAATTATAAGACAACATTGCTTCATATGAGCCTGTATGATAACTACGCATTGCATTTAATCCAAAATCATATGCTAAACCAGCTCTAAATTTTGGGCTTAATTGGAATTGGACATACGTTCCTGCATCAATACCCAAACGATAAATTGAGCCAATAATGAATTTATCGTTATAAATACCTGCTAAAGAAAAATCAAAACCAAGAGGAGCACCAGCTACTGCTTTTACTTGTGCAACTGGTCTTAGTTTCCATACTCTATTTAATTTCAATACAAATCCAATATTTGCGAAATAATGTCTCACTTCTGAATTAATTTTAGTACCATCATATGAATTCTGAATTAATTTCGGAACACTTAATCCACAAAAGAAATTTTTCGTGTGGAAAAATGCACCAAAACCAAAATTTGGATTTAATTTATTCAGCGTATTTTGATTTAAATTTGGATCATTAGGATTTGAAACATTAAATGTATTTCCTATAGACAAGTAATTAAAACCGCCTTTCAAACCAAATGACAATTTTGCATTTTCTGAAAATTTCAACGTATAGGAAATATCAGCAAAAGCCATTTTCTGATCAACTATTCCTAAGTGATCATTAACTAATGATAATCCAAAACCAAGTGATTTATAAGACAATGGTGTGTTTAAACTAACAGAAGACGTAATTGGTCTACCATCAAATCCTACCCATTGTTGTCTGTGAAAAGCTGTTAAATTTAATGCTTCTTTACTACCCGCATATGCTGGATTAAAATAAAGCATGTTTTCATTAAACTGAGTAAACTGAGGTTCTTGTTGAGCGAAAACGTGTTGCCCAAACATAATCAAACCTATGGTTATATAACGTACAAATTTCATCTTTTTATTTTTTATCTTTTCAAGTAAATACTTCCTTTTAACACACCATATTTAGAATACGTATCAAGAACATAATAGTAAGTTCCAGTAGGTAACTCATCTGAAACAAAATTCATATCACTGATCGAATTTCCTATCCAACTATTATCATAATTTTCTTTTTCATATACCAATGCTCCCCATCTATTAAAAATCTTGATATTATTTAACGGGAAGTTTTCTAAACCTTGAATTACAAAAGTGTCATTGATTCCATCACCATCAGGGGTGAATGCATTATTTGGATTAAATGTTGTAACACATGATGCTGCATTTTGATTAGGACTACAAGGATTTAATGGATTAGAACCACCATCTAATTCTTCCCCATTTGTAAGACCATCATTATCACAATCCAAAGCATTCCATGCAGTACTTGGAGCTACCGTTTGACTTGTTACAATATAATCACAAGGGTCATTCGGATTTGTACCATCAACAACTTCTTTATCATCCGTAACTCCATCACCATCAGTATCAGGATTATTCGGGTCAATTCCTACTAATACTTCTTCTTGATTTAATATTCCGTCATTATCACAATCTAAATTATTCCATGCATTACTTGGAACCACCGTTTGATTTGCAAAAACAAATGCACATGGATCAATTGGATTAGTGTTGTTAGCAACTTCTGTTCCATCAATCACACCATCACCATCTGAATCCGGATTTAATGGATCAATTCCAAGTGTTATTTCTTGACTATTTGTTAAACCATCATTATCACAATCAAGAGCTAACCATGATGTTGATGGTGGTAGTGTTTGATGGGTAACATCATACAAACATGGATTTAAAGGATTGGTTCCATCAGCTACTTCTGTACCGTCTATTACACCGTCTCCATCTGTATCTGGATTAAATGGATCACTTCCTAACGTTGTTTCTTGTTGATTTGTTAAACCATCATTATCACAATCTTGATTCAAATCTGTAATGCTACAAGCATTTACTGTAACAAAAAGTGTATCATTTACACAAATTGCAGGAAGCGGAGTACCATCATCACAAATAGTTACGATAACAGTATCCTCACCAACATAATTTAAATCAGGAGTGTAAACAAAAGTTCCATCTGAATTTATTGTAATTGTTCCATGATTAGGTCCACTTATAGGAGTTGTGTTTACTACTAAATTTCCATCAACATCCGAATCACCATTGTCTGTCAAATCACCAGATCCTGAACCATTATAACTGATTGTTACAGCATCATTATCAATAACTGGAGCATCGTTTACTGCTGTTACTGTTATCGTAATCGTTGCTGTATTAGAT
>ERZ650308.32-NODE-32-length-80084-cov-49.688238_pt1 | contig 80084 bp, 58 predicted proteins | sample MGYA00376244_ERZ650308 | MGnify/ENA primary metagenome ERZ650308 (study PRJEB26733, sample SAMN07839295) | wastewater metagenome | biome: small river; feature: stream; material: water | place: USA: North Carolina | collected 2016-04-26 ... | reverse complement strand
GGACACGACTCGAACGTGCGACCTTCGGGTTATGAGCCCGACGAGCTACCAACTGCTCCACCCCGCAATATATCGTTAATAGATTGCTATTTCAATGTTTTGATCAGACGTTTCTGATAATTGTGGTACAAAGATACGCATTTTTTCTTGTTTCGCAAGTCACAACGTGTTTTTAGGTGATAAAAAATGTGAAAACCCCAATTAAATCACAATTAAACAGTCCAATCAATGCGGGGAGACACCCAATAAAAAAAAGAACCGTATCTTTGCACTAAATTCAAAATTATATGTCTCACAAATCTGCTTTTGTAAATATCGTTGGTAGTCCAAATGTTGGTAAGTCAACGCTAATGAATGGATTAGTGGGCGAAAAATTATCAATTGTTACCTCAAAAGCACAAACAACGCGTCACCGTATTCACGGATTGGTAAACGGTGATGATCACCAAATTGTGTTCTCCGATACGCCAGGTGTAGTGAATGCTTCTTATAAATTGCACGAAGCGATGATGAGTTACGTTGAAGCATCGTTCAAAGATGCCGATATTTTGCTCTTCATTACCGACATGCACGAAACGGAAATGAATCACAAAGAAACGTTGGAACGCATCATTAAATTGAAAATTCCAGTGTTGTTGATTATCAATAAAATCGACTTGGCCGATCAGGAAAAAGTGGTTGCACGTCGCGCTTATTGGCAAGAAAAAGTACCCAATGCAGAAATTATTCCTGTTTCAGCGTTACACAAATTCAACATCGATCGTATTTGGGACCGCATTTTAGAATTAGCACCCGAAGGTCCAGCGTATTTTGATAAAGAAGAATTGTCGGACAGACCAATGCGTTTCTTCGTAGCCGAAATGATCCGCGAAAAAATATTCTTGCATTGCGACAAAGAAGTTCCGTATGCGTGTCAAGTGGAGATCGAATCGTACGAAGAAGGCGATAACATCACCCATATACGTGCGTTGATAATTGTGGAACGCGATTCACAAAAAGGAATTTTGATTGGTAAAAAAGGTGAAATGTTGAAGCGAATCGGACGCGAGTCACGCTTGGACATGGAAGCGTTTATTGGACAAAAAATATTTTTAGAAACGTTTGTAAAAGTCGATAAAGACTGGCGTGCAAGCGAACAAAAATTAAAAAAATACGGTTATTGATTCGTTCGTAACCACAGAATAAGTATATCAAAAGTAGTGCTGGGAAGTACGTCAAATTAAAATAAAATGGGAAATATTATTGCCATCGTTGGCCGACCAAATGTAGGGAAATCAACATTATTCAATCGTTTAACTGAATCAAATCATGCGATTGTAAAAGAAATTAGCGGAGTAACACGTGACCGAATTTATGGTCGTGGTGAATGGAACGGGATTCCGTTCTCTGTCATCGATACAGGTGGATATGTTCATGGCTCCGATGATATTTTCGAAGGCGAAATCAGAAAACAAGTCGAAATCGCAATCGAAGAAGCAACAATCATTTTATTTGTAGTGGACGCAACAACGGGTATCGTCGATTTGGATGAAACTGTTGCACGACTGTTGCGCAAAACAAAAAAGAAAGTATTGGTCATTGCCAATAAAGTGGATAACAATGATCGCGTTGGTTTATCGAGCGAATTCTGGTCGTTTGGCCTAGGTGATGTCTTTGATTTATCAGCAGCGAATGGCTCTGGAACAGGAGAAATCTTGGACGAAGCAGTGAAGTTTTTCGATAAAGAAGATCCACGCGGTGAAGAAGAAGAAAATTTACCACGCATTGCAGTCGTTGGAAAACCAAATGTTGGAAAATCGTCATTAATCAATGCCTTAACTGGTGAAGACCGTAACATTGTCACCAATATTTCGGGCACAACACGCGATTCTATCAATACACGTTACAAGGCTTTTGGGTTCGACTTCATGTTGATCGATACCGCTGGAATTCGTAAAAAAGCAAAAGTAACCGAGGACATCGAATATTACTCGGTATTGCGTTCGGTGCGTACTATTGAAAATTCGGACATCTGTATCTTTATGATCGATGCAACCGAAGGAATTCAAAAACAAGATTTGACCATTTATTACATGATTGAGAAGAACCACAAAGGTGTGGTTGTCTTGGTAAACAAATGGGATTTGGTCGAAAAAGACACCATGACGAGCGTGGAATACGAAGCGAAATTACGTAATGATCTTGCTCCGTACAACGATGTTCCGATCTTGTTTACGTCGGTTTTAACCAAACAACGTATTCACAAGGCATTGGAAAAAGCAATGGAAGTGCACGAACACCGTATTAAAAAGATCTCAACGTCTGTTTTAAACGATGTCATGTTGCCGATTATTGAAAGCAATCCTCCGCCATCATTGAAAGGTAAATACGTTAAAATTAAATATGTGCAACAGTTGCCAACACATGCTCCTGCCTTTGCATTCTTCTGTAACCTTCCTCAATACATTCCGGATTCTTACAAACGCTTTTTAGAAAACAGATTGCGCCAAGAGTTCAATTTTGAAGGGGTTCCAACAAGAATATTCTTTAGAAAGAAATAAAAAAAGAAAAGCGACTTCATTGAGGTCGCTTTTTTTTGGTTAAAACTGCCAAATATAATTGTGAATTTTTTCTTCGCCGATGGTTGTCGTAGGCCCGTGCCCGGGATAAACAACCGTGTCTTCTGGTAAGGTAAACATGCGTTCGTGGATTGTTTTTTTCAATATTTCCATCGAACCCCCCGGCAAATCTGTTCGGCCAAAACTTCCTTTGAAGAGGATGTCTCCACCAATTAAAAGCTTGTTCGGGGCGTTATAAAATGCAACATGTCCAACTGCGTGGCCGGGACCAAAAATCACCTGAAACGCTAATGTTCCAAAACGGATTTCTTCGTTGTCTTCTATAAATACGGTTGGTGTAGGTGAGGGAATAAAGCCTGGAAAACCATACAGTTGTGCGGACTTCTCTGCCAATCCCAAGGTGAACAATTCTTCTTTGTGGGCATACAAATCAACGCCGTATTTTGCTACACAAAAGGCATTACCAAAAATATGATCCAAGTGACAATGGGTGTTCAATACAGCGTGAACGGTTAAATCGTGGCTTGTGATAAAGTCAACTAATGCTTCTTGTTCGTGCTGATCATAGCAACCAGGATCAATGATGACCGCATCTTTTTCTGCTGTGTAAACAATTGAAGTGTTTTCTTGAAAACCATTAAAAGTGAACGTTTCTACCTTCATAGCGAATAAAATAGTAGTTGAATACTCAAACTTGTCGTTAAAAATCCTAACACATATCCCGCAAACAATTGCAACAAATCATGTGCTTTTAACACCATGCGCATTCCAAAAACGATACCGCTGAGGAGAAAAAGCAAGGGAATAAACCAAATCGGATAGTTGTCCAAGTGTGTAAAATAAATGAAAATGGCTCCCGTCAATATTCCCATTCCGACGGCATGCAGGGATATTTTCCAATAAGCTGTGATAATTGTTGCAATGAAAACAGCAAGAAAAGATCCAATAGAAAGTCCTATCAACAGTGCGTAACCACTCATTTCAACTGGTAATAAGCGAAAGAGAATGAGTAACAGCAACAATGCATACACATTGACCAAGATAGAAGGCATTAAGCGTTCTTTTCGATCGGCTAGCATGATGGTGCTTATTTTTTTTTGCAAAAAAAGCACGAGTAATGTGATGGCTGGGGCAAGAAATGACAGGGCAAAAAATAAATTAATAATCAACCATTTTGCATCGGGATTCAAGTTGAGCAACAATAGTTTATCTGAAGCTAAACGCTCGTTTGCAGGGAGATAGAAAAAAATAAGCACGACATACACCGGTGCAAACAAAGGTAAAAACACCCACGAAGTTATTTTTGCGAGTAATTTCATCAGAGTTCTTTGCGTAAACGTGCAACGGGAATGTTCAACTGTTCACGGTATTTAGCAATCGTACGGCGGGCAATGTTGTAGCCTTTGTCGTTTAATAATTTTGCCAAATGTTCATCCGTCAACGGTTTTGCTTTGTTTTCTGCTTCGATGGCGTCGGAGAGAATTTTTTTCACTTCACGGGTACTGACTTCTTCTCCAGAGTCGGTTGAAAGCGATTCCGAAAAGAAATATTTCAGCGAATAAACACCGTAGCTTGTTTGCACATATTTGCTGTTTGCAACACGCGAAACGGTCGATATATCGAGGGAAACTTTTTCAGCGATGTCTTTTAAAATCATTGGTTTCAACTTGGTGTCATCACCAGATAGGAAAAAGTCCAACTGATAATTCATGATGGCTTCCATCGTTGAAAGTAAGGTATGCTGACGTTGTTTGATTGCGTCAATAAACCAAAGTGCACCGTCTAATTTTGCTTTGACAAAACTAACTGCTTCACGGTCTGATTTCGATGTTTTTGCTCCTTCCGAATAACTGCGCAACAAGTGTTCGTATTCCTTGCTCACCTTTAATTCGGGCGCATTGCGGCTGTTGAGGCTTAATTCCAATCGGCCTTCCAAATCGTTGATGATGAAATCGGGAATGACTTGTTGTTGGCTTTTTGCGCCTTCTTTCATCGATCCGCCTGGTTTGGGATTCAATTTAATGATGGCATCAATTGCTTGTTTTAGGTCTTCGTTTTCGATTTCAAGCTTTTTTTGAATTTTATCGTAGTGTTTTTTGGTAAATTCTTCAAAATGATCTTGCAGGATTTTTTTCGCGGTAAACAACGTGATATTTCCCTCTTGTTTCCGCTCGATTTGCAAGAGCAAACATTCACGCAAATCGCGTGCGCCAATTCCTGCGGGATCGAGTTCTTGTACTAGTTTTAGCACTGTTTCGACTTCTTCGGATGTAACGGTAATGTTGGCTGAAAACGCTAAATCGTCAACGATTGCTTCGATATCACGGTTCAAATAACCCGACTCGTCCAAGTTCCCGATGATGGTATCAGCGATGATGAATTGGGTGTCATCCAAGTACAACAAATGCAGTTGTTCGGTCAATTTTTCTTGAAATGAAGCTTCTACGGATAAAGGAATTGCGCGTTCTTCCTCGTCTTTGCTAGTATTGTTGACTTGTGTTTTGTAATCGGGTGTATCGTCGTCGAAATAATCGCTGAGTTCAAAATCGGTATCAAAATCAGTATCCGCATCTGAAAAGTCATCGTCTTGATTGTCGAATTCGTCTAAGGGCTCTTCTTTTCCTTCTTCTAATGCGGGATTTTCCTCCAATTCTTGTTTGATGCGTTGATCGAGCTCCATAGTTGGAACTTGCAATAACTTCATCAATTGAATTTGTTGCGGTGAAAGTCGCTGCTCTAGCTTTTGTGCAAGGTGTTGTCGTAATGCCATTGGACGGTTTTCAGTGTTTTGTGTTGTAAATGTTTTTCAAATATACGGCAAAAATAATTGTTGAGGTACTTGTATGTGTTCGATAATTAGCAAACAAACAGCCTTTATGACTGTTTGGTTTGTTCGGTTAAAAATGTTTTTCCCTTTGCTGTAATTTGATATGTTTGCAATTTACTTTTCTTATTTTCCGTTTGCGTTTGTGCCAAATAGCCTTGTGCTAAAAGTGGCTGAATAAATTTGCGTTTGTTGTGTGTCTGAAAACTTACTCCGAGAATTGTTTCCAATAGGTAACGGGCGCTTTTCGCTTCTTTTGCGCAGGCTTTCAATATTCCAACTCGAACTTGTGTTGATAATTCCGCTGGTTGCTTCCCTTTTTTCAAATACTTTTCCGCTGGTTCACTGACTAAACTTGACGATTTTTCTTCTGTTTGTTGGTAGTCGTTGAAAAACCAGGTTAAGTATTCGTTTATTTTGGTTGTGTGAAAAAACGGAATGTTCAGTAAATGGATTGTTGTTCCAGTTGCGATTTCGAGTGTGTCGACACTAAAGTTACCACCATAAATACGAATGGCACATGTAACGGGTGCTGTTTCCATGTAAATCATCAATGATTTCAGTGTTCCTTTTTTTCCAGATTTCACTTCAACGGGATAAAGTTTTCCTTCAAAGGGATATAAGTAATCTATTTCTGCTTGCGAACCTCGTTTTTGACGTACCCAAAAATTAGGTGTTTCACTTGGATAACGCAGGGTTGAAAACAATTCTTGACCGATTAAATGTTCGATCATTTTCCCTTTGTAAACGCTGCACAAATCGTCGCTTCTCAAAACGTCTATTTGAATGTTGGCAACAAAGTTCATCAATCCGGTGTCCAAAATGTGCAGGCGTGGCGCTTTTTTACTGTCTTTTTCGAGTGGTAATTGTTGTCCCACAACGGGATAAATCAACTGACACAAGTGTGTCTTTTCGAGTAAGTAAAAAAGTGCTGCTATTTTTTTTACGGGGTAATTTTGACCTCCAAAATTGGTAAAACTGATGCGACTTCCTGCTTCTTTTCCGATTTGTTGGATTACAAAACGCAATTGATTGAGTTGCTCGCTTGATTGCGCATATTTTTCTGCGTCATCGAGGTAGGATTCCAACAGTTCTTCAAATATTGGTTGCAACTGTGTGATGTCTTTGTTTTCCAAATAGTTTTGAATGACAGCTGGCATACCTCCTGTAAATGCATAGAAGATAAATTTTTCGTGCAACAGGTTTTCTGCTATTGGCGAAATGGGTACTTGTTCGTATGCTGTAAGTTGTGCTGTTGTCGCTTGTGCGCGAAAAACTTCTTCGAAACTCAAAGGTCTGAGCATCAGGTAGGATACGCGTCCTACTGGAAATGTTAATCGTTTGCCTAGTAAGGTTTCAAGCATACTTCCTGCTGCGATTACGGGGAGTTCGGGGAGTTCTTCGTAAAAGTAACGCAACATGTTTATTGCACTGGGAACTTCTTGTATTTCATCGATGAACAGCAAGGTTTGTTCGCGTTTTGTATAATCTAAACCGTATGCTAGAAATAATTGCTGTGCGATGATGGTTGCATCTTGGTAACTATGAAAAAAGTTTGCATCACGCTGTTTTTCTAAATTCAAATACAGGTATTGTTCAAATGATTGCGCAAATTGATTCACGATTGTTGTTTTCCCAACTTGTCGCGCACCACGAATTATCAGGGGCTTTCTGCCCGCTCGTAACCGCCATTGCTGCAAATCTTCCAAACGTTTTCGTGTTATCATAGTTACTTTTTCTACAAATATACAAAATTACATAGTTACTAAAAAGCTTTTTACTAATTTTTACATAGTTACTATTTTAATACCTGCTCACTTTTTACATAGTTACAAAAAAAAGGCTGAATTGTACAACCAACTCAGCCTTTATCTATTTGAAATGTGTAATGTTAGAATTCTGCGTTCTGTGGTGTTCTTGGAAATGGTATTACATCACGGATGTTGCTCATCCCGGTAACGAACATGATCATGCGTTCAAATCCCAAACCAAATCCTGCATGTGGAACGGATCCAAAACGGCGTGTATCTAAATACCACCAAAGGTCTGCTTCGTGTATTCCAAATGCAGCGCATTTTTCTTGCAACACGCTCAAGCGTTCTTCGCGTTGTGATCCACCGACCATTTCTCCGATTCCTGGGAAAAGAATGTCCATTGCGGCTACTGTTTCTTTTCCTGGTTCACATCCTTCGTTTGCGCGCATGTAAAATGCTTTAAATGATGCTGGATAATCGGTGATGATAACGGGGCGTTTGTATTCTTTTTCTACCAAATAACGCTCGTGTTCTGATTGCAAATCGGTTCCCCAAGTAACGTCGTAGTTGAATTTCTTCTTTTTGTAGTGATTGGAGTTGCGTAATACGTCGATTGCTTCGGTGTAAGTAATGCGTTGAAAATTATTTTGTGTGACAAATTTCAAGCGCTCGATTAATCCGAGCTCGTTGCGTTCGTTCTGTGGTTTTGACTGTTGTTCTTGCGCTTCGCGGTCGTTCAAGAATTGCAAGTCGTCTGCGCAATTGTCCATGACGTATTGACAAATGTATTGCAACATGTTTTCTGCTAAGTCCATGTTGTCGTTCAGGTCGTTGAATGCAACTTCTGGTTCGATCATCCAAAACTCTGCCAAGTGGCGTGATGTATTGGAGTTTTCTGCACGAAACGTTGGACCAAAGGTATAAATTGCTCCCAAAGCGGTTGCTGCTAATTCACCTTCTAATTGCCCCGAAACGGTTAAGTTAACGGGCTTCCCGAAGAAATCTTCTTTGTAGTTAACTGTTCCGTCTTCGTTTAATGGTGGTTGCGTTGCGTCGAGGTTTGTTACACGGAACATTTCGCCTGCTCCTTCTGCATCTGAACCGGTGATAATGGGCGTGTGGATGTAATAAAATCCCTTGTCATTAAAAAATTGGTGAATGGCAAAACTCACTGCATGGCGAATGCGAAAAACGGCACTGAAGGTATTGGTACGAAAGCGTAAATGTGCTTGCTCGCGTAAAAATTCCAAACTGTGTTTTTTGGGTTGCATGACGGTTTTTTGCACGTCATCTGGATGTGCTTCGCCAATGATTTCGATGCTTGAAACTTGTAATTCAACGGCTTGTCCGCTTCCTTGAGAAGCAATCAGTGTTCCTGTTAATCCTACTGCTGCTGCGGTTGTGATTTTTTTCAAGGTCGTTTCGTCGAATTGTTCAAAGTCGATTACTCCTTGTAAATTATTGATGGTTGAACCGTCGTTCAATTGTACAAAACGATTACTACGGAATGCACGCACCCAACCTTTTACTACATACGTTTCTCCGATTTTTGGATCACGTAATACATCAACAATTTTTGTTCGTTTCATCTTTTTCGTCTATATAAGTACAAAAATAGCAAAGAATGCGTCAAAATAGCTTCGTTTAGATGCTGTTTTTGAAGAAAATGGGATAATTTGAAGAAAACGGTTACCCTGCAGCTTGTGATTCTGAATTTTTCACAGTGTTACGTGCAACTAAGGCCACTGCTTTTGCTGCAATTGCCTGTGCGTCAAATCCGCAGTCTGCATACAATTCTTCAGAGGTTCCGTGGTGTACATATTCATCTGGAATACCCAAACGTACCACACGTGAATGGTAATTGTTGTCGGCCATGAATTCAATTACTGCAGAACCTAATCCGCCAATAATTGTTCCGTCTTCAACGGTAATGACTTTGTCAAATTTTGTGAAGACTTCGTGTAACAAGGTTTCGTCAATTGGTTTTACGAAGCGCATATCGAAATGCGCAGCGCTGATTCCTTGTGCGCTTAAAAGTTGAACTGCTTCTTGTGCAAAATTTCCAACATGACCAATCGTAACAAGTGCTATGTCTTCTCCGTTGCTTACTTTTTGTCCTTTCCCAACTGTAATGGCTTTCATCGGTGTTTTCCATTCGGTCATCACACCATTACCGCGAGGATAGCGGATAGAAAATGGTCCTCCGTGTAGGGAACCGGTCAACATCATGTTGCGCAATTCTGCTTCGTTCATTGGTGCCGCAACAACCATGTTTGGAATGGAACGCATGTATGCTAAATCGTAAGCGCCGTGGTGTGTTGCGCCATCTGCTCCAACTAATCCTCCACGGTCCAAACAAAACACAACAGGTAAATTTTGTAAGGCAACATCGTGCAATACTTGGTCGTATGCACGTTGCATAAACGACGAATAAATATTACAAAAAGGAACCAATCCTTGCGTAGCTAAACCAGCAGAAAAAGTAACCGCATGTTGTTCTGCAATTCCCACGTCAAATGCGCGGTCGGGCATCGCTTCCATCATTAAATTCAGGGAACAACCTGATGGCATGGCCGGAGTAACCCCCATGATTTTATCGTTTTGTTCAGCCAACTCCACAATCGTATGTCCAAATACATCTTGGTATTTTGGCGGCTGTGGCGATTTTGGAACCACTTTGACAATTTCTCCTGTTTCCTTATTGAAAACACCAGGAGCATGCCATTTTGTTGGATTTCCTTCTTCAGAAAATTTATATCCTGCGCCTTTGCGCGTAATGCAATGTAAAATTTTTGGACCAGGGATATCTTTTAAATCTTCCAATACTTTCGCTAATCCAACCACATCGTGTCCATCTACTGGACCGAAATAACGGAAATTGAACGATTCAAACAAATTGCTTTGCTTTAAAATCGACCCCTTCAATGCATGTGATATTTTGGAAACAATCGATTGAGCATCTGGACCAAACTTGCTGACTTTCCCCAACAATTTCCAGACTTCGTCTTTGACTTTGTTGTAGGTATGCGAAGTAGTGATATCGGTTAAATACTCTTTTAATGCGCCTACATTTGGGTCAATCGACATGCAGTTGTCGTTCAAAACAACTAATAAATTGGCATCCTTCTCAAATCCAGCATGATTCAATCCTTCAAACGCCAATCCAGCTGTCATTGCGCCATCTCCAATAACCGCGATGTGTTGACGCTCTTTGTCGCCTTTGTATCGGTTGGCAACAGCCATTCCCAACGCAGCAGAAATAGATGTTGAAGAGTGACCTACGCCAAATGTATCGTACAAGCTTTCGCTTCTTTTCGGGAAACCAGAAATCCCTCCTTTTGTGCGGTTTGTATGGAAAACAGATCGTCTTCCCGTTAATATTTTGTGACCATAAGCTTGGTGTCCCACATCCCAAACCAATTGATCGTCAGGTGTATTGAATACATAATGCAATGCAACTGTCAATTCAACTACACCTAAGCTTGCACCAAAGTGCGAATTTCCAATTTCTGAAATAACATCTACAATGTACTGACGTAATTCATCGGCTACCTGAGGTAACTGATCAATTGACATTTTTTCTCTCAAATCGTGTGGGAATTCGATTTGTTCGAGTAAGGGTCCAGCTTTATATGGATGCATATTCAAAAAGGTTTAAAAGCAAAGATAGCACTTCTGATTTGCTATTCAAACAAACAGCAAGCTATTTTGTTCAACGGTATTTGGATAAAAAAATTGCAGAACAGCAATCAAACCATGTCCCAACCAGCGACAAAAATTGGTTTCATCCGCAAGTCATCGAGTTTCAACGGATTCTTACGCAACACAACAACATCCACCATTGGGTGAGCTGTCATGCGGTGAACCAAGCCCCAATTGATGCGGTTTTTAGTTTCGCGCCAAATTGGTTCGCGTCGGTCAATCCACCAAAGCATCATGTTGCGTTTTTCTATAGCTAATATTCCTTCGAATAATTGAGACAATACTTTTGAATTGGCATCTTTTACCCATACAGATTCAGGCACAACAAAACGGTGTTCTTTTGGACGAATGATACGGCAAATACCAGGTGTGTAAGGAAGTAACTTGGTGAAAATTCCGCCAAAAAAACCAGGTAATCGTTGGATAACCCAATTAGCGCAGGTGATTTTTGTGAAGGCGATTAATTCATTGTTTGCATCAAAAATACCGTAAAAAGGACCTTTTTTTGCATGGTCATCTATGAAATATGCGTGTGTTTTTTTGATCTTAGCTAACACGGAATCAATTGTTTCTTGATCTGTGATAAGCTGAACATTGCCATTGTTTTTTGGATTTGCTCGACTAAATGGTTGCGTGATTAATTGTGCTTCTGTACGAAAGCCAAATTGTTCTGACATCCATTTACTGCGTTCGTTGTGGGGGTCGATGAATGCATAAAGTGCTTCTGGAGCTTCGCCGTGTTGTCCATCAAAAACCTCGTCGTAAAAATCAGCAATTTCTTGTTTCAAACGCGAATTGCTTTTTGCAACCCTGTTTACGTTTTTGGATGCTTGTTTTTGTCCAGAAAACGCGAAATAACGAACATACCACCGATCTTTACGTTGACAAAAGGTGACATTTCCCTGCACTTTTCCATCGCGTTCCAACGAAACAAATACAGGATTGTCTGCTTCCAAAATACGTGTTCGTGTATCCAAATGACGGTAGCAAGCACCGTTTGTTCCTAATGTTGTTTTTGTTAATAAATCAAGTAGGGCAGGTGTTGCCTCATGTCGAACGGTAAATCGAGATGAAAGTCCCATCAAATAGCTTTTTTAACAATTTGTTCAACGTCATCAGGTGTAATGGCTTGTTTTTCACCCATTGCCACCCAATTTCTTGTTTGGAATCTATGTTTAATAATTGCTGGTGTTTCTTGGCAATTTTCAGCGTATTCACTGATGCGTGTTTTTACACCCAACGAATGAAAAAACGCTTCTGTTTTGAGGATTGCTTCGCGTGCAATTGTGGTATCATCACCAGTTAATTGCCACACACGTTTTCCGTATTGAGCAAGCATTGCTTTTTTGTTCTCAAATTGATTTTCGTACAAACGTGGAGCAATAATTGCAAGTGTTTGCGCGTGATCAATGCCGTGTAAAGCCGTTAATTCATGACCAATCATGTGCGTCACCCAGTCGGTTGTCACGCCGCAACGAAGCATGCCATTTAAAGCTTGATTTGCTGCGTACATCAAATGCGCCGCTAACTCATAATCGGTAGGATTTTCCAATACTTCGGGACCAATTTCAATCAAGGTTGCTAAAATTCCTTCTGCAAAGCGTTCTTGAACTTTGTTTTGTCCTGGAAAAGTTAAGTATTGTTCCATGGTGTGTGTGTACGCATCGATGATACCATTTGCCAATTGTCTTTTTGGAAGTGTTGCTACAAAAGTAGGGTCCAATAAAGCAAATTTTGGAAAGAACAATGGGCCACCCATCGCACGTTTTTCTTTTAACTCAGATCGACTGATCACGGCTCCTGAATTGCATTCTGAACCAGTTGCAGGGATGGTTAAAATACAACCAAACGGCACAGCATCGGTGAATACTTTTTCAGTTATTGTCAAAACTTCCCATGGGTCACCAGCATAGCCAACAGCTCCTGAAATGAATTTTGTGCCATCAATAACAGATCCACCACCAACAGCTAAAATAAAGCGGATGTCATTTTCACGAATATACGCAACAGCTTTCATGAGTGTTGTAAACTCAGGATTTGCTTCTACGCCACCAAATAAATGCAGCTCAAATTCGGACAATTCCGCTTTGATTTTGTCAAGAAATCCCGAACGTTCTATTGAACCACCGCCATAAACGATGAGTATTTTCTTTTCGCTGGTGTGTTTTTTTATTTGTTCCGAAACACGAGCTAATTGATCTTTGCCAAAAATGAGTGTTGTCGGTGTAGTTATTTCAAAGTTATTCATGATGTGTTAAAAACGAGCAGGTAAATATAATGAAAAGCATAGCTTAAATAGTATTCAACAAATAAATTAACATCCTTTTTTTTGTGAGTTGAAATCTTGTGTTAACTTTGCGGTTTAACTAAATGGTTAAACCGGTTAATTAAAGTCATGGGAATTAAAGATTCTGGAACGGAGGCCCGTATTTTAGAAGCGGCAAAAACTGTATTTATGAAATATGGTTTATATGGTGCACGCATGCAGGATATAGCGGATACCGCTGGAATAAATAAAGCCTTATTGCATTATTATTTTCGAAACAAAGAGAAATTATTTGATGCTGTTTTTGATGGAGCATTGTCCAAATACTTCGAACAGATGAATGTTTTTGGAGATGTTAGTTTGCCTTTGGAAGAGCGAATTTTTAAATATATTGATAACATTTTTTCTTTTTTGTCTGAATACCCACAAATGGCCATGTTTATTATTAAAGAAATATCTATTGATCCAGCTGTTTTCAAAGAAAAAGTTGAACGAATGAAAACCGTCAAAGGGCCGACATTAATTTCTTCTCTAGTTGAGGCGGTAACAAAGAAACAAATTGCACCAATTGATCCAGTGGTATTTTTAATGAACTTACATTCTCTGTGTATTTACCCATTTTTGGCAGCTCCAATTTTCAAAGCCATTGTAGCAAAGAGTCCTGTTCAATGGGAAGATAATGAACATGAAAAAATGAAACAATCGGTTAAAGAATTTGTATCATTCCGATTAAAAAATAAATAAATAATTATGAAAAAAATTAGTTTTTTCTTCCTGTTTTTTCAGGGTATAATTTTTGCTCAGAATTCTGTAAGTTTGGATTCATGCGTCCGTTGGGCAAAAAAAAATTATCCATTGATTCAACAAAATCAAGAAGTACTCAATCAAACTAGTCTCAATCAATCTGCCATATCTGAAAATTGGTATCCAAAAATTAATTTTTTAGCACAAGCAACATATAACACAGAAGTTGTCGCTTTTAATTTTCCTGGTATGAATGTTTCTTTTCCGCACGATGCCTATGTTACTTCGTTGGGATTTGATCAATTAGTGGTAGATGGAGGTTTAACTAAATTGCAACATCAGGTTGAATCAATAAATGGTTTAATTGAACTTCAAAAAACAGAGATTGAATTATACAAATTAATAGAGCGTATTAATCAACTGTATGTGAACATATTATTAGGAAGAGAAAATGTAGAAATGTTGCAATTATATCAAACTGATTTAGAAAGACGTCGAACTAATTTGTCAGCAGGCGTTCAAAATGGGTTGGTACTTTCTAGTTCACTTGATGAGATTGACGCAGAAATTTTGAAAACAAAACAAACACTAATTGAATCAATAGCTAACTTAACTGGGTTATACCAAACGCTATCTTTTTTTACAGATCATAATATTTCTGATAATACAGCATTAACTCAAACTCCATTAGGAGGAATTGTTGCTAATACAATAATTCAACGGCCAGAACTATCTTTGTTTGACCTTCAAACAGAAATGTTAAACGCACGGTTAAACGCAGCAAATGTTTTTGCGATACCTCGCATTAGTGTTGGTGCCGCTGCAAATTACGGGCGCCCTGGCCCAAATTTTATAAATCAACAATTACGATTTTTTGGAAGTGCAAATTTGACAGTTCGGTGGAATGTGAGTTCTCTATATGGGTTGAATCGTGAGCGCAAAAAATTAGCTGTGGGCAAAAATCTATTGGAAATACAACGATCAGTTTTTCTCTTTAATGTCAATGCCAATTTAACAGCTCAAAACCCTCAATTGGAAGCGTTGTCCAAAATAATAGCAACGGACGATCAAATAATTTCCAAACGACATACGGTCACACAAACAGCTGTTGCACAAATGGAAAATGGAAAAATTACAGTGGCAAATTATTTGACACAATTGAATGCGGAATTACAGGCAAAATTGACTAAAAAAGTCCACGAAATAAAGTTGATGAATACAATTTCTTCAATCAACACAACTTCGGGAGCTATAAAATTTTAAGAATTAAACAATGGAAAACATGGAAAACAAAACAGTTTCAAAAGGAAATGGAAAGAAAAAGAAAATTATATTCAGCATTATTGGGGGTGTTATTCTGTCAATTGTACTCATTATTAGCTTAAGAGGCAAGACAGAGTCGACTGATAATGCGCAATTAGATGCGGACATTATTCCAATTCGCTCAAGTGTTTCTGGATATATTCAAGCAATTCATTTTAAGGATAACCAACAGGTAAAAAAGGGTCAATTACTCATTTCAATTGATGATACCGAGTTAAAAACTCGAGTTGCTCAAGCTCAAGCAGCTCTAACAAATGCTCAAGCAAATCTAAATGCTGTGAAAAGTAGTGCACAAGCAAGTGATTTCAATGCAAGTGCTGCAAATTTCACGAGTGCTTCATCGTTAGAAACTATAAATGCAGCAAAAGCACGCTTGTTGAAAGTGAAAGAAGATTACAAACGAATAAAAAACATGTATGCTTTGAAAGCAGCAACTACAGCTGAATTTGATAGTGTTACAGCAGAATTAGCAGTTGCACAAGCTCAATATGACGCTGCTTTGAAACAACAACAAGCGTCTAAAGCACAAAGTGAGGGAGTACATTCACAAGCAACTGGCCAAGTTTCTTTAGTAGCACTTGCTCAGGCATTGGTTCATCAGCGAGAAGCAGAATTAACCCTAGCTAAAACGCAACTTGAATACGCAACTATTGAAGCGCCAAGTGATGGTATCGTTTCCAAAAGATCGGTTGAAGTCGGTCAGTTTATTATGATGGGGCAACCTCTTTGTTCTACTATCGACAATTCAATAATTTGGGTTGCAGCAAATTTTAAAGAAACTCAATTAACAAAAATGAAACTTGGCCAAACAGTTCGCATAAAGATTGATGCTTATCCTGACATGAATTTAACAGGTAAATTGAATTCTTTTATTGGTGCTACTGGTTCGAAATTTTCATTGTTACCTCCGGATAACGCTACGGGTAATTTTGTCAAAATTGTCCAACGTGTTCCAGTAAAAATCACTATAGATAAGTTAACAAAGGCGCAATTAAAAAAATTGTTCCCAGGATTAAGTGCGTTTGTAGCTGTTAAAGTTGATTAAATCGTGGATTCAACTCAAGCAATACCCGTTCAATATCCAACTGGATCAACGAAGTGGATTCTGGTTCTCACCGCTATCAGCTGTGCCTTACTTGAATTGCTAGATACAACTATTGTCAATGTTTCATTACGCGAAATTTCGGGTAATGTTGGCGCAACGACAACTGAAATTGCATGGGTTATTACTGCCTATGCGATTTCAAATGTTATCATCATTCCACTCACAAGTATGTTAAGTGATTTTTTTGGCAGAAGAAATTATTTTACGGCATCGGTGATCATTTTTACTTTCGCTTCATTGATGTGTGGTTTGTCTACTAATTTGTGGAGTTTGGTTTTCTGGCGCTTTGTTCAAGGTTTAGGAGGCGGGGGACTTTTGTCCACAGCGCAAACGATAATTATTGGTGCTTTTCCTCCCAATAAAATTGCAACTGCCAATGCCATCTTTGGAATGGGAATTATTCTTGGTCCAACTTTTGGCCCTACGATTGGCGGATATATTACAGATAATTTTTCGTGGCATTGGATATTTTTTGTAAACATTCCTATAGGAATTTTAGCAACTTTTCTCAGTTACAATTATGTCACCAACAGACCCGGTGCCGTCAGGCCTAAACGCATTGATTGGTGGGGTATTTTGTTCCTCATTACTGCTGTTGGTTCCATACAATATGTCTTGGAAGAAGGCACCTCACTTGATTGGTTTGAAAGTCATGAAATAGTTGTTATGACAATCATAGGTCTTATTGGATTGATTGCTTTTATTTATCGTGAATTACGTATTGATTATCCAGCAGTGAATATCCGATTGTACGCTAATTATAACATGGCAATGGGAGCAATTATGAACTTTTTGTTGGGTTTAATGTTGTTTGGTACTGTATTTATTTTTCCATTGTTCGTTCAAATTTCATTGGGCTGGACTGCAACTCAAACAGGAGTTTTCATGATTCCTGGAGCAATTTTTACTGCGTTTTCTATGCCAATGGTTGGCAAAATGTTAGGAGCAGGAGTCAATCCAAAACGAATTATTATTATTGGAATTTTAATGACGTTTAGCTTTTTGATGATGCTTTCATTTTCATCTCCGGATGCAACAGAATGGGATTATTATTTTCCCTTTGTTTTACGTGGAATTGGTATGGCATTTATGATGTCGCCAATATTATCGTTGGCTGTCTCTGGTTTACAAGGCAAGGATATGGCACAAGCTGTAGGATTGTCTAATATGATTCGACAATTAGGAGGATCTGTTGGAATTGCTTTGATTAATGTTTTTTTAACAGCTAAAAACAGCGAAGTTAGAGGAAGTATGTTGGGTTACATTAATCAGTATGATGAAGTGAGCAGTAATAGGATTCAATTAATGACTCAAAATTTTATAGCTAAAGGTTATTCAACTATTGAAGCTGAGGCACTTTCAAATAAAACAATGGAAGGTTTTTTGTTCCGACAACAAGCGATGGTCAGCTATAATCAAGGTTTTTTCATGGTAGGTTGTTTGATTTTAATTTGCATTCCTGTTGTATTGCTTATTCGCTACAAAAAAACAGCCAAAGCTTCTGTTGTTGCAGATCATTAAAAAAAATCCTGCTTATTTAAGCAGGATTTTCGCAGAGAGGATGAGATTCGATCGGTTCAAATCTCCAGTTAATGAGACCGTTTTTTTATGACCGTTATGGTTTTTTTTGTTTTGAAAACAACATAAATTAGTTTGTCTGTTTCATCACAAAATGTCCATTCGCCTTTTCTTAAAGCTGAAATAGCATTTATATCAGGCAATCCTATTTCTTTCAACAACTTGATTTGTGAAGCTGAAAAGTAATAGATAACTGAGTTCACAACTGTATCTTTAAACTCAATTCCTATTGAAAATTTCTCTTTATTGAATCTAACATTTTCAAAAAGTACTATGCCATCGACAATGTTTTTTTCTACTTTTTGGTTGCAATTTTGTTCAAATACAATTTTTGAACCTACTGTAAGTTCCTTTAATTCATCCAGCGACCAAATCGAAACATATTGTATCCGTGGTTTTTCAACGGTTATTTGAGAATAACTGTTGAACGATAAAACTGTTGTAAGAATCAATAGGATTTTTTTCATTGGTAATTAGATTAGAATGATCAATTCATTAAAATTATCGATTTTTATTTAGTGTCTAATACAAATATCATAGAATGTAAATTTGTAGGGTATAAAAAAACCTGTAAAAGTTAATTTTTACAGGTTTTAATAATTTGATTTTCGCAGAGAGGAAGAGATTCGAACTCTCGATACAGTTACCCGTATACTACCTTTCCAGGGTAGCTCCTTCAACCACTCGGACACCTCTCTATGTGTTTTGTGGACGACAAAAATACATAAATTATCTTAGTTTCCGATTAATTTTGTTCGCCGCAAAGATTGCTGGTCAACAACTGTTTGATTTGCTGCATGTCACCTTTTGCTTTCCCCAAGACGTACATCATTTTTGTTACCGCTGCTTCCGTTGTTAAATCTTTCCCCGAAATAACTCCGTGTTTCTCAAAAAATGAACTCGTTTCGTATTTGCCTTGCTCGACCATTCCTGTTGCACATTGTGTTGTGTTCAAAACGACTCCGCCTTGCGCGATATATCCCAACACTAATTCCTGAAAACGTTTGTCAGAAGGTGCGTTTCCTGATCCATAAGTTTCCAATACGATTGCTTTGAAAACAGTCGGCTGAAAAAACAACGAATAACTGTTCCAATCCAATCCTGGGAACAATTTGATCAATCCAACTGACGAATCGAAGTCCGTAAACAAAGCAAGTTCACCGCTTCCTTTCAAACCGCTTTCTTTGTAATCAATGTGAACACCTGCAATGGCTAAAGGCTGTAAATTAGGTGAGCGAAAAGCCTCAAACGAGGATGCTGATATTTTGGATGTTCGGTTGCCACGATACAAGGAGTATTCAAAATAAATGGCCACTTCTTGAATTTTTGCAGAACCATCTTCGTTTTTGTCTGCCGCTATTTCAATAGCTGTGATGAGGTTTTCTTTTCCATCTGTACGAATGGTTCCGATAGGCAATTGTGAACCAGTAAAAATCACAGGTTTTTGAATGCCTTGTAACATGAAACTGAGTGCAGATGCAGAAAAAGCCATGGTGTCTGATCCGTGTAGGATAACAAAACCATCAAATTCGTTGTAACGCTGATCAATCAATTCCGCCATCGTTTTCCAATAACTTGGTTGCATTTCAGAAGAATCGATTGGGCGTTCAAAGGCATGGGTTGTCAATTGCACGTTTAAGCGTGCTAATTCTGGGATATGTTTGTACACATCACCAAAATCAAAGGGCGTTAATGAACCTGTTAACGGGTCATTGACCATTCCAATTGTACCACCTGTGTAAATTACAAGAACGTGTGGGGTTGTTTTCATGCACTTTGTTTTAACAGTACAAAGTTGCTTGAATTTCTTGAAAACACAAGTTTATTTTTCTGGTTGAAAAAGGCGCAGTGCATTTTTTGTCGTGAGTGCAGCTAATTCGGTAAGGGGAAGATCTAAAATTGTTGCAACCTTTTCTGCGGTATGAACAAGGTAACTACTCTCGTTTCGTTTACCTCGGTAAGGAACAGGAGGTAAATAAGGCGCGTCAGTTTCCAATACCAATTTATCGCTTGGAATTGCAGGAATAACAGTTGGCAAATCGGAAGTTTTATAGGTTACTACACCGCCAATTCCAAATAAAAAGCCTCCGTAAGCGTCAATCTTTTTCACATCTTCCACGTTTCCTGTAAAGCAATGAAAAATTCCGCGTAACGTTGCGTCATTTTCTTCGTCTAAAATTTCGTAAATCTCTTGAAAAGAATCACGCGCATGAATGACAATTGGCAAATTCATTGCTTTCGCCCATTTTACTTGGGTTCGGAAAGCAGCTTGTTGCTCAGGAAAGGTTGTTTTGTCCCAATACAAATCGATGCCAATTTCACCAATTGCGACGTAAGTACGCTGGACCAAATATTCCTTCATGTTAGCTAAAACCGCTTCCCAATCTGCACCAACGGAACACGGGTGAAGTCCCATCATGCCAAAACAATGGTTGGGAAAAGCGTTTTCTAACGCATGCATCCCAGCTATCGAAGCGAGATCTACATTTGGGATGTAAAAGCGTGAAACGCCGTCACGAATAGCACGTTGAATAACGTCATTTCGGTCAGTATCAAACTGTTCCGAATTCAAATGTGTATGCGTATCGATAAACATAGTAAGCTAAAAAAAAAGACCTCAAAGTTCCCTTTGAAGCCTTTAGTTGTTTAATAAGTTGGGATTAACAAAATTCGTCGTATGCTGCAGCTAAATTTTCAGCAATCATTGCCGCTGTAACACCTTCGATATTATGTCTTTCTAAAAAATGAATTAATTTACCATCCTTGAACAACGCCACTGATGGAGAAGACGGAGGAAATGGCAAAAAGTAATTTCTTGCTTGTTGTGTTGCTTCCGTATCAACTCCTGCAAAAACAGTGTATAGATGAGCGGGCGTTTTTTCATTTTTCAACGATAATTTCACGCCTGGACGTAAATTACCTGCTGCACATCCACAAACTGAATTCACAACGACTAACGTTACTCCTTCACTTGTTGGGATTGCTTGGTCAACAGCTGCTGCTGTTTCTAATTGAACAAAACCTACATTCGTAAGGTCTTCTTTCATTGGTTTTACGAGTTCTGCCGGATACATATCTATTATTTTTTACGCAAATTTAATTCATTTAATTCGTTTGTTTTCAATTTTTACTGCTTTTAACCAATTTTATGTATTTGTCGTAATGCATGCAACTTATTCCCCAACTTTCTCTGGGAATTGAAACCGTTCGATGCGTGTTTCTGGATGAACCGGAGCCCCGTCAATTAGGTGATTCAACAATTCTTCTAGGATTAACGGTGCTAACATGTATCCTTTTGCGCCTAATCCATTTCCGATTGACAATTTTGGAAAATGCGGATGCCTTCCAAGTACAGGTCGGCGATCTTTTATGGTTGGTCGAACGCCAGCATGATGCGAAGAGATTGTGTAAGCATCAGTTAAGATGGATGCTAAATTATCGGTGATTGTTTTTTTACCAAGTTCTGTTGGAGTAGTATTGTCTACATCCCAATCATAGGTCGAGCCAACGCGAAATTGGTGATTGCCAATCGGCATCATGAAACATTTACGGTTGTAGGATTCTTCTTGTGAAGCTTTCGCGCAGTCAATTGTTAACACTTCTCCTTTTGTTGCTTGAAGTGGAATGGTTCGAAACCAGGGATTGTACAGCGCATCTTTTCCTTCACAAAAAAGAATACAGTCATAAGCAACACCTTTGTAACTTCCAGCGACGGGATCTAGTTGCGCGTAATCCATTTTCTCTTTGCGTAAAACACCGAGCTGCTCAAAAAACAACCGATTTGCTTCCGTGTAACGAGCGGCATCAACATAACCACTTTGTAAAACAAGACCAGTTCCATACGTATTGTTTGGATTTGGAAAAGCTGCATCGAATGCAGTTTGTTGTTGCATGTATGGCTGAAAGTCAGGTAAGGCTTGCTTTTTCAACCAAAACTCTCGTTCTTGTTCACTGGCAAAAAAACGTCTTATTGGAACTGCATGATAAAATTGTTGGTTCATTTCTAGCGTACGTTTTTCAAAAAAACGGAGTGCAACCGGTAAAAATTCATCCAAGCGCCAACTCAAGGTCATGCGCCTAAAAACAAGCGGATTGATAATGCCACCTGCTACAGCAGAGGAAACATTTTCACCACTATCTAGTAGTTCAAAAGTAAAGCCACGTTCCCGTAACAAGTGTGCAGCTGTTGTTCCTGCTAATCCAGCTCCGACAATTAAAAAGTGCATTGCATCAATTTTGACACAAAGTTAATGTTATTGCGCAACAGCGATTGTTAAGATGCTAATTTGTACGTCAGGAAATTGTTTCCGAAGGATTTGTATACACGTTTCGATAGTTGCACCAGTCGTCACTACATCATCTATCAACGCAATGTGTTTGAATGCCTTCCCTTTGTTGCGGTAGCTTTCAAAACGATCTTGTACGTTGTCCCAACGTGAAAGGCGCCCCTTTTTAGTCTGGCTTTCAGTGAAGACAGCACGTTTTATTAGTTCTGAGTTTACGGGGATGTTAAGAATATCTGCAATGCCATCTGCAATTTTTTCAGCTTGATTGTATCCGCGCATAAATTCTTTTTTTGGATGTAATGGAACAGGAATTAGCGCGTCTAAATCTTGAAAACGGGTCATGTGTTCGATTCTGCGACCAATTTCGCTTCCCATGTATTTGGCTAAATCAGCGCGATCTTTGTATTTTAATGTGTGTAGTATTTTTTGCGTTGCACTTCCTTTGCCAAACAACAACAAGGCATACGTGTGATGTACATGCGTTCTTCCCCAGAAAATTTTATCTAGGGGCGTAGCTTCCAAATAATTTTCATAATTTGAATAGTGAAGTTCACTACTACAAACGGGACAAATTGTCGCTTGAATTTGTGGGGTGTCCATGTTGCAAATAATGCAGTACCGTGGATACAACAAATGGAGGAAATCATTCTTCCAAATGTTAAATTTTTGAGTGATTTTTTTCGTCATCTCTGCGTCTAATGTGTGTTTTGGATTAATCAACAATTGAGTGTTCATTAACTCTCGAAAAATAAAAAAAAATACGTAAAATACAGTCGTAATTTTATAAAAGTTTCGATAGGGTTACAAAACTGTATCATTTCTAAAAACGAAAGAAATAGTTGAGTTTTAGTGTGAATATCTTTAATTCAAATGTTGATAAACTCGTTAAGTGTTCATGGTAAAGGCTTTTAGCCCGCACATGTTGAAAACCTTGAGGGATTGTGAATTTCTTTAGTTGTGAAATGAAAGAATTTTAACAACTTTTGTATGCCCCGATTGACACAAGTTTGCGCATTCTGTTGCAAACCAATACAATGAGGGAAATAAACAGTTTTTGAATAAAAAATACCAATAAGCTACGATAAATTACACATCGTGGATTATAATTTTTGACATAATTTTTTAACACAATTAAATGGCACAATTAGAACCAATTTTACAAGAAAACAACAATCGTTTTGTCTTGTTTCCAATTCAACATGATGATATTTGGTCATTTTACAAAAAAGCAGAAGCAAGTTTCTGGACGGCAGAAGAAATCGACCTTTCTCCTGACTTAATTGATTGGGAAACGAAATTGAATGATGACGAACGTCACTTTGTGAAACATGTCTTAGCATTTTTCGCTGCTTCTGATGGTATCGTTAACGAGAACTTAGCAGAACATTTCTTGAAAGAAGTGCAATACACAGAGGCAAAATTCTTTTACGGTTTTCAAGTTGCAATCGAAAACATTCACTCCGAAACATATTCGTTGTTGATCGATTCGTACATCAAAGACTCAAAAGAAAAAGCGCATTTGTTCAACGCGCTTGATACAATCGATTGTGTTCGTAAAAAAGGGGAATGGGCGTTGCGTTGGATAGACAACGGTTCGTTTGCAGAACGTTTGGTTGCGTTTGCAGCAGTTGAAGGAATTTTCTTCTCAGGTTCGTTTTGTTCGATTTATTGGTTGAAAAAACGCGGATTGATGCCAGGATTGTCGTTTTCTAATGAGTTAATTTCTCGTGACGAAGGGTTACATTGTGATTTCGCATGTTTGTTGTACACCAAACACTTGGTGAACAAATTGCCAAAAGAACAAGTACGTGAAATCATTTTAGATGCTGTTGCAATCGAAAAAGAATTCGTAACTGACGCACTTCCAGTGAAGTTGATCGGAATGAACGCAGATTTAATGCAACAATACATTGAATTCGTAGCTGACAGATTGTTGGTAGAATTAGGAAATGACCGTGAGTTCAACACATCAAATCCATTTGATTTTATGGATATGATCTCCATCCAAGGAAAAACAAATTTCTTCGAAAAACGTGTAGCTGAGTATCAAAAAGCAGGCGTTATGTCTGGTAAAGAAGCTCAGCCATTTAGCTTAGACGAAGATTTTTAAAGCATAGAATTACTAATAGAATAAATTAAGAGCGCACCATGTACGTTATCAAAAGAGACGGAAGAAAAGAAGCAGTGAAATTTGACAAAATCACTGCACGCATCATCAAGATGTGTTACGGACTCGACCCTCTTGTTTCGCCAGAAGCAGTGGCAATGAGAGTTATCGAGGGAATTTATGACGGTGTTACCACCACCGTTTTAGATAATCTTGCAGCTGAAGTAGCAGCAGGAAAAACAATGGATCATCCAGATTATGCTTTGTTAGCATCGCGTATTGCGGTTTCTAACTTGCACAAGGAAACGAAAAAATCGTTTTCGGAAGTAATGGACGATTTATACAATTACATCGATCCGAAAACAGGACAAAATGCATCGTTGATTGCTGAAGATGTGTATGCGGTTATTAGCGAAAACAGAGATTTACTTGATTCAAGTATTATCTATGACCGCGATTTCCGTTACGATTACTTTGGTTTCAAAACGTTGACAAGAAGTTACTTGTTACGTGTGAACGGAATTATCGTTGAACGTCCGCAACAAATGTTGATGCGTGTTGCATTAGGTATTCACAAAAATGACATGCCTGCTGCTATCAAAACATACAACTTGATGTCAGAAGGTTGGTTCACGCATGCAACACCAACATTGTTTAATGCAGGTACACCAAAACCTCAAATGTCTTCTTGTTTCTTGTTAACAATGAAAGAAGATAGTATTGAAGGTATTTACGACACATTGAAATCGTGCGCTCAGATTTCTCAGTCGGCTGGTGGAATTGGTTTAGCTATTCATAATATCCGTGCTACAGGATCATACATCAAAGGAACAAACGGGACATCAAACGGTATCGTACCAATGTTACGTGTATTCAATGATACTGCTCGTTACGTTGATCAAGGTGGAGGAAAACGTAAAGGTTCTTTCGCAATGTACATCGAACCTTGGCATGCAGATGTATTCGATTTCTTGGATTTGAAAAAAAATACAGGAAAAGAGGAAATGCGTGCACGCGATTTGTTCTTCGCGTTATGGATTCCAGATTTATTCATGAAACGTGTTGAAGAAAATGGCGAGTGGACGTTGATGTGTCCGCACGAATGTCCAGGACTTTCTGATACGTACGGGGATGAATTTGAAAAATTATACTTGTCGTACGAAGCAGCTGGAAAAGGACGTAAAACAATTAAAGCGCAAGATTTGTGGTTCAAGATTTTGGAATCTCAAATTGAAACGGGTACGCCTTACATGTTGTACAAAGATGCTGCAAACAAAAAATCAAATCAGCAAAATCTAGGAACAATCAAATCATCGAACCTTTGTACTGAAATCATGGAGTACACTGCACCAGATGAGGTGGCTGTTTGTAACTTAGCTTCGTTGGCATTGCCAAAATATGTAACGGAACAAGGTACGTTTGATCACGATAAATTGTTTGAAGTAACGTACCAAGCGACGATAAACTTGAACCGCATTATCGACGGGAACTATTACCCAGTTCCAGAAGCGAAAAACTCAAACTTACGTCACCGTCCAATTGGATTAGGCGTTCAAGGTTTGGCAGATGCATTTATCATGCTTGGATTCCCGTTTGAGTCGGAAGAAGCACGTGCATTGAACCGCGAGATTTTCGAAACAATTTATTATGCGTCAATGACGGCTTCTAAAGATTTAGCTATCGCAGAAGGTCCGTATGAATCGTATGCAGGATCACCTGTATCTCAAGGAATTTTCCAATTCGATATGTGGGGTGTAACACCAACAAACAGATGGGAATGGGATTTATTGAAAGAAGAAGTGAAAAAACACGGCGTTCGTAATTCATTATTACTTGCACCAATGCCAACTGCTTCTACTGCTCAAATCCTAGGAAATAACGAGTGTTTCGAACCATACACATCAAACATTTACACGCGTCGTGTATTGTCAGGTGAGTTTATTGTGGTTAACAAACACTTATTGAAAGACTTGGTAAAAGAAAACCTTTGGACAAATGAAATGCGTCAAAAATTGATGGCATCGAATGGTTCAGTTCAAAACATCAATGAGATTCCACAACGTATCAAAGACTTGTACAAAACAGCTTGGGAAATTTCTCAAAAAGCAATCATTGAACAAGCAGCTGATCGTGGCGCATACATCTGTCAATCACAATCGTTGAATATTTTCATGGAAAATGCCAACTTTGGAAAATTGACTTCAATGCACTTTTACGGATGGAAAAAAGGCTTGAAAACAGGTATGTATTACTTGCGTACAAAAGCAGCAACGGATGCGATTAAATTTACTGTGAACAAAGACATGGTAGAAGAACCAACTGCTCAATCCTTGGAAGATCAGCAAGCTGCATTAGCTTGTTCATTAGAGAATCCAGACAATTGTGAAATGTGTTCAGGGTAGAACTTGATCAAACATTATAAAACGAGTGTGATGTTAATTATTGTGCCGTTTTAATGAAACATACACGACAAAATCCCTTCTAATCGGAGGGATTTTTGTTGTTTATATAAGTCGTTTGTTCAATTTTATTGAGTGAACATTTCTTCAAATAATCAGAATGAAAGAAGTAATATTACTTTTTTCCTTTATTGGAAATTTCCAAAATGACGAGAGGTTTATCCTTTGGTTCTTAAAGAAATCTCTCATTAATATACTAAGCTCTTTTCCATTTCGTTAGTATCTTAGCAAAATGCGTTTCAAACAACTTATTTGGATGATATTCTTGGTCTTTTTCTCCCAATCAATTTGGGGGCAATTGAGCTCGTTACGCACAAAAAAAATCGCTTATTCTAACGCTAGTATTCAATTCGACACCTTATCCATCTTACCCCATTCACTGGTCATTCGTTGTGGTGATGCGGTGCTTTTACCTAGTTACTATCAAATAGATTATGCAAAAGCACGACTAGTTTTGAATCAAAAATGTATAGACAGTCTCAGTTTGACATACCGTGTCTTGCCCATTTCTTTCGCCCAAATGCAACAACACCGCGATACCAGTCAATTGTACCGTGTAACAAAAGGAAACCGCGATTTATTTTTGATTCCACCGACTGATGATCCAATTGATTTGATGGAAACAGCAGGCTTAAAGAAAACAGGGAGTATAGCCCGAGGGGTGTCTTTTGGAAACAAACAGGATTTGTCGGTAAATTCTAATTTAAACCTAGAATTATCTGGTTACATAGCACCTAATTTGCAAATATTAGCTTCAGTAACCGACAATAATCTTCCCATACAACCAGAAGGGAACACCAATAAATTACAGGAATTTGATCAAGTATTTGTTCAATTATTTAATGATCAATTTAAAATGACAGTCGGTGATTTCTGGTTGAGTAAACCCGAAGGTTATTTCATGACGTATAAAAAACGAGGTCAAGGTTTAACAGGCGAATACACGTGGAAAACAAAACCTACTAACACCATTAAAACACAAGTCAGTGGTGCGTTGTCTAAAGGAAAATTCAACCGGCAAATAATTACAGGAATAGAAGGGAATCAAGGACCATATCGTTTGCGCGGGAATGAAAACGAACCATTTATTGTGGTGCTTTCAGGAACTGAACGCGTTTTTATTGATGGAAAGCTCATGAAAAGAGGTCAAGAATTCGATTATGTCATTGATTACAACACTGCCGAAGTAACATTTACTGCTCGTAATTTAATGACGAAAGACATTCGAATTGTCATTGAATTTCAATATGCCGATCAAAATTATGCCCGCTCGCTTTTTCAATTTTCAACAGTTGGGACAACTAAAAAAATGGATTGGTGGTTCAATGCGTATTCGGAACAAGATGTTAAAAACCAGCCCCTGCAACAGAATTTAACCGATCAACAGAAGGGATTGCTTGCAGCTATTGGTGACAGTTTGGAATTGGCTCAAAGCTTCGTCATTGATTCCGTTGGTTTTTCCGAAAACTTGGTCATGTATCAATTAGTCGATTCATTGGGATTTGATACCGTTTTAGTTGCATCTATCAATCCAACACTAGCTATTTACAAAGTGACTTTTTCATACGTTGGTCAGGGAAATGGTGATTATGTTTTTGAAAAATTCAATGCGCTTGGGAAAGTGTACAAATGGCTTCAACCTGTTGGTGGAATTCCTCAAGGAGATTATGCGCCAGTTAAAATGTTGATCACTCCAAAAAAGCAACAATTAATTGCGCTAGGCGGAAAGTATCGTTTTTCAGATCGCCTGAGCCTACTGACTGAAACCGCTATGAGCACGACCGATAAAAACACGTTTTCTTCGAAAGATAAACGAGACGATAAAGGATTTTCTTTTCGGGCACAACTAACTCATTCCGTACCTTTCGGTAAAGACACGGTTAAAAAATGGTCGTGGAAAAACCAACTCGAATGCGAATTATTGGATCCGTTTTTTAAACCAATTGAACAATACAGAGCTGTTGAATTTGACCGCGATTGGAACACAAGAAATCAACATTACGAAGGGAATCAGATTTATACAACCTTCAGAACAGCGTTGAAGCATCAACAATATGGATCCATTGAATGGAATGCACAAAACTTTAAAATTGGAAATGATTTTTCGGGAGTAAAAAGTCAAGTCTTAGTTGCTTGGTATAAAAACGGTTTGCGCATTCAAGGAGATGGAAGTATGTTAAGCGCAACAACAGTAGCGAGCAATCGGTTTTTTCGCCATAAAGTAGATGTGTCAAAAAGTTACCGTTGGCTAAAAGTTGGCTACAAAGCCGATCAAGAATGGAATGCCTATAAATCCGCAACAACATTGACAACAGCGTCGTATTCATTTTTCGATTATCAAGGGTATGCCGTATTTGGCGATTCAACATCAGGTGAATTTCGATTGTCGTACCGAGAACGGTTAGATGGACGCTCCAATTTATCCCAATTTGCAACTGCAGCAAAGGCAAAAACAGCAAGTATTGAGTGGTCAAAGAAAAATTGGAAAAACCAACGCTTATTACTCATTGGTAATTACAGGGTACTTGCAATTGTTGATAGTACATTAATCAATCAACAACCAGAAAACACAACAAATGGTCGGATTGATCACGAATGGCGCTTTGCAAAGAATGCGGTGCAATTGACAACTTTTTATGAAGTAGGTGCGGGATTAGAATTGAAAAAAGCGTTTATTTATATCAAAGTAAACGATGGTCAAGGGGTGTATACTTGGGTTGATTATAATGGAGATAATATCAAAGATTTGAATGAATTTGAAATTGCTGCGTATGCCGATCAAGCTAGTTATATCCGTGTTTTTACGCCTTCGAATGAATACAGCAAAACATATTCGAATGAGTTTAATCAATCGTTAACCATTCGACCAGAACGTTTGTGGGCGTCTTCAAACAACCGATTGAAAAAACAATTAGCTCGATTTTCAACACAAAGTCGTTTGCGGATTCAACGGAAAACAGCTTTTTTTGAAGGCATCAACGCGTACAATCCTTTTGTAGGACGTATTGATAACCAGGATATTATTTCTGCAACGACCAATATGAAACATACGGTTTATTTTAATCGCACGAGTGCGGTTTTTAGTGCAGATTATTCGTACGATGTTTCTCAATCAAAACTATTGTTAGCCACTGGTTATGATGGTAAATACAAAGCGAGTCACAGTATCAATGGTCGGTATACGTTTCACAAAGAATGGAGTGTATTGCAATCGTTTGAAACGGGTGAAAAACAATCTATTGTCGATTATACTACAGGACGTAACTATCAATTAAATTACTTTATTTGGAAACCATCACTTGTTTTTCAACCATCAACAACTTTACGTTTGAGTTTGGATGCGCGTTATTCGAAGAAACAAAATGCAATTAATTTAGGGGGAGAATCAGCTACGGTAAAAGATATTGGTTGTACTGTCAAATATAACCAAGCGCAAAAAGGAAGCCTTCAAGTTCAATTAAATGTCGTTCAAATTGATTTTATTGGCAATGCAAATTCTCCATTAGGTTTTGAATTATTAGAAGCTTTAAAAGCGGGTAAAAACGCAATATGGTCCGTTGGGTATCAACGAACCATATCAAAAAGTTTGCAATTAGCCATTCAATATTCCGGCAGAAAAAGTCAGCTTTCACCTTTTGTTCATGCTGGCGGAATGGAATTAAAAGCGTTTTTCTAATTAATCTTCTTTATTTAAAGTATTTAATATGCTTTCATAATCATGCAACAATGCTTCGGCTTCTATTCTTTTTCCATTTGCAATTGATTCTGCATTGGTATTTCCTGATTTTTTAGCTTGTGCTTCTTTGTCTTTCAAATCAACGATACTATTTGTTAATGCATCGGATAAGTAGCCAATAAATTGCGGATAGAACATTTGTGCATAAATCCCACCATTTTTACCTTGATCTTCTAAAATCGGCAAGTATTGACGTTGCACTAAAGCATCTTGTTTTGCTAAAAGTACGGTAAACCCAAACAATGCTTCCAATTTATCTGAACCTTGTAATAAATTGTTATTAAATGCAGTTTGAAAAAAAGGTATGTATGTTGTTGTTCCTACTTTTCCATATAAACCACAAATACTACCAATCATTTTAGAAGATTTTTCTTTTTCTAATTGTTTTGCAAATTTGAGTGCACTTGACACATCAATTTTAGCAAGTTCTTCCAATCCTTTGCTAATTACAGCATAAGAACGATCATTTTTAATTCGATCTTCAAGATAAGCAGTCGCTTCTTCCGTTGATGCATTATTACTTACGATTGTTAATGCACTTTCACGCACGCTTGGCGAAGCATCATTTTGAACAGCAGCTTTAATGATAGCCATTGCACGTAATTTTGCATCACCCGATAAACGTGCATAATTACTCATTGCAACAGAACGAATATCCCAAAATGGATCTTTTAAACCGTCCAGGATTAATTGATCTGTAGCAGCAGATTGTGTCGTCAAACCAAACTGAAATGCATTTTTACGATGAATATATTTTTTTCCATTGTAGTATTGATGAATGTACCACTCTTGCGGTTTTTCTTCTACTATACGTGCCAAAACCATCGCTTGGTTATCAAACAATACGTTTTTAAGTGTTCCTACTACTGGAAAAGTAAACACTTCACTTTTTTTATCAATCCAAATACGTTGCGTCGTTTCACCTCTGTCATCAAATACTGTTACGTTAACAGGTAATGTAAACGTTCTGAATTCAGCTGCTTGAGTTTGATCTACAGTCAAGCTTACCGTTTTTTCAGCAGCATTGAAAGAATATTTCAAGTTCAAAGTCGGATGACCCTTGTCCAAATACCATTGGTTAAAAAACCAGTTTAAATCTTCTCCAGAAACTGACTCAAATGCCAAACGCAATTGGTTGAATTCAGCAGGTTGATATGCATTCGTTTTCAAGTAATTTTGTAGTGCTAAAAAGAAAGCTTCGTCTCCAAGGTATGAGCGCAACATGTGTAAGATACGCCCACCTTTGTTGTACGAGTGACCATCAAACATGTCTTCTTGCGAATTGTAGTCGAACCAAATTAAATTGTGGAAACCACCTTGATCAGCAGAGGCATAATAACCTTCAGCTTCTTCAATTGCACGATAATCTGCTTCGTCTTTTCCAAATTTAAATTCATCCCATAAGTATTGCGAATAATTTGCAAACGATTCGTTTAAAGATAAATTCGACCACGATTCACACGTTACTAAATCGCCAAACCAATGGTGAAACAATTCATGGGCAATCGTCGATTGATCGTTACCATCTAACAACTCACGCTCGGTTTTGTAAGCGTAGTCTCCAAAAACAACAGCGCCGGTGTTTTCCATCGCCCCAGACACATAATCACGCACAACAATTTGGGAATACTTGTCCCAAGGATATTCTACCCCCAATAACTTGGAGAAATAGTCAATCATTGCAGGTGTTTCACCAAAAATTGCTTTTGCACTTGATTCCCACTCTGGTTCAACATAATAATTGACTTCCATTTGGGTTCCATTCTGGCGTGTGTAATAATCTTTCACCACTTTGAATTCACCAATTCCCATCATGAATAAATAAGGAGCGTGCGCCAAATCTTGTTTCCAATGGTCAACACGTGTTCCGTTTCCATTTTCTTTCGAAGAAATTAATTTACCATTCGAAAGTGTAACATATTTGTTGTCAACGGTAATAAAAATTTCTTGTGTCGTTTTACTATTAGGTGCGTCAATTGTTGGAAACCAAACTGAACTAGCTTCTGTTTCACCTTGTGTCCAAATTTGCGGCATTTTATTGTTTTCCAATCCTTTTGGATTGATGAAATATAGTCCTTTATCACTTGAAATGGCTGAAGAACCAGAAGTTAACCGTTCATCTGGTTTTGCGATATAATCAATAACAACCGTATATTGTTGTGTTCGTTGATAGGTTTTGTCAAGAGTAATAGTTAACACATCATTGCTGTAGGTATATTTCAATGGTGCTCCATTTAAGCTAATAGCTTTGATTTCCATTCCTTTTGCATCTAAAATCAACTCGTTTGTAGCATAAAAATGTGGTTTCGCAGTCAGTGTTTCTTTACCATACATCCACGATTTTGTCCAATCAAATGACACTTCTAATTTGGTATGAATCAAATCTGTTAAAAGTGTTTCACTTCCGTGGTAAATCTTTTTGTTTTCAGTTGTAAGTTGCTCATTTGTAGTGGTAACAACTGTATTTACTCCATCTTTTCCATTCAATTTCCCTTTTGTTGAATGACAACTAATCAAGGATAATCCGATGAAGAATAGTATTTTTTTCATACTCATTTTTAATTTTAAGTTTCGAAGATACCAATTCAAATTATTCATTTCAGTGATTTTGAGAGAAATTTACTTCAATTGCATAAAATTGTTTTTAAATTTGTTTCAAAGCTTAAAACAATGCAAACTTCAAATTGGCAGTTAGACGGAAAAGACTTCATCACAAATACAGATGGCGTAAACCTGAAATGGGAAAATCAACAGTTTTTCTCCATCACCTACAAAGGAAAAAAATACAGAGGTGAAGTCATGTCAAATCGTCAAGAAGAAGGATTATTGACCTTGAAATTAAACCACCGCGTTTTTGAAGTTAAAAAAGGACAACCTCTCGATGCATTAATTGCTTCAATGGGATTGGACAAACCAAAAGTGCGTAAGTTGAAACAATTGAAAGCGCCAATGCCTGGAAGAGTTGTTGGCATATCAGTTCAAATCGGACAAGAGGTTCAAGTTGGTGACCCATTACTAACATTGGAAGCAATGAAAATGGAAAATGTGTTGAAGGCTGAAGGAATAGGCGTCGTTAAGCATATTTCAATCAATCCACAAGATGTAGTAGAAAAAGGTGGGTTATTAATCGAATTCGAATAATAATAGATTACAATAGTTTAAAAAAATGCTGTCTAATTAAGACAGCATTTTTTTATTCAATTATTTCGTGTTCAATGACTTGATAAATTTCCATGGTTGTTTTGTCGTAGACATAAATCAACACATGCGTATTTGTCGGATCATAAGATGCGGGCAATTTGTAGCTATAGTTCAAATAGTAGTTGCCATTCGTTGAAAGGTTTGAGGTTGAAATTGTTCTTCCAAAAGCTTTTCCATCGATACAACTTCTCATCACATCACGGTGAACATAAGTAGGATTGTGTGAGTTATCAGACATTTTTTGATCGCCGATAATAGAATCTTCTATCAAATAAACAACCATACCTAACTGGTTTGCAACAAGTGAAGCATCTAAAAGAGCAAGTTCTGTATGCAAAAAGTAACCACGTGTACTTGCAAAATAATTACTGTGTGCTTGAACATTTACTTTTAAATCGTTTGCAGCAATAATACTATTGACTTTACTCGTCCAGCCAGATGGATGTAATGTTAATTGTCCGCCATTATTTGTCCGATTGATTGTTCCTCGTGGATTACCTTGAAAAGCTGAACCTGGTATTGACCCAAAATACTTACCAATTTCTAAACCTTGTGGATTTGTCCAATTTGTAGGATAGTCTGGTAATTGGACAGCTTGTAAAGGTCCCATTCCTGTTGGTCCAGTATGAATAGTTGCCGTAAATACACGTGCTGGATTGTTCGTTTCTAGGGTATGTGCTAGAGTTGCTGCAGCAGGACAACTGTTACATGTATGACCTGTAAAATCTTCTATGAGTACATTGCGCAATGAATTTGTATTAGCAATAAATGTTGGCCATTTATTTTGCGCATAATGAGCAGAATCTCCATCCGGATATAAACTCCAGTCTAGTTCACCATTTCCTCCACTGGTTGGTGGATAAGGATTTGTTACTTTATCACAACTTGAAATAATAACTAGCAAGAGAATGAATCCTAAATATATACTTATTTTTTTCATGATAATAAATTAGAAACTATGAGAAACAGTCAATGTTAAACCATTGGAAGCTGGAACAAATCGACAAACACCTCCAACACAAAATAACCCTGCACGTTGACGGCCATAATTAACTGCTATACGTGTTGCATCTTTCAAATAACCAACAGTTCCGATTAAATAATGTAATCGTAATTCAGGATTGTTGTTTCCATAATTGTATTGATCCATTACAGCAAAGAACCAATTTGGCGAAATAGAATATTCAGCTACAACTGTTGCCCAATTTCCCTTGTCATTACTCACACGAGAAATCGTTTGGTCTTCATTAACCTTATCAATTTTATTAGTGAATAATGCTTGGAATTCCATGCGTAAATTATTGTTTTTATTGATTTTCCAACCCAACTCAGCTACTCCAATATTTGAGCGGATTAACCCATGCGCATCTCCTGATATTTTAGAGACATCATTGTTAATTGAGATGTTGTAATAAGCAGCAATTAAGTAGAATGTTTTGGTGAATTTATAAGTAACATTCACATTGAAATCTCTCCAAAGTAAAGAGTCGCTCATATTAAATGGTTTACCTACATAATTAATTCGAGATGAGTCATTTGGATTAATTCCTGAAGTAGATTTGATAGGTAAATAAGCTGTTGAAAAATTGACATTGATTGGCACACCAAATTTCTTGTTGATTTTCCCTTTTGGAATCATGTACAACACTTCACCTTGAAAAGCAATTTCACCAACTGGACGAGTTGCATAGGGGTAAAGAGTAGCGACAAGATTATACGAGTGAGTTTTGTTTAATGCAGGTAAATAATTAATGATTAAGTCTTGTAAATCTTTTGTTCTGTCTGATCGAAAGCTCATGTTGTCTACTGATTTTGCAGAGAAAACAATACCTAACCCTTTTTTTGAGTAACCAACATTTAATATCGCAGAGTGACCTGGATTATAACTGTAATTGTTATCAGCTGATGGGTCATTGTCTTTGTGAGTAAACTCGGCATTTAACGTCCATTTTTTATAACGAATGTCTGCACGACCACCATAAACACCTACGTTTTGCGGTAATATATAATCGGGATCGTTGTCAACTTGGTATTTACTTACAAATGAACCGCCAAGCGTTATGTCTAACCCACTTTTTGTTAATGGTTTGATGAGGTCGTTTAAATGAAATTGAGCATCCGCTCCTCGAGTAATACCAGCTGAATTAACAACACTTCCATTCTGGAATGAATAACGTTGATAACCGTAAACACCTTTTAATTGAACACCTTTTACGGGTTTTAATATTATGCGTGCTCCATCTAACACATTATCATAGCCTAAGTTGCGGTCTTCATAAACACGAAGCGCAGTACCTTGTCCAAATTGTTCATAGAAATGCCCAAGTGTAATGTCAATGAAATCATTCGCATAACCTATATAGCGCATTCCTATTCCCGTTCCATCAAAACGATTCGGGTAACCTTGAATTCTAGGTAAGTACGACTCAACACGCATTCCTGCTTTGAAGTTTCCATTGCGGTAAAATACGTTCATGTATGAACTCATCAATCCTTTAGATTCAGGTTGAGTTGCACCGATTAAAGAATCTGCATTTAAGTACTGAAAGGTTGTTTCCATGTTTCCAGTTAACGAACCATCATTGGTGGTTTGACCAAGAGTTAACTGAATACTACAAAATGTTGTTAATCCGAATAACCAATTTTTCATACGGCTTATCTGTTTTTCAACATTTTTATTTCTTCCAATAATTTTTCTTCGTCACCTTCAGAGTATCCTGTGTGTGAGTAAACGATATTCCCTTCAGCATCTATTAAAAATGTATGTGGAACATTTCCAACGCCCATTGCACGTTTGAAATCCCAGTTTGGATCTAGTAAGACAACATATTCCCAACCTTTTCCATTTACATATAATGGAACTTGTGCTTTTGTTTTTTCATCGTCAATAGAAACAGCAACGATAGTAATACCTGTTTCTTTTTGCCATTCTTCGTATTCCTCGTGAATAGTGTTTAGTTCACGTTTACAAGGAGCGCACCAAGTTGCCCAAAAAGAAATTACAATTGGACCATTTTCAAAAAGTTTCGCAGTATTAACTGGTTTTCCATTCAAGTCTGTAAGTTGAATAGCAGGAACTTTTTTACCATCGTTTTGGGAGAAAATGCTTGACATCACTGACAAACAAACTACTAAAAGTGCAATTTTTTTCATGTTTCAAATTTTATTGTTAGCATTTCAATTTTCATGCCGTAAATCAAAGATACATTCAAATGTTGATGTTTTAGCACTATTTTGAAAAATAATAACAACTAAATCAATATACCTTTTTTTCTTTTTTAACGTATTTCAACAATTTAGGCAAGTGTGAATACATTTTTTTATTAAATTTGTTGGAAACACAAAAGAATGAAACAACTAATACTTTTATTTGCAGTGATTGTTGCAATTGCACGATTTGGACATTCACAAGTTGAAATTACGAAACTGGGTAACACGACTATTTTAAACGGGACGCAACTTGTTCATGTAGTTACTTCAAACGGTGATTCAAACATTGAGTTGTTGTTTAAAAATATAGGAACTACAGATAAATCTTGGAAAATAACGCGTAAACACTTAACAGTTATACCTTCTAATTGGGAAGATTATATTTGCTGGGGAATCGAAGGTGAAGCAGGTCAATGTTATTCGTCAAGTGCAGCAATTAATTGGACTACTCCTGATCCATTAACTATTTTTGATAGTCAATTCAATCCTGTTTCAGGACTTCCAGTAGGTCAATCTGGTTCAGCTGCAATTCATTATGTAGCTCAAAATTGTGGCACTGCTACATACAGGTATTATGTTCACGAAGAAGGAGGGGCATACCTTGACTCGGTTGATGTACGTGTCATCTTTTCGTGTGCTTCAATTGATGAAAAAGAACCAGTTTCAATTTCTGTTTATCCAAACCCGGTTTCATCAGTTTTAACAATAAATGCTGAAGGGCTTGATAAATTTGATATTCGAATTGTTGACGTTTTGGGTAAAATAATTTACGATGAAACAGCAACAAAAACAAAAAAAGTTGATGTTTCAGAATTGAAAAATGGCGTTTATATCGTTTCAATCATTGAAAAAGGTGTTGCTATTCAAACAAAACGCATTGTTATAAAACACTAATTTATTTCAAAACATAGTTATTAAAGGAGCTTACAGCTCCTTTTTTTATGTGCTAAACTTTTAGTTTTGTGCGAATTAGCATAATTCATTAAAAAAAGCAACAGATATTTGCATTGGTCAATAATCAATGTTATATTTGACTATTCTAAAATTAAACCATGAAAAAAATAGTACTTTTTGTTTCTAGTTGTTTATCACTATTTGTTGTAAACGCACAGAACACCCCTGTTTCTCAAACTCCATTAAACAAAAATGTTGTTTTAGAGGAATTAACAGGTATCCACTGTGGATATTGTCCAGATGGACACAAACGTGCAAATGATATTGCTGCTGCTAATCCAGGGCGTGTTGTTTTAGTAAACATTCACGCGGGTTCTTATGCTACTCCAGGTACTGGTGAGCCAGATTTAAGAACTACTGATGGGACAACATTGAATACATTTTTTAATCCAACTGGTTACCCAGCAGGATCAGTTCAAAGAAGACCTCATTCATCTGACATGACACGTATTTCTACAGGTCGTGGTAACTGGGCTGCCCAAGCAACAACTGTTCTTGCAGAGCCATCTCCAGTAAACTTAGCAATGAATGCAACAATTGATGCAGCAACGCGAGTTGTTACAGTTACAGTTGAAGCGTTTTACACTTCACCTTTTGCTGCAGGTACAAATCATTTTTTAAATGTAGGTATCTTACAAAACAATTTTGAGGGTCCTCAATCAAATTACGGTCCTTACAATACTGCTGCGATTTTACCAAATGGTAATTATTTACACCAACACATTTTCCGTGGATTTATCAATACTGGAGGAACTTGGGGAGAATCAATTGATGCTTCATCAACAGGTGTAATTACTAAAACGTATACGTATACATTACCTGCTTCTATTGCTGGAACAACATTGGAAATTGGTCAATTAGAGTTTTTTGCTGTAGTCCACCAAGGACATAATGCTGTTACAACTAGTGAAGTTTTCACAGGTGCACAAGTAAGTCCTACTTATACAAATGTTCCAGTTGCAACTTTAACTAACATGGGTATTACAAATACGTTGAATCTTTGTGCAGGTGAATCAGTTGCTCCTAAAGTAAGAGTTTCAAATTCAGGTGCTGCAATTACTTCAGTTAACTTTTCTACTTCAGTAAATGGTGGTACTCCAGTTGCTTATACTTATTCAACACCAATTGCACAATTTGGTTCAGCTGAAATTCAAATTCCTGCCGTTGCATTTACACCGCAAGGTACAAATTCAGTAGTTGTTACAATTACTGGTGTAAATGGTGGTACAAGTGGTATTGGTGCAACAGCATCAGCTACGAAAGCAATTGATATTGCAACTGTCGCAAATGGAACAGCTGCAACTGTAAAAGTTACAACTGACCGTTACGGTTCTGAGACAACTTGGGCTGTTAAAAATGGTGCTGGAACAACAGTAGCTTCTGGTGGTCCTTACACTGATGGCGCTGCAAATGGTGCAATCGTTCAAGCGGATGTTAATTTTAACTTATCTGCTAACGAATGTTATACATTAGAAGTAAACGATGCTTATGGTGATGGATATGATTCTGGTTACGGCGATGGAAACATTGAAATCCAAGTAAACGGAACAGCTGTTGCAGGTGTCCCTACTTTTGCTACTGGTAAATTTATGTTTGATAAAATGAAAGCTAGCGCAACTGCTTCTATTAACGAAGTTACTGCAGCGATCGCTATGGAAGTTTTCCCTAATCCTGCTACAAGTGGTTTAGTAAATGTTAACTTCGATGCACAAGGTGGTGATTACATCGTAACTATTACAGATTTAGCTGGACGTCGAGTTGTTACAGAAAATGTAAACAATGCTTCAGGTAAAACGACTGTTACTTTACCAGTTGCTGAATTGAAAGCTGGTAACTACTTAGTTTCAATCTTAAACAATGGTGCAACTTACACACAAAATTTAATTGTGAAATAAGCTTGTTCTAATACATTGAAAGCCCGAAAGATTTTTCTTTCGGGCTTTTTTATTATCCATACTTTTCTTCATATTCGCCATAGTTTTATTAACTTTACCATCCTACAAAAACGGCACTATGGCAAAAATACGTAAACAAGACGCGCTCGATTATCATGCATCTGGTAGACCTGGTAAAATTGAAGTTATACCTACGAAACCGTATGCTTCACAAAGAGACCTGTCTTTGGCTTACTCTCCAGGAGTTGCTGAACCTTGTTTGAAAATAGCAGAAACTCCAGATGATGTTTACAAATACACTGCAAAAGCAAATTTAGTTGCAGTAATTTCAAATGGAACAGCTGTTTTAGGCTTAGGAGATATCGGACCGCTTGCATCAAAACCAGTAATGGAGGGGAAAGGTTTGCTCTTCAAAATTTTTGCCGATATAGATGTTTTTGACATTGAAGTTGATGCAAAAGACCCTGAATTATTTATTCAAACTGTTAAAGCAATAGCGCCAACTTTTGGAGGAATTAATTTAGAAGATATCAAAGCTCCAGAAGCTTTTGAAATAGAAAGAAGGTTAAAAGCTGAGTTGGATATTCCCATCATGCATGACGACCAACACGGAACAGCAATCATTTCATCTGCTGCCTTGTTAAATGCGTTGGAACTTGCTGAAAAGAGAATTGAAGACATTAAAATAGTTATTTCTGGTGCGGGTGCAGCAGCAATTTCATGCGTTAACTTGTATGTTGCGTTGGGCGCACAATTGCCAAATATTTTCATGTTCGACAGCAAAGGACTAATTCATGCGCACCGAACTGATTTAGATGAGATGAAACAAGTATATGCTGTTCATCAAACTGATATTTCTTTGGAAGATTCATTCAAAAATGCTGATGTCTTTTTAGGATTGTCAAAAGGAAATTTAGTATCTAAAGAGATGATTGCAGCGATGGCGGAATCACCAATTGTTTTTGCTTTGGCTAATCCTGAACCTGAAATTTCGTACAAAGATGCAATGGCTGTTCGTGGTGATATCATCATGGCAACAGGTCGATCGGACCATCCTAACCAAGTGAATAATGTACTTGGATTTCCCTACATATTTAGAGGTGCTTTGGATGTGCGTGCAACGTGTATCAACGAGGAAATGAAATTGGCAGCTGTGAAAGCCATTGCTAATCTTGCAAAAGAAACAATTCCTGATGAAGTTATTGAGGCTTATGGTGAAAAACATATTTCATTTGGCCGCGATCAAATTATTCCAAAGCCTCTCGACCCACGTTTGATTTATTATGTAGCTCCTGCAGTTGCTCGTGCAGCAATGGAATCGGGTGTTGCTAAAAATCCGATTGAAAACTGGGAAGCATATGAAACTGAATTAAAGAAGCGTTTGGGACTTGACAACAAACTTGTCCGACAAATGACTTCAAAAGCGCAACAGAATCCAAAACGTGTTGTATTTGCTGAAGCTGATCATTTAAAAATATTAAAAGCCGCCCAAACGGTCACGGAAGAAGGTGTTTGTACGCCAATTTTATTGGGCAGACGTGAAGTAATTGAAAGTTTGATTGAAGAATATAACATAGAAATTCCAAATCTTGAAATTATTGATCCAAAGTCAGACACTGAAAAAGAACGCAGACAAGCATATGGAAATGTGTTTTTTGAAAAAAGAAAACGAAAAGGTGTTACTGAGTTTGAAGCAATTCAAATCATGCGCGAACGGAATCACTTTGCAGCGATGATGGTTGAAACAGGTGATGCAGATGCAATGATTTCTGGCTTAACTCGGAATTACCGTGATGTTGTCCGACCTGCTATTCAAACAGTTGGATTAGAAAAAGATGTAAATACAGTTGCTGGGTTATATATCTTAATGACCAAGCGTGGACCAATGTTCTTGGCTGACACAACGATAAATAAAAATCCAAGCGCTGAACAAATTGCTGAGATAACTGCGAATGTCGCTAAAATGCTTAAGAAATTAAAGGTTGTTCCGAAAATTGCATTATTGAGCTATTCTAACTTTGGTTCAGCTCCAGGTGAAGATGCTCAGAAAATGGGTGATGCTGTTAAGATTTTGCATGAAAAACATCCTGCATTGTGTGTAGACGGGGAATTACAAGCAAATTTCGCATTGAACCAAGAATTGATGAATGAGAAGTTCTCGTTTTCACATTTGGCAAATAAACAAGTAAATACATTGATTTTCCCTAATTTATCAGCAGGTAATATTGCTTATAAGTTATTGCAAGAAATAACAGAAGGCGATGCGATTGGTCCAATTTTAGTTGGATTGAAAAAATCAATTCACGTACTTCAAATGGGTTCATCAGTGCGCGAAATAGTAAATATGGTAAAAGTTGCTGTGGTTGATGCACAAACAAAATAAGCTATGATTGCACATCTAAACGGAAGATTAGTCGAAAAAAATCCTACAAATGTCATTATTGAGTGTGGCGGAGTAGGTTATTTTGTGAAAATTTCATTGAATACATTTTCTGCATTAGGTTCAGAGGAACAATTGAAATTATACACGCAACAAATCATTCGCGAAGATGCGCACCTGTTGTTTGGATTTGCTACTACGGAAGAACGCGACATATTCAATTTATTATTGAGTGTTTCTGGTATAGGTCCGAATACGGCCATTTTGATGTTGTCATCGTTACAACCTGTTGACATTGCTCAAGCGATTCAAACAGATGATGTGATGACCATTCAATCCATTAAAGGGATTGGAGCAAAAACAGCCCAACGTGTTATCATAGATTTGAAAGACAAAATGATTAAAATGGAGTGGTCTGGAAATGCAAATATTTTCAATGGCCACAATACAAATCGATTTGATGCGTTAACAGCATTAATATCATTAGGTTTTGATAAAAAAGCAGCTGAAAAAGCAATTGAAAAAATTGCAACTGGCGATGAAACTGTTGAAGTTCTCATCAAAGGAGCGTTAAAAATATTATAAGAGCATTGAAACAGGAAGAGAAGATTTACGGGAATTTGTTAGGGCAACTGTTTTTGACAGTTGTTTCTTGCTTTTTAGTGAATATATCTTGGTCACAGCCGGATACTGGGAATGTACAACTTCCTTTTCCGATAACAAACCCACTTGATCCAACCCAAACGACACCGCAAAGTTTCGATTTAGGAGATCCGTCATCGGTTCAACAAACGATTGTTTATGATCCAGCAACAGGCACTTATATTTTCAAGGAATCAATTGGAAAATCGAATCTGATGTATCGAAATCCTTCCATGATGACTTTGGAAGAATACTTGGAATACGAGCGCAAAAAAGCATTAAAAGAAAATTGGAAAGATAAAATTGATCAACAAACGGCACAAAGTAGAGCTCTAGAGTTTCCAATCAAAATCCCTTCCAAAACTTTTGAAAATTTCTTTGGATCAGATGAAATTACTATTCGACCGCAAGGATCAGTTGAGTTGTCATTTGGAGTAAATTCATCTCGTTATGACAATCCAATGTTACCGGTTCGTCAACGAAAAATCACACGATTTGATTTCCAACAACAAATTCAAATGAATTTGGTTGGGCAAATAGGAACCAAATTAAAATTAAACACATCGTATAATACCCAAGCAGCTTTTGATTTTGACAATATAACCAAATTGGGATATTCTGGAGATGAAGATCAGATTTTACAACGGATTGAATTAGGAAATGTAAGTTTTCCATCTTTTGGATCGTTGATTCCTGGTTCTCAAACGTTGTTCGGGGCGTATACCAAAATGCGATTTGGAAATTTGACAATAGATGCGATTGGTGCTTCTGCAAAAGGTAAGCGAACAGAAATTAATATCACAGGGAAAGCACAGGTGCAGCCATTTGAGTTTTCTGCAGATAATTACGAAGCGAATCGCCATTATTTTTTGAATCTATATTTCAATAATACCTATAATTCCTCCATGGCACAATTGCCAAATGTTGCATCGGAAACGAGTATTACACGGATGGAAGTTTGGGTAACAAACCGAGTTAATAGTACTGAAAATGCGCGAAATATTATTGCGTTTTCTGATTTAGGTGAGGCAAATGCAGCAAATTGTCAAGGAAATCCAGGAACGTATAATCCCGTTTCTTTTCCAGATAACGATGCAAATGGCTTGTATAATTGGGCGCAAAATAATTCTGCAATTCGCGGATTTAGTGGAGCTGTAGCTACTTTGAGTACACAGACAGCAACTCCTGGGCCATTTCAACAAGCAATTCATTATGAGAAAGTTGAAAATGCACGAAAATTAAGTGAGTCTGAATATTCATACAATGCACTTTTAGGGTTTATTTCGTTGAATCAACCTCTTAATAATGACGAGGTTTTAGCAGTTGCTTACGAATATACGTATCGAGGAACGACCTATCAGGTTGGGGAATTTTCAACAGATGGAATCAGCGGTCAAGATGCATTGATTTTGAAATTGATAAAACCAACTATCACCAATCCAACATTGAAGATTTGGGATTTGATGATGAAAAACGTTTATTCAATGGGAGCTTACCAAGTGGATAAAAACGGATTCAGACTAAATGTGTTTTATAACGATCCAAATACCAGTGTGTTAGCGCCTATTTTCCCAAATGATTTATTAGGAACAGACCAATTGATTACGATCTTGGACATGGACCGATACAATGTAAATAATCAAGCATTTTCGGATGGTACTTTTGATTTTGTTCCAGTTATTTATAATGGTCAACGTGCTGAAACGGGTGGAACGATTAACACCAAAAATGGACGTGTATTCTTTTCTACGATTGAGCCCTTTGGTCAAACGCTAAAAACAAAAATGCAAACAGCAGGTGTTCCCGATTTGATCATTGATCGCACAGCTTACACTGAATTATATGATTCAACCAAAACTGCAGCGCAACAAATTCCTTCAAAAAACCGCTTTGTTATAAAAGGGGAATACCAATCTTCTGTTTCTTCAGATATTCCATTAAATGCATTAAATGTTCCCGAGGGCGCTGTAAAAGTGACTGCTGGAGGAATTGCATTAAAAGAAGGAGTCGATTACACTGTCGATTATAACTTAGGACGAGTGAAAATCCTAAATAGTGGAATCTTAGAGTCAAACACACCGATAAAAATTTCAATTGAAAGTAATTCGGTATTTGGTTTTCAGTCCAAATCAATGCTTGGTACGCATGCCAACTATCGTTTTAATAAAGACTTCAACATTGGTGCTACTTGGTTACGAATGATGGAACGACCGGTAACCCAAAAAGTAGATATCGGTTCAGAACCTTATAAAAATAATGTAATAGGTTTTGATATCAATTACCGTTCGGAATTGCCATTTGTCACAAAGTTAGTCGATTTATTACCTGTTATTTCAACAAAGGAAAAGTCGTTTATCACGTTTAAAGGAGAATTTGCTCATTTAATTCCAGGTACACCGAAAGCGATTTCAAAAGTTGGTATTTCCTACGTTGACGATTTTGAAGGAAGTCAAAGTACCATTGATTTACGCACTCAAAATGCTTGGAAAATTGCATCCACACCTCAAGGTCAAAACAATTTATTTCCAGAAGGTGAATTAAAAACACTTGCGAATGGTTACAAACGATCGCGCATCGCTTGGTATACGGTTGATAACTTGTTTTATGCGTCAAATGGATATACCCCACAACATATCATTGACAATCCTGAAATGTTATCAGATAGTCGCATGCGATTGGTTTCTCAAACAGATATTTTTCCAAACACTCAATTAACATACGGTGCAATTCCGATTCTTCCAATCTTGGATGTAGCATATTATCCTGCAGAAAGAGGAATGTACAATTACGATACAACAGGTGTTGATATTGAAGGCCTTTTCACAAATCCACGTGATCGTTGGGGAGGCATTCAACGCTCATTATCTACCAATGATTTTGAGCAAGCAAATGTTGAATATATCCAATTTTGGTTATTAGATCCATTTAACTCTGATGCAGAAGCCCAAAACCCAAACAGTAGTCATTCGGGTGGTGATTTGTATTTCAACTTGGGGAACATTTCTGAAGATGTGTTAGCCGATTCACGTAAAAGTATTGAAAGTGGAATTCCTCCATTTGCTGGGGCAAATTTTCCAGTTGATTACACCCCTTGGGCAAAAGTAGCTGATCAACAAATTGTGGTAAATGCATTTGATTTAGAACCGACGTCACTTGTAAAACAAGATGTTGGGTTGGATGGCTATAATAATCAAGAAGAAGTAACAGCATATGCTCAATATGTAAATTGGGTTCAAAACAGTAATTTATCTGCAGCTGCAAAGGCAAGGATGATAGCAGACCCTTCAACAGATGATTATAATTTTTATCGTGATGATGTTTACGATCAACAAGAGTTAAACATTTTACAGCGCTATAAAAAATACAATGGTTTACAAGGAAACTCAGCACCTCAAGAAGTCGCTGACACGTTAAATGCGGATAAATATGCAACACGTGCAAACCAATTACCGGATAACGAGGACATTAATTCAGATAATAATTTGAGTGAGTCAGAAGCGTATTTCCAATACAAAGTCAGTTTAACGCCACAAGAAATGGCTGTTGGCAAAAACTTTATTACATCTGTTGTTACTTTTCAACCTGAGGGTTCTACGAAAGTTGAAAAATGGTATCAGTTCAAAATTCCTTTACGAACTCCTGAACGAGTAGTAAATGGCATTCGTGATTTCCGTTCAATTCGTTTTATGCGGATGTATTTGAAAGGATTTGATGAAGAAGTGCTATTGCGTTTTGCCAAATTAGAATTTATTCGCGGAGAATGGCGGCAATACCTGCATGATTTAACGCAACCTGGCGAAAATATTCAAGTTGATCCAAATTTAACCTTGTTCAACATCGGAGCGATCAATTTTGAGGAAAACGCAGAAAAATTACCAATTGGGTATAAAATACCACCAGGAATAACGCGTGAAATCGATCCATCACAACCTGTTCAGCGACAAATGAACGAGCAATCGTTGACTTTAGATGTTTGTGGGTTACAAGATGGTGATGCCAGAGCAGCTTATCGAAATGTTCAGTTTGATGTGCGGACGTACAAAAAATTAAAAATGTTTGTTCACGGTGAAGAGAAGGTTAACAACACAATGGCAGACAAAGATTTGACTGTTTTTGTACGTTTGGGTACTGACTTCACGGACAATTACTACGAATACGAAATGCCATTGTATTTAACTCCTCATTCTGCTTCTTCACCAGAAGCTGTTTGGCCGGAAGCGAATAACATGGAAATTGTGTTTCAAGATTTATTGAATCTGAAAATGAAACGCAATCAATTAATCGGTCAATCTGGCTCGAGTGTTTCAACTAATGTGGAATATTTTATCACAGATCCAGCAAATCCAGACCGTCGCATCAAAGTGAAAGGAAGTCCCAATTTACAAGGTATTCGCACCATTATGATTGGTGTACGTAACCCAAGTAAATCAGCACAAACTCCTTGGAATGATGATGGATTAGCAAAATGTGCTCAAGTTTGGTTGAATGAATTGCGCTTGTCTGATTTTGTTGATGATGGAGGTTCTGCTGCTGTTGCTCAGATGCAATTACAGGCAGCTGACTTTGCAAATGTTACCATGTCTGGAAATTATTCTGGCGTCAATTGGGGAGCAGTTGATAGTCGTGTTCAAGAAAGACAGCGTAATCAAAAAATCGGATTTGATTTCCAATCAACAGTTCAATTGGGACAGTTTTTTGGATCACGTGCAAAAGTGACGGTTCCATTCTTTTACGGATATTCGGTTGGGGTTATTAATCCGGAATACGACCCGTTTAATCCAGATATTCGCTTGAACCAATACGACAGCGATTCAAGAAGAAGTGTTGCGCGCATTTCACAAGATTTTACGGAAAGACGTTCGTATAATTTTCAAGGGGTTCGAAAAGAATTGGGAGCTGGTAAAAAAGCACACATGTATAGCATATCCAATTGGACTGCAGGTTATTCTTATGGAGAGAACTTCCACAGGGACTTCAACACAAAATATGATCGTGTTAAAACATGGAAAGGAAATTTGGCATATGCCTATACTTTCACAACGAAACCGTTAGAGCCTTTTAAGAAAGTGAAATTCATGCAAGACAAACCTTGGTGGGCTATTGTTCGCGACATGAATTTATCATTAACGCCAAAAACAATTTCGTTTACCAATGACGTGATGCGAAATTATAACGAACGTCAGGTGAGAAACACAATTGACACCAATTCATCTTTTGAATTTACACCAGTATACGTTAAAAACTTTAATTGGAACAGAACATATAAAGTCGGGTGGGATTTCACTAAAAATCTTAAAACAACTTTTAACGCTACTTCTCGTGCCATTTTTGACGAGGGAAATGGAGCTGTAGACAGAAAAAACGATCCTGAAAGTTATCGTGTTTTTAAAGATACTGTTTGGAACCAGATGCGTACATTGGGTAAAACAATGGATTACACTCACGATTATTCGTTGTCGTATAATGTGCCGTTTGACAAAATTCCAATTGTTAATTGGGTAACTGGAAATGTGAAATATGCGGGTACTTATAATTGGCAACGCGCACCTCTTGGTCAAGAATCGTATGGAAATGTGATGCAAAATAGCAGAACAGTGAACGCTCAATTACAGATGAATTTCACCAATTTTTACAACAAGGTTCCTTTGTTTAAGAAAATAAATGGTGATGGAAAAAGTGGTCGTGCAAAGGCAGCTGATTCAAAATTAGGCACCGATTCCAAACAAGAAGACAAACCGAAAGATGCAAATAAACCGAAACAAAAAGCGGAGTTAAAACCTCCGAAGCCAGTTGAAGAAATGACAAAAAAAGAATTGCGTCAATGGGAAAGAAAAAAACGACAATTCGATAGGGAACAAAAACGCAAAGAGCGATTAGAGAAAAAACTCAATCCTGTTGTAGGATTTATAGGGCGATTAGTCATGTCTGTTCGCACTGTATCTGCTACTTATGCGCAAACTGATGGAACTCTTTTACCAGGATATAATCAAGAAACGAGTATATTGGGTTACAATCCAAACTTTAGCCAAGGTCTAGGTGGATTTTTATTTGGTCAGCAATCGTATTCGGTTTCTGGGCAACAAACAGGTTACAATTTTGCTAGAACTGCTGCGGATAACGGATGGTTGACAACTAATCCAGCAATCAATCGCCAGCACGCGTTGACTCACAATCAAATTTTTAATGCCCGTGCTACGTTAGAGCCATTCAAAGATTTCACCATTGATTTATCAATGAACAAAACGTTAACACAAAACACGAGTGACTTTTTCCGTTTCAATCCATTGACAAATGTTTTTGAATCACAAAGTTCAATGCAAACGTCATCGTTAACTTATTCAACGATATCTATTGGAAGTGCTTTTGAGAAGTTATCGAGTAAGGACAATTATTACTCTCCAAACTTTAATTATTTGAGGGACCACACCAAAGAAGTTTCAGCTTACTTGGGCGCTCAAAACGCCAATTCAATTGGAATTATTAATGGTTATGCAAATGGATATGGTCAAACGCAACAAGAAGTGTTGATTGGATCATTCTTATCCGCTTTCACAAATAAAAAAGTAAACGATCGATCTATCAATCCATTCAATTCAGCACCCTTACCAAACTGGACGGTTAATTACAATGGACTTTCAAAATTCGAGTTCATGAAAAAATATGTAAAGAATTTTGTTGTTCGCCATGCATATTCATCATCAGTGAGTATGTCTGGAGTAATGTCTAATTTGAACGCTGTATCAGATGCAAACGGTCATGCTACAGCGCGCGATTTGAATGATAATTTTATTTCGTTTAATAATGTTCAGAACATTACTATATCAGAGCGTTTTTCACCTTTAATCGGCTTAGATGCTACTTGGACAATTAAAAATCAAGGGTTGATTACCAAGTTTGAAATCAAACGTGATCGTTCGTCAACTTTGTCATTAAACAACAATCAATTGACGGAAGTGCTAGGTAATGAAATAGTGATTGGAACGGGATATAAATTTGCCAAAGTTCGTTTTCCATTTAAGATCAATAACCGAAAAGTTGAAAATCCATTAAACTTCCGATTTGACTTTACGTTCAGAGATAATGTTACTGTTATTCGACGTGTGATTGAAGGAACAAATCAAGCAACTGCCGGTCAGAAAGTTGTTTCAATCAAAACATCGTTGGATTACAACTTGGGAACTAATTTGACCCTTCAATTTTATTACGACCAAGTGATTACAACTCCAAAAATAGGGACTTCATATCCAACTGGGAATTTGAGTACTGGATTTAAATTACGCTTCAATTTAGGTGGATTATAACATGCGACTTCGAGAAGCACAACAAGGAGATGAGGTAAAAATTTTGGAGTTAATCCATGCATTAGCAGTTTATGAAAAAGCCCCAAATGAGGTTATCAATACAGCCGCTAATTTGCAGCGTGATTTATTCGAAAAAAAGATATGTCATGCAATTGTAGCAGAAATTCAAGGAGAAATTGTCGGATTTGCCTTGTATTATTTTGCGTATTCCACCTGGAAAGGACAATGTTTGTATTTAGAAGATTTATTTGTTCAACCAACTTTTCGTCAACATGGAATTGGCAAGCAACTTTTCGATGCAGTTGTTTCAGCAGCCAAATCGAATAATGTAAAACGAATGGATTGGCAAGTATTAGCTTGGAATGAACCGGCATTAGCATTTTATAGAAAACAAGCTGCGTTGTTAGACGATGAATGGATTAACGGGCGTTTGTTCTTTTAATTCCTGTTTAATTTTCAGAAAACACTAAATTCGCACTATGATGTTGAGATCGTTTTTGAGTAACCAACCCTTGGTATTAATTTTTTTAATTCCAATCATTGCGTTATTTCAATTACTCAATGGGTATTTTCACTTTCACCAAACATTTCAAGAAATTTCCTTAGGCTTACTCGGTAAAACAGCTTTATTTAACGATTGGTGGACCGGTATTCCTGCAGCATTGGTAATAGGTTTGAACGCATTGCAATTGAACCGGTTGTTTAATGAACACGAGTTTTTGGATAGAAACACTTATGCACCAGCGTTGTTTTATGTGGTATTGATGTCGTTTAGTTTTTCATTTTATCAATTTGACGCCTTACTAATTGTTCATTTTTGCTGGTTACAAGTAATTCGAATTTTGTTTCAAATGCGTTCAAACGAAGATAACCGTAAACAAGCTTTCAATGCAGCATTCTTTGCAGGTATTGGGGTGGTTGTATTTCCTCAATCTGCAATTTTGCTTCTTTTTTTATCCTTTGCTTTGTGGGCTTTGAAATCATTTTTTCTAAAAGAATGGGTCATGTTGTTAATTGGCGCAGCATTCCCAATTTTCAACGGGTTGATGTTTTGGTGGTTTTCAGGTCACTCAATCAATTTAAATGTTTTAAAAGCGACCAATCAACCTGTTCAGTATGAATCAATGTTATATTATGCTTCAGGACTGGCTATTTTTTTCTTATTCTTATTGAGTATTATTGGTATTCGTGTACGGTTGATCAAAAGTACTGTAAGGTTCAAGAAATTAAACAGTGCTATGCTTTGGATTTTAGTAGGAGCTGTACTATTGGGCGCCTCAGATTTAATTTTTTATCAACAACTGGACTGGTTTAATTTGATATTTATTCCACTGTCTTTTTTCTTTACATTTGCCTTTATTCACAAGTTTTGGAAGGAAGTAGCGACTTGGTTTTTTTATGCTACTTTTTTGTTGGCTGTTGTTAAATTTTTCCTTCATTCGCAGTGGTTGTTGTAAACGATTGACTAACTTTGCCAACATTCAAATAATGACACGAATTTTGTGTCGAAAATAGATAGCGATGAAGTTTGGTGTAGTAACCTTTCCTGGTTCCAATTGTGATGAAGACATGGCATATGTCTTGGAAAATATCATGGGACAAAAAGTTGAACGTTTGTGGCATAAAGACACTGATTTAAAAGGTGTTGATTTTGTTATTTTACCTGGTGGATTTTCCTATGGAGATTACTTGCGTTCTGGCGCAATTGCAAAATTGTCCCCAATAATGGGTGAAGTCATCAATCATGCAAACAAAGGTGGTTATGTAATGGGAATTTGTAATGGTTTCCAAATCTTAACCGAATCAGGTTTGTTGGAAGGTGCTTTGTTGCACAACAATACTCAAAAGTTTATCTGCAAAAATGTGTTCTTAAAACCAGCTACTGCTGAAACGGCTATCACAAAAGGACTTGATTTGGAAAAAGCATACAAAATTCCAATTGCTCATGGTGAAGGGCGTTTTTATGCTGCGGATGAAACCATGAAGTCTATTTTAGATAACGATCAGCTATTATTTAAATATTGTTCAGAAAATGGCGAAGTTGCGGATGAATTCAATCCAAACGGTTCGTTGTTGAATATTGCTGGAATTTGCAACAAACAACGAAATGTGTTTGGAATGATGCCTCACCCAGAACGTGCTGCTGACGCAAATTTGGCAAATCAAGACGGGAAACGTTTTTTTGAATCTATTTTGAAATTCTGCTAATATGCGTATTCTTTTATTAGGCTCTGGAGGTCGCGAACATGCTATGTCTTGGAAAATAGCGCAAAGTTCACATTTAGAGCAGTTGTTCATTGCGCCAGGAAATGCAGGTACACGCTTACATGGTACAAATGTTGATATGTCTGCAACTGATTTTCAAGCAATCAAAGCATTTGTTTTAAAAGAAAGTATTTCGATGGTTGTTGTAGGTCCTGAAGATCCACTTGTTTTGGGTATTCATGATTTCTTTTTAGCTGATGAACAATTAAAAAACGTTCCAGTTATTGGACCATCAAAAGAAGCGGCTCAATTAGAAGGTAGCAAAGATTTTGCAAAAGCCTTTATGATGCGTCACGGAATTCCAACAGCTAAATACGCGACGTTTACTAAAGACACACTTGAAAAAGGGTACGCGTTTCTAGAAAGCATGAAAGCGCCATATGTATTAAAAGCAGATGGTCTTGCAGCTGGAAAAGGCGTATTAATTTTAACTGATTTAGCAGAAGCAAAAGCGGAGTTGAAAAACATGCTAGCAGACGCCAAATTTGGGGAAGCTAGTTCACGCGTTGTTATTGAACAATTTTTAACTGGAATTGAATGTTCAGTCTTTGTGTTAACAGATGGTGATTCGTATAAAATTTTACCTGAAGCAAAAGATTACAAACGCATTGGCGAAGGTGACAATGGATTGAATACAGGCGGAATGGGTGCTGTTTCTCCAGTTCCTTTTTGCGATAAAACATACATGGATAAGATTGAAAATCAAATCATTATCCCAACAATAAAAGGATTAAAACAAGATAAAATCTTGTACAAAGGATTTGTTTTCTTTGGCTTAATCAATGTGAAAGGTGAGCCTTTTGTAATTGAATACAATTGCAGAATGGGTGATCCAGAAACAGAAGTTGTTATGCCACGATTACGTTCCGATTTGCTTGATTTATTAGAAGGAGTTGCAACAAACACATTATCAGAATGTGACGTTCAATTTGAAGATAGAAGTGCTTGTACTGTCATGATGGTTGCTGGAGGTTATCCAGAAGCTTATGAAAAAGGGAAAGTGATTCAAGGCATTAATAATGTAACTGAAAGTATTGTTTTCCATGCAGGAACAGCAAGTGACGGACCAGTTGTTATTTCAAATGGTGGACGCGTTTTAGCGGTTACTTCATATGGAAAAAACCTAGAAAGTGCATTAGAGAGATCATATAAATCAATTGAAAAGATTCAATTTGAAAACGCTAATTACAGAAAAGACATCGGATTTGATGTAAAGAAAAATTGATTAACTGAATAATTTATTAAAAAGCTGTTTCTATTGAGACAGCTTTTTTTTATGCGTTTATTCGATATGTAAATGTTTTAAGTTCATTTGCTTTTAACCAATACAACCCTTCTTTTTCCCGATAATCATCCGATTGATTGCTCTTATCGGCCCATCCCCACCATGGTTCAATACAAAAGAATGGGGCATCTTTTTTCGTCCAAAATCCAACTGCATCCCAATCTTCACAAGAAACTGTAACTATTTTACCACGTGTTTTATGCACCAAATCAACCGATTGAAACGGTGGATTTTTAAATACGATGGCATCAGATGCAAACAAGTCATTATTTAGCAGAAGCTCTTTGTTAATCTTCATTACCTCAAATTCATCTGTATAAAGTCCGTTTTCTATCAACCAACGTTTTTCGGTAAATGCATTTGGGAAAACCAATTTATAGTTCTCCAAAGAATCGGCTAAGTGAAATCCTGGATGTCCACCAAACGAAATAGGCAAATCACTTTCGTTGGTATTGTGAACTTCTTGGGAGATTATAAGTCCTGTAGATGAGCATTCATAAGTAATGGTTAATCGAAAGTCAAACGGAAATTGTAGTTTGGTTTCATCCGTTGCAATGAGTTGTAAAACGACTTTATGCGCAAACTGCTCTACAATTTCAAATTGACTATCACGAGCAAACCCATGTTGTTTCATGTGGTAAGTTTGCTTGTTCCAATGGAAGGTATCATTTTTTAATTTTCCAACAATTGGGAATAATACTGGCGCGCATCTATTCCAAAATGCGTCATTAACACGCCACATCAAATTTTCCCCATTTTCTCTTGCAAGATGAGTCAATTCTGCACCTTTTAATTGAATGCGTGCTGATAGTCCGTTTGCTTGAATACGAATAAAATCCATTTATTTTCTTTTGAAAAGCGAAAGTACAATTCCAGCGGAGTTAAAACAAATATTCCAAAAACTTGATTTTCAACAAAAGTTTTGTATCTTTGTACCACATTTTGATTAAAGGATGAGGGGACGCAAGTCCCCTCTTTTTATGAAAGTATGATTACAAAGCAACTAGTACGGACATTGGCAGAGGAGCGCATACAAGAGCGTGACGATAAGTTATTTATTGTGGAATTAAGCATCAGCTCGTCATTTGTTATCCGTCTAGAACTTGATAAAACAGAAGGAAACGTATCGATTGAAGATTGCATGTCGGTTTCTCGAAACATCGAACACAATCTAGATCGTGAAGAAGTTGATTTTGAGTTACACGTGTCATCAGCAGGATTGGACAAGCCGTTACGTGTGCATGCACAATATGTGAAAAACATAGGAAGAGGACTTGATGTGAAGTTGAAAAACAAAGAAAAAACATCGGGAATTCTGACTGCTGTTTCAGAACAAGGAATTGTTTTAGAACGTTCTGAAAAGCAACAAATTGAAGGAAAAAAGAAAAAAGAACTAGTTGTAATCACGGAAGCGATTGCATTTAGTGATATAAGTGAAGCAAGAATTGTTATTACATTTAAATAGGAAGCTATGAACAGCTTGGAATTAGTAGATTCGTTTTCGGAGTTTAAAGAACTAAAAAGCATTGACAAACAAACAATGCAACACGTTCTTGAAGATGTGTTCCGTGCAATGTTGAAAAAGAAATTCAACACTGACGAACACATTGATGTGATTGTTAACATTGATAAAGGAGACGTTCAGATTTTCGTGAATAAGGAAATCGTTGCAGATGGTGAAGTTGAAGATTCAAACACAGAAATCGCGTATTCGGATGCTATTAAAATAGAGCCGGATTTTGAAATCGGTGAAGAGGTATCCGAAGAGTTTCGTTTTAATGACTTTGGTCGTAGAAACATTCTCTCATTACGTCAAAACTTGATTTCTCGAATTTTAGAGTTAGAAAAAGATCATTTGTATAAAAAATACAAAGAGCGTATTGGAGAAATCATTACTGGTGAGGTTTACCAAGTTTGGAAGAAAGAAATCATGGTTTTGGATGATGAAAACAATGAGTTGATTTTACCAAAATCGGAACAAATCCCATCAGATTACTTCAAAAAAGGTGAGTCTGTTCGTGCGGTTGTATCGAAAGTAGACATGCGTAACAGTTCTCCGGTAATTATCCTTTCACGTATTGCTCCAGAATTTTTGGAACGTTTATTTGAATTGGAAGTTCCTGAGGTATTTGATGGTTTGATTACCATCAAACGAATTGTTCGTGAGCCAGGAGAGCGTGCAAAAGTTGCTGTTGAATCATATGATGACCGCATTGATCCAGTTGGAGCATGTGTTGGAATGAAAGGATCTCGTATTCACGGTATCGTTCGTGAGTTGAGAAATGAAAATATCGACGTAATTAATTACACCAATAATCCTGTGTTGTTGATACAACGTGCATTATCACCAGCAAAAATTACCAATGTTGAAATTTCTGAAGAGGATAAACGTGCAAGTGTTTATTTGAAACCAGATCAGGTTTCTTTAGCAATTGGAAAAGGAGGATATAACATTCGTTTGGCTGGAAAATTGACTGGATACGAAATTGATGTATATCGTGATGGTGAAGCAGATGCTGAAGATGTCGATTTAGAAGAATTTGCAGATGAAATCGATAGCTGGATCTTAGATGAGTTGAAAGCTATTGGATGTGATACTGCAAAATCGGTATTAGAAATAAGTGTTGCTGATTTAGCACAACGTACAGATTTAGAAGAAGAAACGATCGAAGAGGTCATGAAAATTCTTCGCTCAGAATTCGAATAAAAGATGAAACAGATTCGGCGAGGTAATTTACCTTGCTGAATTTGTATCAATATAAGCAACAACTGACTATCTTTATCACAAATTACCAGTACCAACGTACTGATTATTAACAAGGAGCAAAATATATGGCCGGTAAAACACAGCGTTTAGGCAAAGCAGCAGGAGAGTTAAATGTGGGAATCGCCACAATTGTCGAGTTTTTAGGCTCGAAAGGCCTTGCTATTGACTCAAATCCGAATACCAAATTGGAGCCAGAGCAGTACGACATGCTTCGTACTCAATTTGCTGCAGACCAAAACTTAAAAGAGCAATCAAAGTTGACTGCAGTGAAACGTGAAAAACGTGAAACAATCACGCTTCGTGATATCAAAGGTGAAGATGAGCCGGAAGTAGTTCCAGCTTCTCCTGTTGTTGCAACAAATCCTACAACACCAAAAGTTGAGGAAGCTGTAGCAGCGCCAAAACCTGAAGCAACTCCAGTTGTAGCGAAAGAAGTGGAAACACCAATTCCTCCAGCAAAAGTTGAAGTTGTTGAAACACCTGTAATTGCAGAAGCGCCTGCACCAAGTATTGATGATGATAAGTCAGCAGATAATGGGGCCGGAATTCAAGTAATTGGCAGAATTGATTTGGATAAGTTAAACACAAAAACACGTCCAGACAAACGAAAAAAACAAGATGGCCCGATTGACAAATCGGAATATCCTAAAGCTGTAACAGCTCCTCCAGTAACAGCTGCTCCAGTTGTGCCTGAAGTTGATTCAGCTAATACGGATGTGCCAAAAGAAATAGAAACGATTCGTGTTGAGACGAGAAAATTAACAGGACCTACTGTTCTTGGAAGAATTGAATTGCCTGTTGAAAAACCAAAATCTGTTGGTTCTTCTCGCCCAGGTGACGATCGTAAAAAACGCAAACGCATTAAGAAAGATGCACCAGGTGGTCAAACACCAGGCGTAGGGCAACCAGGTCAACGACCAAATAACGGTCCAGGAAATAACCGTCCAGGTGGTGGTCCAGGAAATAACCGTCCGGGTGGTGGCCCAGGAAATAATCGTCCAGGTGGTGGATTCAACAAAGGAAAAGTTGAAAAAGCTGCACCAACTGAACGTGATATTCAAAAAGAAATCAAAGACACGTTAGCGCGTTTATCTTCAACAGGAGGTAAATCGAAAGCGTCGAAAAATCGTCGTGCAAAACGAGATGATCGTGCTTCACGTCGAGAACAGGAGCAAATGGCTGCTGAAATGGCAGAAGGAATCTTGAAACTAACAGAATTTGTTACTGTTTCTGAGCTTGCAAGTATGATGAATGTTTCACCTACTCAAGTTATTTCTGCATGTATGTCTTTAGGTATATTTGCTTCTATCAACCAACGATTGGATGCAGAAACAATTCAAATTGTTGCTGAAGAATTTGGTTTTGAAACAGAATTTGTATCTGCTGAAGTACAAGATGCGATTCCTGAAGTGGAAGACAAAGAAGAAGATTTAGTTGATCGTCCGCCAATTATTACGGTAATGGGTCACGTTGACCACGGTAAGACGTCATTGTTAGATAAAATTAGAAATGCAAATGTTACTGCAGGTGAGGCTGGAGGAATTACGCAACACATTGGTGCGTACTCTGTAACATTAAAAGATGGTCGTAAAATGACTTTCTTAGATACTCCAGGTCACGAAGCGTTTACCGCAATGCGTGCCAGAGGTGCACAAATTACTGACGTTGCAATTATCATTGTAGCAGCAGATGATGATGTCATGCCACAAACCAAAGAAGCAATCTCGCATGCGCAAGCAGCAGGCGTGCCAATGGTTTTTGCAATCAACAAAATTGATAAAGCTGGCGCAAGTCCTGACCGTATTCGTGAACAACTTTCTGCAATGAATATTCTTGTGGAAGAATGGGGTGGAAAATACCAATGTCAAGAAATCTCTGCAAAACAAAATTTGAACATCGACGACTTATTGGAAAAAGTATTATTAGAGGCGGAAATCTTGAATTTACGTGCTAATCCTGCTAAAAATGCAATCGGTACTGTTGTCGAGTCTTCTTTAGATAAAGGAAAAGGATACGTTACTAATATGTTAGTACAAGCAGGTACAATGCGTGTTGGAGACGTTATTTTAGTAGGAAGAAACTATGGTCGTGTTCGTGCAATGCACGATGAACATGGAGTTGCTTTGAAAGAAGCTGGTCCTGCTCAACCTGTTGCTGTATTAGGTATCAATGGTGCCCCATCAGCGGGTGATACTTTCCATGTTATGGACGATGAACGCGAAGCAAAATCAATTGCTTCGAAACGCGAACAACTATACAGAGAGCAAGGTTTACGTACAAACAAACACATTACGTTGGATGAAATTGGACGTCGTTTAGCAATTGGTGATTTCAAAGAATTGAACTTAATTGTTAAAGGTGACGTGGATGGTTCTATCGAAGCATTATCTGATTCCTTGTTGCGTTTATCTACGGAAGAAATTCAAATCAACATTGTTCACAAAGGTGTTGGTGCAATTACTGAAGCTGATGTCAATTTGGCTGCCGCTTCGGAGGCAATCATTGTTGGTTTCCAAGTTAGACCATCTGTTGCTGCACGTAAATTAGCTGAAAACGAACAAATTGATATTCGCTTGTATTCTGTCATCTACAAAGCAATCGAGGAATTGAAAGCTGCAATGGAAGGAATGCTTTCGCCAGATATCGAAGAAAAAGTTATCGGTACTGCTGAGATTCGTGAAACGTTTGACATTACTAAAGTTGGTACAATTGCAGGATGTTATGTGTTGGATGGTATCATCAAACGTTCTTCAAAAATACGTGTTATCCGAGATGGAATTGTTATTCATTCAGGTACATTAGGATCATTGAAACGTTTCAAAGACGATGTACGTGAAGTAAAAAACAACTACGAATGTGGTTTGAATATTGATAAATTCAATGATATTAAAATCGGCGATTTAGTGGAAGCCTACGAAGAAGTAGAAGTAGCTAGAAAGTTATGATAAACAGAAAAATAATTGAAACCCTGACATGTTTGTCAGGGTTTTTTTTGGCGATTTTTCTTATTCGAAAAAGATTTTTTCATTCTCATTACAATATTGCCTAACTTTATCAAATGATTGCTCCTGGTTCTAAAGGTTGGATTGCTAAGTACTTAACACTTGTTGAGAAAGGTGAAATTGTTACACAAATTGAACGACCAGCTACTCTTACAAATGAACAATTTAATCACCACTTTTTAGCACAATCAGGTATTGTTTATGGTTATCCATCCCGCTTGATTTTAGGGACGTCTTTCAATCAATCTAAGTGGACGCAAGATGAAAAATTGACCGTTTTATTATTTGAATCCTTATTGTTTACCTATTGCAATTTTAATAAAACGAAACAATTTGATAGCAATCATTTCTTAGATACCTTGTACGTTTTTTATAAAAATCACCGCGTACAATCCTTAGGCTCTTTTTTAGGTTACTTATTCAAAGAAGCGAAAAGTGAAAAATTAGAACGGATTTTAGCAAAACGAACAGATGCACAAGTTCAATTGAGTAACACAAAATCGTGGGCTGGCTTGTTTAATAATGCGTTTATTTACCTGGATATTTTATTGTTTGAGGAGTTTTTGAAATCCGATAAATCTACAGTTGATTATCAATCCCTAGCTGTTTTATCACTGTCAATTATTTCATTATCAGCTTATTCTGATGGAAAAATCGAAGATAGCGAAAAAGCATTGTTTGATGCATTTTTAGTGTCAGCAGACTTAGACCACGACGAGCGTGAATTAGCAAAGTTGCGGTTTAAAAATGGCACTTCATTGAATGAATTAGATGCAGAGTTAATTGCATCTTGGAATTTCAAACGCTATTTACTGGATTTATCTTCGTTAACGATTTATGCAAATCACGACGCGCACAGCGAAGAAAAAGATTTTCTAGAAGAATTGCGCAGTTGGTTGAATTTGGCACCAGAAGATTTGAACCAAGCGGTAATTATGGCCCAACAGTTTGTGCTCGAAAATCACAAGCAAGTTGGTTATTTGAAAGATGCGAATACGGTTGAATTGATGGTGACGAATGTCTCAAAAAGATGGATAAAGATATTGGGACGTAATAAAGATAAGTTAGCAGTTGAATTAAAACAAAGCAAAGAATTAGTTGCTTTGATACGGAAATCAACAGCAGAAGAATTGACCAAAGAAGAAAAAGAAAAAGTAAAAACTCAATTCTTAGATATCGCTAAATCGATGCCGGCTTTGGCAATATTTTTACTGCCTGGCGGCGCACTATTATTGCCTATCGTTTTAAAAATCATTCCAACACTAATCCCTTCTGCTTTTCGTGACAACGAAGTTGAAAAGTAAATCAATCGTTATAAACGTCTTCAATAATTTGCCAAACAAGCGCAGCTGAATTGTCCCACGAGAACAAAGTACTGCGTGCATAACTCTTTTCGCTTAATGCAGCATGAATCGTTTCATTCGTTGCTAGTTCCTGCATTTTAGTTGCAATTTCCTGAACATTGTGTGGATCAACTAATAGAGCCGCATCTCCTGCGACTTCTGGCAAAGCCGTTTTGTTTCCTGCAATAATTGGAATGCCACAACGCATCGCTTCCACTAATGGAATACCAAAGCCTTCGAAGTATGGAACGTAAATGAACGTGTGTGCAGCTCCCATTAATGAAGTTAAGGTTGCTAGCGAAACATGACCAGTAAATTGTATCCGAGATGTTGTTTGTTCGTCCAAAAAGGAAGTGTCAACTTGTTTGTTTTTCCACATTTCGGCGCCAGCAATAATCAAATCAATTTCATGATTGTTTTGTGCAAACGCATGAAAAGCGCGTAATAAATTGGGCAAGTTTTTACGCGGATGAAGCGAACCGACAAATAGGAAGTAAGGTCTGTTTTTACTGAAATGCGCTTTTACAGCTGATTTTTCTTCGTTATTGAGGCGTTTAAATTCGGTTGACGCACCATTCCAAGCAACATGAATTTTAGAAGCATCTATGCCATAAGTTGTACGAATATCGTTTTTTGAAAAATCAGAAACAGTAATTATTGCGGAAGCTTTTTTGGCAAATCGCGGAAAAAATGTACGCAAGTACCAGCGCGCTATTGGTGGGACATCCGTTGGATTGTGTTCAAAGTTCAAATCGTGTATGACACCAATTTGTTTGGTCACAGCACCTAAAGAAAGATAACCATCTGGTGAAAAAAACACATCGATTTGGTGTTTTTTTAATGCTTTTTTTAGGGATATTTCGAACCACCAAACAAATAAAAAAGGATGTCTTGCTGGAGGGAAAAGAACAATTGGTGTGACATTTTTCGCAAAAACAAATTGTTTGTCAAAAGGTCGATCAAAGAAAAACACAAATTCGTGTTCGGGATGTTCAAGGACCATTCGTTTAACAACTTCATAAGTGTACCACCCAAATCCTTCCATTTTAGATGAAAGCAAAAAACGTGTATTTATTCCAATCCGCATACAGCCACGAAAGTACAAAGATTTGCTTTGAAAGTCATGATTTCAATTAAAAGTCCATTTATTTTGTCAAAATCAGTTGTTTGAGACAAAAATCTTGCAAATTAAGGCCTTGAGTTTCCAAGTTTTTCTAACTTCGCATTCGCATGCACGCTATGAAAAACAGCATTCAATATTTTTTACAACGAATTTTAGGGCTACAAAGGTATTTGTACCTCTTTGCTATGTATAAAATCAGAACGCTAAAAATGGATAAAAAAGAAAATGATTTTTTCCTTTTTTTATCCTTACTAGCAGATGGGAAAGGCGCTGTTTTAGATATTGGTGCAAATTTGGGAATAATGACGGTTCATTTAGCGAAGAAATTACCGAATACGGTTATCCATTCATTTGAACCAATGCCTGAAAACCATGAAGTTTTACATAAAATATGTAACGCATTTCAGTTAAAAAATGTAATGATTCATGAATTGGCATTAGGCGAAGAAAAAGGCATTGCAAAAATGATTCTTCCTATTGATAATCAAACGGTAAAACAAGGATTAAGTCACATCAAACATGATTCAATTTCTGATTGGAACGAAGGAAAAGAAGTTGAAGTACCCATTGAGAAATTAGATAATATTATTGGAAGTAATGCTGTTCAAGGGATCAAAATAGATGTTGAAAATTTCGAGTACTTTGCATTAAAAGGAGCAGAAGTGATCTTATCTACTCAACACCCTGTTATCTATGCGGAATTATGGGACAATGATAACCGTAAGCGATGCATTGATTTTTTAACAGCAATGAATTATTCAGTTTTTGTATGTGAGAATAAACAGCTCATACCATTTAATCCAACAATTCATACCACACAAAACTTCATTTTCACTGTTCAATAATTAGCATGCAACGACTCTTTTTAAAAGGTTTGGGCATTACGTTATTGCTCAATTTATTAGTAAAGCCTGCAACAATTTTTTTGGTTGACATTCGCATGCAAAATGTCTTAGGTGCTAATGATTATGGAGTTTTTCAAGTGATGCTTGATTTCACTTTTCTATTTTCAATGATATTGGATATGGGAATGACCAATTTCATGACCCGCTTGATTGCTCAATACCCCCACATGATTCAAAAATATAGTAACCGCTTGTTTACAATGCGCTTGGTGTTGGTTGTGGCTTATTGTTTCCTTTCACTTAGTTTATTTGCATTGTTACAATTCATAGTGCCCACTAAAATCTCAATGGATTGGCTATGGATATTATTGGTGCTCATCATACATCAAATAAACATTATTTCCGTGAATTATGTTCGTGCATATACTGGAGGATTATTAAAATTTGGATTGGATGCTTTATTAAGTGTTATTGAAAGAAGTGTTTACTTTGTTTTGGGCTGTTTATTGTTGTATGGGCATTTTATCGAACCCATTACTTTGCCACTTTTCATCACTGTATTTGTTACTTCATCGTCGCTTTCATTAGTGGCAGCTATCATAATATATGTTCGTTTGGTTGCATTCCCCAAATTACATTGGAACACCGTGTTTTTTCGATCAATTTTTCGTCAATCTTATCCGTATGCAATTTTGGTTATTTTGATGATGTTAACCATACGAATGAGCACGGTATTATTGGGTTCTTTGTCGCCAGATGACCAAGTGCAACAACAAGTAGCTTATTACGTTCAAAGTTTCAGGTTATTAGATGCTTGTTGGATGTTTGGCGTTTTGTTTGGGAGTATTTTGTTGCCAGTCTTTTCACGCGTTCTCAAAGAGAAAACCTCCACCACTGGGATAATGACAAGTGCATTAAATTTGCTTGTTGCGGGTGGATTATTAATGATAGCTTTCACCGTAGGTTTAAAGGAAATCATTTTTAACATGTTGTACAAAGACGTGAGTTACTACTCGTATAATTCATGGATATTTTTATCAATGACTTTTGTCCCAATGTGTTTTACAATTGTTTTTGGCACGTTATTGACCGCAAATAAATCGATGCGTAAATTGAACCAAATAGCTTTGTTGGGATTGATTACCATGGTTGTACTTAATTTTTTATTGGTTCCGAGTTTAGGTGCAGTTGGATCTGCAATCGCATTGTTTTCCTCTCAATTAACAATCGGTGTTCTTCAATATTGGGAAGTTAGGTACAACATGAAGCACCGATTAGCACAGTTTACCTGGATAAAACTCGCTCTTTTATCAGCAGGATTAGGGTCAGTACTTTTTATTGAATTAACAACGGTAATTAGTCCGTTGACATTCATATTGCTGCTTGGTGCTGTTTGGATAATACTCGTGTTTGGATTAAAAATCATTGATATCCAGTCAATGTTAGTGCTAATAACAAAAAAAGATTCTCCCGAAAAAATTCAGTAATTTTAACCAAAGCAATTGCATGAAAAATATTTTAGTAACTGGTGGTGCTGGCTATATCGGATCGCATACTGTTGTTGAGCTTGTAGCCAATGGATTTGAACCGATCATTTTAGATAATTTTTCTAATGCTAGCACATCTGTTATTGAGCGAATAAACGAGTTGTGTGGGAAAGATTTAACCGTTATTACTGGCGATTGCTCGGATGAAGCATTAGTAGCAACTATTTTTAAAACACATGCCATTCAAGGGGTTATCCATTTTGCAGCACACAAAGCAGTTGGGGAATCAGTTGACAATCCTTTAATGTATTACAATAATAATTTGAATGGATTAATAACGGTTTTAAAAACTATGGAGCAATTTGGTGTACGTCAATTTGTTTTTTCTTCCTCGTGTACCGTTTACGGAGTTCCAAAGAATGGAACGCAAGTGAGTGAGGAAACTCAGCTAGAAACACCCAATTCTCCTTATGGATGGACAAAATACATGGGAGAACAAATCATCAAAGATGTTGCTAAAACAGGAAGTATAGATGCCGTTTTATTGCGTTATTTCAACCCAATTGGTGCACATAAAAGTGGGATTATAGGTGAATTGCCACAAGGCGTTCCAAACAATATCGTCCCATATATCACTCAAACTGCAGCAGGAATTCGCGAACAATTAACTGTCTTCGGGTCGGATTACCCAACGGAAGATGGAACATGCATCCGCGATTATATCCATGTGTGTGATTTGGCGCTTGCTCACATCAAAGCGTTAGCAGTTGTACAAGCCAATGAACCAGCAATTTTCAATGTTGGAACAGGCAAAGGTACTTCAGTGATTGAATTAATTGCTGCCTTTGAAAAAGCAACAGGGAACAAAATTAATTGGCAATTTGGTCCCAGAAGAGCAGGAGATGTAACTGCTATTTTTGCACGAGCTGACAAAGCAAAAAAGGAATTAAATTGGGAAGCAAAATTTTCTGTAGAAGAAGCTGTTTCGGATGCATGGAAATGGGAAAAATTCCGTGTCGCAAAAGGCTTGGAATAAAGATTCTTTCAACATAGTGGATAAGTTAACAACAAGCGCGTAAAAATTGTTCATTTATTTCATACTTTTCTATTTTAAAAACGGTTAAACTCACTACTTTTGCAGTATGCGTAATTTGCTTGCTTTTTTTCAGCGTTTTCGAATATTTTTAGTTTTTGTCTTGTTGCAAATTGTAGCATTATCTACATATGTTCGTTATTCTGAATTTGCTCGATTACAAGCACTTTCAACCATATCTGGCATTAATAGCTCTGTAATGTCGGTGCGCAATGATGTGGTGAAACATTTTAATTTGGAAGAAACAAACAAGCAACTTGCTTGGGAGAATGCATGGTTAAAACAGCAATTAAAGCTTTCCAACTATCAATTAAAAAAAGGATTTGTTGCAATAGACGACACTTTGTATAACCAACAATACAAATATATTCCTGCAACAGCAATCAATAGCACTTTTGACAAACGTAATAATTACATGACCATTGACATTGGTTCCAATCATGGAATTAAAAGAGGATGGGGAGTGTTTTCTTCCAAGGGAGTTGTTGGAATTGTGCACACAGTTGGCAAAAGATATTCCTTAGTGAAAACGATTTTGTCTAAAAACATCAACATTGACGTTATGTTGGATAAAGGTGGTGCTTTTGGCTTGTTAAAATGGGATGGTGAAAATGCTAAGTATGTTCAAATTTCAGGTATTTCAAATGATATGCGGATCAAAAAGTGGTCAACCGTTTCGACAAAAGGAGGCTCTGGTATTTTCCCAAGAGGAATTCCAGTTGGAAAAGTAGTTGAAAAACGATTCATGGAAGGAAGACCTTTGTGGGACATTCATTTGTTAACTGCTGTGGACTTTCGAACAGTGCAACAAGTTTATGTTGTGAAGAATATTCATTTGGATGAATTAGAACAACTGCAAGATGCAATTCCTGCAGACAAAGAAGAAGAAGATTTGTAAGATGAATGTAATTGTAAGTAATAGTATCCGTTTTGTTTTGTTAGTACTTGTCCAAGTATTGATATTAAATAATTTGGAAGTTGGCGCGGGTATTTATCCCATGTTATACCCGTTGTTTATTTTATTATTACCGATTGAAATGGCAACTGTCACGTTGATGTTTGTTAGTTTTTTCTTTGGATTAACGATCGATGCCTTTTCAAATACATTTGGTCTACATGCATCGGCAGCGGTTGTTTTTGCCTTTTTTAGACCATTGGTGTTTAAATTATTTGCCCCCCGAGATGGTTTTGAAATGGGTGAAATGAATGCCATGAATTTATTGGCAGTTCGTTGGTTTATTGTTTCATACATTGTATTGTTGTTCATTCATCATACTTGGTTCTTCATTATTGAAGTATTTAAATGGAATGAGTTTTTACTGATTCTTCAAAAAATCATTTTAAGTGTTCCCATTTCTTTTGGATTAAGTTTACTTGTTCGGACAGCTTTCATGGATAAATCAAAAAAAGAAAGATGAATTTAGACGGTCGAAAAAATGTTATCATTGTATTTTTCTTTACCGTTGGTGTGATCTATTTATCGCGCCTTTTTTTCATGCAAGTTATTGATGATACATGGAAATTGCGTGCACAAGAAATTGCTGAAAAGCGCAAAGAAATTACTCCTCCTCGTGCTATTATTTTTGATCGTCACGATAAAAAAGTAGTGACTAATAAGAGCTACTACAATTTGTTGATGTGTCAAGAAGAAATGACCGAATTTGATACCGTTGAATTTGCAAAATTACTCGGCTGGACACCCCAAAAAGTAAAAAATAGATTTTACGAAATCAAAAAAGGTGAAGGGCGCTATTTCAATAAAAACATTGGTAAATACCAAGAAAATTATCAACCACAACGAAAATATCCTTTTATCAAGGAATTAACCAACGATGAAATCACACGAATTGCTCCACATTTAGAAAAATTCCCAGGATTTTTTGAAGATTTAACCTCTATGCGTTTTTATCCTTATGCTGGTGGAGCTAACATATTTGGTTATTTGAGTGAAACAAATCGCGAAGAAATTGAAGCTGACCGTTTTTATCGAAACGGTGATTTGATTGGTCGTGCTGGATTGGAACGTTACTACGAAAAAGAATTACGTGGTCAGAAAGGTATTAAATACGTTGTTACATCTGCATTGAATAATGCAATTGAATCATATGCTGGCGGTAAATACGATACTTTAGCAAAACAAGGCGCTCCTTTGAAATTAGGTTTGGATATTGATTTGCAATATTACGGTGAACGATTAATGAAAAATAAGCGTGGTTGTATTGTTGCAATTGAACCGAAAACTGGTGAAATTATCGCCATGGTTTCATCACCTAGTTTTGATCCTAATTTATTGGTTGGACGAAAAAATATCTCTGAAAATTACCCCAAATTGGCGTTGGATCCCGGGAATCCGCTCTTTCCAAGACCACTTGCCGCAGAATATCCTCCTGGTTCAATTTTTAAATTATTGCAATCGTTAATTGGGTTACAAGAAGGTGTTATTACTCCGGATACTGGATTCCCATGTACTAAAAGCATGGTAGGTTGTCACAATCATCCAACAGCCACAGATTTAAGAAAAGCCGTTCAATATTCTTGTAATCCGTACTATTATTACGCCGTTAAAAAGATAATTCAACAAGGTAAATTCAAATCAAATTTTGCAGATGCAGAAGCAGGATTGAACAAATGGGCGAAATACATGCATGCATTTGGTTTGGGACGTGAACTAGCTACAGACATTTCAAGCGTTCGCCCTGGATTAATTCCTGATGGCGCTTATTATGACAAATGGTACGGTCATCACACGTGGGCTTTTTCAACTATACGTTCCATTGCTATTGGGCAAGGTGAGGTAAAAGTTACACCGTTACAAATGGCAAATATTGCAGCATTAATTGCTAATAGAGGATGGTTTTATACGCCGCATTTTGTAAGAAGTATCGGAAATAAAAAGATAGTTACAAAAAATCAACGGCACCGAACATTGATTGATGCTCAACATTTCGAACCTGTTATCGAAGGGATGCGCCGTGTGGTAAACGAAGATGGGGGAACAGGTAAAAAAGCAGCAGTAAAAGGAATTGTCGTTTGTGGTAAAACAGGAACGGCACAAAATCCTCATGGTGAAGACCATTCCATATTTATTTCTTTTGCTCCAATGAATCGTCCAAAAATTGCCATTGCTGTTTTTGTGGAAAATGCCGGATTTGGTGGAACTTGGGCTGCTCCAATTGCTAGTTTGATGATTGAAAAATACATCAACCGAAAAGTGTTGGATAAAGACAAAGAGAAATACATTTTGGAAGCAAATTTATTGCACATGATTGCGAAACCAAAAAAGAAGTAATGAGAAAGTCAGATTCCCTTACGCAGCATGTCGACTGGTGGTTGTTTGGCATTGTTATCTTGATGTTAACGATGGGGATTGCTAATGTTTATTCAGCGGCATACGATCCAGACTTTCCCAGCATATTTGATTTTTCACAAAAATATGGGAAACAAATCATGTGGGTTGGCATCTCTCTTTTCCTTGGATTTCTTGTTTTTTTGATTGATTCTGATATTTATCGAAAGTTTGCTATTCCCATCTATTTGTTTTGTTTTTCACTATTAATTCTGGTGCTTTTTACGCCCCCAATTAATGGAGCACGTGCTTGGCTTGGTATTGGTTCAATGGGAATCCAACCTGCTGAATTCATGAAGATTGCTACTGCAATTGCCTTAGCAAGTTATATTTCAAGTGTAAACGTGAAACAACAAAACATCCAAACAGTATTGATAGCATTGGCAATTGTTATGGTACCAATGGTTTTGATATTGTTACAACCAGATGCAGGTACTTTTGTCGTGTTTACATCTTTCTTTTTTGTGCTTTACCGTGAGGGAATTACATTTGACCCTTTGGTACTTAAGTTTGTTAATGTTATCCCAGGTATCAAATTCAAACAAACATGGGTTGGTAGCCACTTTATTCCTATTTTGTTTTACGCCCTTTTTCTCTCAATCATCACCTTGTTGATGAGTAAAAATGAGTATGAGTTTATCTTTTTGCCGGGTGTATTGATTCCTGGATTTTACGGGGTACTTTCAGTATTAATTCTTCTAGCGGTCATTGCTTATCTTATTTTTAGTTGGTTTTCAACCCGAAGAGAAAGAGGACGCATTATTTTGATTGTTGTTGTGGGGTGGTTTTTATCTTCCTTGTTAGCTAGTATCGTCAATTTTTCTTTTTCTAGTTTGGCTCAACATCAAAAAGATCGTATTGAGTTGGTTCTTGGAATAAGTGATAAAGATGAGAAAGACGGAAAAGATTACAACAGAAACCGAGCAATGGCTGCAGTTGGATCAGGAGGACTTTTTGGTAAAGGATACCGCCAAGCTAGTGTAGCATCTGTTCGTTCAAATCACGTTCCAGAAAGTGAAACCGACTTTATTTTTTGTCCACTTTCAGAAGAATGGGGATTTTTGGGAAGCGCGACAATTGTGTTTTTGTTCCTATTTATGCTTGTTCGGATTCTCATAATTGCAGAAAGGCAGCGCTCGACATTTAACAGGGTTTATGCGTATAGTGTGGCGATGATTATTTTTTATCACTTTGCAGTAAATATCGGGATGAACATCGGATTTGCACCGGTAATTGGGATTCCACTACCCTTATTTAGCTATGGAGGTTCGTCTTTGATGTCTTTTTCAATAATGTTGTTTGTACTGATTAAATTAGACAGCCAACGAAGAGATGTATTATCATAAAAAAAGGTAACAGTTACTGTTACCTTCTTCTATTATTTTTTTAAAGTAATAGTCCCAATGTCTTTTGCTTCTTTTTTGGAAAGGTCAACAGTCGTTTTTACAGCTTCAAGTGTATAATAATCATCATCATTATTTGTTATGCTTGCCCCTGGATGGAAAACTTTATTGTATCCAAATAAGGTGTATTTACCTGGTCTTAAATTTGGAATCTCAAACGTTCCATCAAAATTACATTCAATTTTATCATCAAAAATCTCATCATCAGTTCCATAAATGATATACACATCTTCACCAGCACCTGCATATGACCCTTCTAAATTTGGAACATTGTCAATATATGACCATTGATTAATCATTATTTTTCCTGAAATTGTTCCTTTACCACCTGGACCTTCAACTTTTTTACAAGCGGCAAGAGCTAAAAACACGAAACTACTAACTATGATTTTTTTCATTTTCATTTTTTTAATGTGTTCACAATATTAATAGAAAATAAAGTTAATCAATTTTATTTCTATAAAAAAGATGATTTATCTTTTGAAATTGCTTGAAAAAAGCAACTAATTCATAAAAATGAAGTATTATTGATACTTGAAAATTAAGTTCATGCATAAGAAAAACAAACACTTACAGTTATTTTTTGCTTTTATCTTCGTCATTTTTGGTTCAAATGCGCAACTGCTTATCAATGAATACTCGTGTTCCAATATTAATGGACCGTCTGATGCATTTGGTGAAAAAGAAGATTGGGCTGAATTAATGAATACTTTAGGAACTGCTGTTAATTTAACAGGATACTACCTTTCGGATAAAGCTTCTAATTTGACAAAATGGCAAATCCCTTCCGGAACAGTTCCTGCGAATGGAAAAACAATGATTTATTTTTCTGGTAGAGGTCTCGTAAGTGGAACTCAAATTCACCCAGCTTTTGGATTGACACAAACAAAAAATGAATGGATTATTTTAACTGCTCCCAACGGCACAACTGTTGTCGATTCGTTAAAAATAATACATCTTACTAAAAATAATCATTCTGTTGGACGTCAAACGGATGGTGCTGCAGTTTGGAAATTATTCACAACTCCCACTCCCAATGCAGTGAATGCTGGAGCAGTAGATTTCTATGCTCCGACACCTGTTTTTAGTGTTGCACCAGGATTTTATCCTGCAACCCAAACCGTTACAATTACCTGTTCTGATCCAACAGCAACCATTCGTTACACGACCAATGGCGCAACGCCAAATGGGACTGCTACGTTATATTCAGGACCTATTACGATTAGTACGACCACCGTCTTACGCGCAAAAGCATTTGGACCAGGGGAATCAAGTTTTACGCAATCCGGGACGTATTTCATCAATGTGAACCACACCGTTCCTGTAGTCTCTGTGGCTGGATTTGGTAATAATAGTGTCATCAGTTTACTAAACGGAAATAGTGGCATCAATCCACAAGGTTTTTTTGAATTATGGGAGGAAGATAAGTCATTTGTTGATAAAGGTGAAGGAGAATTTAACAAACACGGAAATGATTCGTGGGCATACGATCAAAGAGGTTTTGATTTTGTAATGAAAGATCAATTTGGTTATAATGATGAATTAGATCACCAAATTTTTCCAGATACTCCGAGAGATAAATTTCAACGTGTTATCCTGAAACCAGGAGCTAGTGATAATTATCCATTTGAAACAGGGGGCGCTCATATTCGTGATGCCTTTGTTCATACCTTATCTCAAAAAGCTGATTTAAAACTAGAAGAACGAACTTGGCGCCCATGTGTGGTGTATGTAAATGGTCAATATTGGGGAGTTTATGAAATTAGAGAAAAAGTAGACGATGCAGACTTCACAGATTATTATGCTAATCAAGATAAATTTAACCTGTATTTTCTAAAAACTTGGGGTGGAACTTGGCAAGAATATGGATCACCAAATGCCTTACCTGATTGGAATGCCTTGCGCACTTATGTTACTAGTAATAGCATGGCAAACCCAACAAACTTCGCTTATGTTGATAGTTTATTGAATTGGGAATCGTTGGTTGATTACTTTGTGATAAATTCATACATCGTCAACCAGGATTGGTTAAATTGGAATACAGCTTGGTGGCGCGGAATCAATCCCCTTGGTGATAAAAAGAAATGGCGTTATACCCTGTGGGACATGGATGCAACATTTGGACATTATGTCAATTATACTGGAATCCCGGATGCAACAGCTAACGCAAGTCCATGTAATGTTGAAAATTTACCAAATCCAGGGGGGCAAGGTCACACGGCAATCCTTCAGAAGTTAATTAACGAAAATCCCATAGTAAAACAATATTATATCACACGTTATATTGACTTGGTGAACACCCATTTTTCGTGTGCATACATGAATCAGTTATTAGATAGCATGATTGCAGAGATTTCTCCCGAAATGCAACAACATTGTACCAGATGGGGAGGCTCTGTTGCTGGATGGCAAGCAAATGTGTTGGCAATGAAAACATTTATAAATACTCGTTGTGCAACCTTAGCTCAAGGAATGATTAACTGCTACAATTTAACGGGACCTTATCAGGTTGTCGTCAATGTTTCACCACCACTAGCTGGAACAGTAAAAGTGAATTCAGTTTGGGCACCAACATACCCTTGGACAACTACTTATTTTGGTGGAATAAACACGAATTTGATAGCAAGTGCTCAAACAGGCTTTACTTTTTCTCATTGGACAGTAACGGCAAATACGTTATTGCAACCAACTACGCAAGATACAAATGGAATGGTGATAAACGCACCTGTAACAATTACTGCTGTTTTTGTTCCAGATAGTCCAGACATTGATGGTGATGGTATTTTGAATGTAGATGAGGTTATTGCAGGAACAGACCCAACAAATCCAGATACGGATGGTGACGGCGAAAACGACAACCTGGAAGTAGGTAGTAATCCATCGACTCCAACCGATACAGACGGTGATGGCATTATTGATGCGTTGGAATCATCAGCCGTTGATTCGGATAATGATGGTGTAAACAATGAAATGGATCCAGCAAATAACGACCCATGCATACCAAATCCTGCTGCTGGACCGTGTGATCAAGATAATGATGGGTTAATCAATTCAGTGGAAGCGACTTTGGGAACAAACCCAACGAATCCAGATACAGATGGAGATGGCATCAACGATGGAACTGAAAACACAAACACAACAGATCCACTAGATCCATGCGATCCGCCAAATGCAACTCCTGCTTGTAATATTGATACAGATGGTGATGGTCTTTTAGACGCACAAGAAACAGCATTAGGCACTAGCCCAACTAATCCAGATACGGATGGTGATGGTTTGTCTGATGGGAACGAAGTAACAAATGGTTCGGATCCGTTAGATGATTGTGATCCAAATCCAGTTGGAGATAATTGTTTCCTTGGATTCTTTTTGCCAACTGGTTTCTCGCCAAACGGTGACGGGTTGAATGATACGTTCGGGCCAAAAGTTGGGAAGGATGTTGCCTCGTTTAGTTTGGAAGTATTTGATCGCTGGGGCAACAAAGTGTTTACTTCAACGAATAAAAATAATCGTTGGAATGGACATGTTAATGGCGTTAAAGTAGCCACAGGTGTTTACCCAGTAGTTGTAGAAGTGAAGTACATCAGTGGAACAAAAGAAACAATCAATTCAAGCGTAACTGTAACTAGATAGGCATGAAAAAAAGGATCTTATCGACTTGGTTTGTTTGTGCTTTTTTATTCCCTATTCTTGCACAAGACTTGCATTTTTCACAAATCATGCAATCACCAAACCTATTAAATCCAGGTGCTGTTGGAGTTTATGATGGATGGGAGCGTGTGGCAATTCACCAACATAATCAATGGCTTGGCAGTAATACACAATTTACTTCGACTGGGTTGAATGCCGATGCTACTTTTTTTAAAAATGTGTACAAACCAAAAGCTCATATTGGGGTAGGACTTCAATTTTACAACGATGCTATTAGTGTTGCAAATTTCGGAACGCAGACAGGGGCCTTAACTTTGTCGGGAATTCTGCCGATTAATCGTTCAAGTCAATTTTCTTTGGGGATTCAAGCGGGTTTTGGTAGTAAACGTGGAGATATTTCAAAATTAATTTACGATTCACAATGGGCTGGTTCGGGCTATGACCCAACATTGCTAAGTGGAGAAGTGAACGGCTTAAATTCATTTGCCTACTTTGATGCTTCGGCAGGTGTTTTTTATCAGTATGATGGTGACAGGTCTACCTTTGCCCGCAATAATGACACAAAGTTTCAAGCTGGTTTTGCGGTTTATCATGCCAATGCTCCGTTGTTAAAATACCATGTAGGCACCACAGAAAAGTTGGAAAGAAAATATGTATTGATGACAAACTTCACAACCGATGTTCCAAATTCAAGTTGGTCGTACGACATACAAGCAGTGCAATTTATTCAAGGTGGTCATTACGAAACATTATTAGGAGGAATCTTTCGGAGACGATTTAGTGAATCTTCCAAAACGACAGGTTTTAAAAGAGATGCATCTATTGGATTTGGTTGTTACGCGCGTTTAAAAGATGCAATCATTCCAACATTTCAAGTTGATTGGAAGGGATTTCGTTTTGGATTATCGTACGACAATACTTACTCAACATTACGTAAAGCCGCTGGTATGAGTAGTGTGGAATTCTCACTGAGTTACGTCAATTTGCACCACGCACTTTTCAAAGCTAGAAGGTAATAACTTCTCAAAAAAGTTGATAAGTTACGCCGATTGCTAAAACGATTTTTCAACTAAAGTCCGTATTTTTGCGCCTTCGAAAAATAATATTTCGAGGGTAAAACAAAAAAGATGGAACAGACAAAAAAAATCACAGGGGCTTTAATTTCAGTTTATTACAAGGATGGATTGGAACCAATTGTTAGAAAGTTACACGAAAACAATGTGACTATTTACTCAACTGGTGGAACACAGACATTTATTGAATCTTTCGGCATTCCTGTCATCCCTGTTGAAAGTGTTACATCTTACCCTGAAATTTTTGGCGGACGTGTAAAAACGCTTCACCCTGCAATTTTTGGCGGTATTTTACACCGTAGAAACGTGCAAGCTGACATGGATCAAGCTGCTCAATTTGATATCCCAACAATTGACTTAGTGATTGTCGATTTGTATCCGTTTGAAGAAACTGTTGCTGCTGGTGCGGACCATCAATCAACTATTGAGAAAATTGATATCGGTGGAATTTCATTGATTCGTGCTGCTGCAAAAAACTACAACGACGTGGTTATCATTCCGTCAGTTGACCAATATGCAGCGTTTTTATCCATTTTAAATGAATCGGGCAATCAAACGACATTGGCACAACGTAAGGCGTTTGCACGTGATGCGTTCATGGTTTCATCGCATTACGATACGCACATCTTCAATTACTTTAATGAAGCTGATGAGGTGCCTGTTTTCAAACAAAGTATCTTGTCTTCACAATCATTACGTTACGGTGAAAATCCGCATCAACGTGGTTGGTTCCATGGAAACTTTGCTGAAATGTTTGACACACTTCATGGCAAAGAATTGTCGTACAACAACTTATTAGATGTTGATGCAGCTGTTCAATTGATGGAGGAATTTAGTAAAAACGATCCAACCTTTGCCATTTTGAAACACAACAATGCGTGTGGATTGGCTACTCGACCTACGTTGGAACAAGCATACAAAGATGCGTTAGCTGGTGATCCAACCTCGGCTTTTGGCGGAATTTTAATTGCAAACCGAACGATTGATGTGGCTACCGCAACGTTGATCAATGACTTGTTTTGTGAAGTAGTCATTGCACCAGGTTATGACCAAGCAGCTTTTGACATCCTTGCAACTAAGAAAAACAGAATTTTGTTGGTTCAAAAACAAGTTGAATTACCTAAAAAACAATTCAGAACATTGTTGAATGGTGTTTTGGAACAAGACAAAGATTTGCGTTCTGAAACAGGCGCTAATTTTGAATCACGTACCATCAAACAACCAACTGCTCAAGAAGTAGAAGATTTGGTTTTCGCGAATAAATTGGTTAAACACACCAAATCAAATACCATTGTTTTTGCTAAAAACGGTCAGTTGATTGCAAGTGGAACAGGGCAAACATCACGTGTTGATGCCTTGAAGCAAGCAGTTGAAAAAGCACGCAATTTTGGTTTTGATTTGAATGGAGCAGTAATGGCTTCTGATGCATTTTTCCCTTTCCCTGATTGTGTTGAAATTGCACATCTTGCTGGAATTACAGCAGTTGTTCAGCCTGGTGGTTCAATCAAAGATGAATTGTCTATTGCTTATTGCAACGAACACGGCGTAGCAATGGTGTTTACAGGCAATAGACATTTTAAACACTAATTTGCAAAACGGATCGATAACTTTCGTTAAAAAAAAGCGATTTCTGAAATAATCCAGTGTAATTCATTTTGCATTGCAAAAATTTCATTTTTTTACCCTATTTTTGTAACCATTTCCAAGATTTTACGAATAAGGAAAGTGGACACGCATAATTTCGCGCAATAAATGGGATTATTTAATTTTCTGACACAAGAAGTTGCTATTGACTTAGGTACTGCAAACACATTGATCATCATGAATGACAAAGTGGTTGTGGATGAACCGTCTATCGTAGCAAAAGACATACAAACGGGTAAGGTTGTAGCGATTGGTAAAAAAGCACAACAAATGCACGGTAAAACGCACAAATTGATCGAAACCGTTCGCCCATTGAAAGATGGTGTGATTGCGGATTTCCAAAGTGCGGAACAAATGATTCGTGGATTCATCAAAATGATCAATCCAGGAAAAAGAATGTTTAATCCTACGTTACGTATGGTTGTTTGTATCCCTTCAGGAATTACGGAGGTGGAAAAACGTGCTGTTCGTGACTCTGCTGAACATGCAGGTGCAAAAGAAGTTTACTTGATTCACGAACCAATGGCAGCTGCAATCGGTATCGGTATCGATGTAGAAGAGCCAATGGGAAATATGATCATTGATATCGGTGGTGGTACTTCAGAAATTGCAGTCATTGCACTTGGTGGTATCGTTTGTGATAAATCAATTCGTATTGCTGGTGATGATTTCACTTCGGACATCGAAGAATACATGCGCCGTCAACACAACATTCTTGTTGGAGAGCGTACTGCGGAACAAATCAAGATTGAAGTAGGAGCAGCTTTACCAGAATTAGACAATCCACCAGCTGATTATGCCGTTCGTGGACGTGATTTAATGACGGGTATTCCAAAAGAAATCATCATTACTTACTCAGAAGTAGCACATGCTTTGGATAAAACAATTTCTAAAATTGAAGAAGCGATTTTGAGTGCATTGGAACAAACACCACCAGAATTATCTGCAGATATTTACAAAACAGGTATTTATTTAGCTGGAGGTGGTTCGATGTTACGTGGTTTGGACAAACGTATTAGCGAGAAAACCAAGTTACCGGTGCACATTGCTGAAGATCCACTAAGAGCAGTAGCACGTGGAACAAGTATCGCATTGAAGAACTTAGACAGATTCCAATTCTTGATTAGAGACTAATCATAGAATAAAATAAGTATTTATTGAAAACGCTGTAACGAAAGTTATGGCGTTTTTTAGTTTACAGCCTCAAACAAAGCGGCAATGTTGGTAGTAAATAATTTGATAGCAATTGCTAAGAGAATGATACCAAACACCTTTTTCAAAATTGCAATACCACCTTCGCCCAATAATTGTTCAATTTTCTTCGTTAATCTCAACACAGCATAAACAACGATGATATTGATGAGTATAGCTATGATAATATTGATGCTTGCAAACTCAGCACGCAAGGCAATGATGGTTGTCATTGTTCCTGCCCCAGCAATGATTGGAAAGGCTAACGGAACGACACTCGCTGTTTTACCAGAGACACTATCGCGAAACAAACGCACACCTAAAATCATCTCCAAACTCATTGCAAAAATGATGATGGAACCAGCTACAGCAAACGAACGAACATCCACACCAAACAATTGTAAAATACTTTCTCCTAATACAAAAAAACCAATCATGATTCCCAATGAAACCAAGCTCGTTCGAATGGGATGAATATCACCCGATTGTTCTTTAATTTTTATGATCATTGGAACAGATCCAACAATGTCAATTACAGCAAATAATACGGTAGCTGTTTTGAAAATTTCATAAACATCAAAATCATTAAAGAAAGCAATCATTGTTGTTGGTTTTTTATGGTGCGTTCTACAATAGTAGGAAAATTGGACAACTCCAACAAACTTATTTTTTGTGCGATCAACGCTGGAGTATCTGCTGGTGAAAGTGGCGTTTTAAATTGTGCGAGTATTTCCCCTTTGTCAAATTCTTCGTTTACTAAATGAATAGTAATTCCTGTTTCAGTTTCTTTTGCGTCGTAAACTGCTTGGTGAACAAAGTGTCCATACATACCTTTACCGCCAAATTTGGGTAACAACGATGGGTGAATATTGATGATACGGTTTGGGAATCCATTGATTAAATTGGTAGGGATTTTACGTAAAAAACCTGCTAAGACGATCCAGTCAATTGCACGGTAATCGAGTTCTTGCAGGACGGTCAATCCATTTTCAAACGCTTCGTTGTCAAATACAAGCACTTCTACACCGGCATCTGTAGCTTTTTGAACAATTGGCGCATCTTTTTTGTTACAAATTAATACGGCAACATGAATCGTTGGATTTTCTTTGAAATATCCAATAATATTCAGTGCGTTTGACCCATTTCCGGAAGCAAAAAGTGCAATTGAATGATTATTCATGGTGCAAATTTAAGGAATCTATTTCACTCAACACGCCCAAAAACAGGACACTTTTTAATAAAAAATACACAAAACAGATAATTAGTTGCTTATATATTTTGTTTTTACGGCATTTCCTCTTTTCTTTGCAAGCTGAATAAACTTATAAACGTATTTGAGATGTCTGATATCAAGTCAAAAGTAATATCTATTATTGTAGATAAATTAGGAGTTGAAGAAAGTGAAGTAACGCATGAAGCAAGCTTTACAAATGATCTAGGAGCTGATTCACTTGACACTGTTGAGTTAATTATGGAATTCGAAAAAGAATTCAATATTGCTATTCCGGATGATCAAGCTGAAAACATCCAAACAGTTGGTGACGCGGTTTCTTACATTGAGCAAAACGCAAACTAATTTGAGTTACTTGATTTATCAAGGTTAACAAACAAAAGCTAATTTATGGAGTTGAAAAAAGTTGTTGTTACTGGCTTAGGCGCTATAACACCTATCGGTAATACCGTTTCAGAATTTTGGGAAGGATTGTTGAGTGGAAGAAGTGGAGCTGCACCAATTCAACAATATGACGCTTCTAAATTTAAAACTCAGTTTGCTTGTGAAATCAAGAACTTCAATGTCGAGGATTTTATCGACAGAAAAGAAGCACGGAAATTAGATCAATTTTCACAATACGCCATGGTTTCTGCATCAGAAGCCATGGCTGATTCTATGTTAATGGAATCAGATCCAAATTTGAATCGTATTGGAGTGATTTGGGGTTCTGGAATCGGAGGATTAAAAACGTTTCAAGACGAAGCGGAAAATTTCTTTGGTGGTGATGGTACTCCTAAATTTAATCCGTTCTTTATCCCAAAAATGATTTCGGATATCGCTGCTGGTCATATTTCAATCAAATATGGTTTGCGTGGTCCAAATTATGTAACCGTTTCTGCATGTGCATCTGCCACTAATGCAATTATTGATGCCTTCAACCTCATTCGTTTAGGGAAAGCTGATGCGATTGTAACGGGTGGTTCTGAAGCTGCAGTGAACGAAATGGGAATGGGTGGTTTTAACGCCCTACGTGCACTTTCAACAAGAAATGAATCTCCAGAAACTGCTTCTCGTCCATTCGATTTAGATCGTGATGGATTTGTGTTAGGCGAAGGTGGTGGCGCATTAATCTTAGAAGAGTACGAACACGCAATCAAACGTGGTGCAAAAATTTACGCTGAAGTTATTGGTGGCGGTATGTCGGGTGATGCTTATCACATGACTGCTCCTCATCCAGACGGAATTGGCGCAATTAACGTTATGAAAGCAGCATTAGAAGATGCAGAAATTGCTCCAGAAGCAATCGATTATGTAAATGTTCACGGTAC